>Ga0209770_10001725_pt1 | contig 11225 bp, 8 predicted proteins | sample LauGreSu1BDMLBDD_2_FD_187572 | JGI IMG/M metagenome (GOLD analysis project Ga0209770, IMG submission 187572) | Freshwater lake microbial communities from Lake Michigan, USA - Su13.BD.MLB.DD (SPAdes) (version 2) | ecosystem: Environmental > Aquatic > Freshwater > Lake | place: Lake Michigan, USA...
CAACTTTAATTTATAGTTAACAGATTTGGGATTGACACAAGACTGTTTATGTGCCGATTTTCTCTGAACAAAATTGGTGGTATGTCCAATATATAGGTCGGTAATGCTAACATCTTTACAAAATATTTTGTAAAAAAGTGTATTAGAATAATCAATATCTGCTTTCTGCATGTTATATAATATTATGCGAATTTAATTCTAAGTTATTTGCATAATAAGATTAGTGTGAATTCATAGCGCGGTTAATGCCGTCTTATCTACTTGCACCTCTTTTATTACATTCTTAATGATTTTCTCTTCAAATTTCAGGTCTTCTTCTTTGCCATAGCCTCCCAGCGCGGACTTGTGGTACTGAAAGTAATCCTCACATACATCGGTGCCAATTTGTTCCACCGCTGGTTTGTTGTCGTTATACCATCTCCACAACTCTTTCATATTCTTCTTAGCTACGCTACGTACGGCTTTTCTCATCTGTGTCTTGTCAGAATCATCCTTTTCCCATTTGTCTGCGTTTTTAATGTAGATGGTTTCCCGTTTTAAATCTGTGCAATGCAAGGGTCTGGTATGCATTTCCATATCTCGGAAGCGGTGCGCCATCACGGTTGATATGCCTTCAACAAAACCAACTTGTCCAGTATGAATAAACTCGTCACGGGTAACTTCAATAGAATTGATAAAGTCGTCCATTGTAATCGCGTCCTTGCACGTTTCATTCAAAAACACATTGAGATTGAACTTATTGTTGCAATTCGTCGTAGTATTGTTGTTATTATTACCTGCATTTTTGGCAAGTTCCATCATATGCTTGTTTTGTTCAATCATAAGGTCTTTGAATTCTTGGTTTTGCTTCAACAGTTCAATAATGAGATTATCTTTGGATGAAACCGTTTCTTTGATTACATCAATCAATTTATTGGATATATGCTCATTATTTGTGTCTATTTCCACAGAAATATCATTGATCGCTCCTTTGCACTTATGTCTGTGTTTACATAATCCAGACTGATGTTGATATGTTTTGCCACATTCACACTTATATACAAGTGAGGACAACCCATTATCCGTCGTTATCCGCACGTGTTTGCGGGTTAGAATATGTTTGTTATAATCCTTCTTGCTTCTAGTAGCATATTCGCAGTCATTGCATATATACGGCATATTATTCATTTCAGGTGAGGACATTTTATTATTCTCTTTACTGTCTATATTATCCTAAAAGATATTATTGGATAACTAATTGTCCTTAAATCCTTTTGCCCATAAAACACTTAAAAAAGTATGCAGCAAACATTTTCATCAAAAAAATAGAATTTACAGCATTATGCTCACAACGTGTTTTTCAGAGACCCAATTTGCACAAAGTCCCTCGACCCTTTTGAAAAATGGACATTTATTTTTGTCCATTTTTGGCGAGCGATGCCGATTCTTTTCTGGACTTTTATAAAGAGTGATAGAATAGTATATTAAAAGTGTCCCATAATGTGGGATATAACGAATAGGGCATTATATAGACCTACAAAGGAATCCTGTAAAAAATTGAATAAACAATAGATTATAATATGATAATATAGCACAATGTCCGAAACGAATACATTATCTTGTTCATCGCCGCCGCCCACATCAGGAGACCCCACATTTGCAGATATAGATGTTCGAAACGTGGAGGGATTGGCATATTTATCAACCATACCAAACAATTCTATTGATTTGATATTGACCGATCCACCCTATATCATATCAAGGGAAAGTGGAATGAACACGCATTACAATAACGTAAAGCACAACGAGGACAATCATATAAATACTGTAAAAACCCTAGACGAATGGGAGGAATATAAAAAAGCAAATGCAATCGTAGACGATGAAAATCGCGATAAATATTTGAAGTATGGCTCGGTCTACGGTAAGAAATACTGTGTGAAAACCGATTATGGAGAATGGGATAGCGAATTTACGATGGAACTGCTGGAACAGTTCATTTCAGAATACTATAAAAAACTAAGAAAGGGCGGGACGATGATAATGTTCTTTGACCTATGGAAGATTACACCATTAAAGGATTTAATGGAGAAATATAAGTTTAAACAGATCCGAATGATAGAATGGATTAAAACCAACCCTCAGCCGCTAAATTCCAGTGTAAACTATCTAACAAATTGTCGCGAAATTGCACTGATCGGTGTAAAAGGCGGAAGCCCCACGTTTAATAGCAAATACGACAATGGCATTTATATGTACCCGTTACAGGGCGGGAAAAATCGGTTTCATCCCACACAAAAAAGTCTCCCATTATTTGAGGCACTCATAACAAAGCATTCAAAAGAAAATGATATTGTTTTGGATACATTTCTAGGCGCAGGCACAACGGCAATTGCGTGTAAGAATACAAACCGAAAATTCAGAGGATGTGAGATATCAGAAGAATATTATGACAGGACTAATGAAATACTGGCGGAGAAGCCTGCTTGTTTCTCTGGCGCAATCCCCTAATAATTGGAAGCGTGCAATCCATATACAAGACTATTTTTCGGTGGAATTCGACAGGGTCATACCAATAAGTATCTTTTTTTGTATTGATATTTTTCAGATCAAAGTGTTTCTTTTCCCACGGAAATTCAAAGTCATACATTTTGAATGGCGCCAGGTTCTTCGCAGAATATAGTTTGCCATTGGCGGTTTCCTCCTTAAATATCTGGCGTTTTTGTAAATTGCAATGATTGCACAACGTTTGGAAGTCATCAATCACTTGCGTTTTAACATCTAAGACGCTTTCGTCATTGTAAATATCATTTTTATGATCGCAAATTAGGTCACTCTTAGACCCACAGCACACACACGAACGTTTTTTTATTTCTCGATCAATTTCTTTTTTTATAGGGCGTTTTACTACATTTGTGCGGATTGAATGAACGAATACACCGATAATACCTTTGCCAGTAGAATTTGAGGTCTGAAATGTGGTCAATGCGTATTCTGGAACGGCATCGGTATCGTTTTCCGAGTAGGTTTTATAGCGGTTGGCGAATATCACTGAATAGTTGAATTTTTTACCACACCATCTATCCCCGATGCCATTATCGCCCCAATCCAGACGCTTGTATTGTCGCAAATCGTCTCGCGGAATAATGCAACTGTAATTTTTTGACAATTGTACAACTAATGTATATACATCGGGTTCATTGACCGATTGTTCATTGAACGTATTTTGTGATTCCATAGATTGCTGTGTTGTGTGATATGCTATATATTCATAGCATATGACTGTAATCAATTTTGTGCGTGGTCAATAAAAATACAAATCGTTTATTTTCAAATCATAATTATATTTTGGCGATTACGACATTTATTCTTCCTGTTGGTTATGTAGTTGGGCAATGACACAAATGTATGGGTCGTTTAATTCAAACCGGACACCCACAACCTTAACGGTAATCTTACTATTTTCCTTGATATCGGCAAACTTTTTATTGGTGAAATGATGGTCTCGTGCAATGAACGCGACGACAGGTACAACGCCAGTTTCATCATTGACTTCCGCGTGCACACCTGCCTTTGTAATGGTCTTTACATCACATTCAATCAGCATTCCTTCTACTGGGTGACAAACCATGCATTCAAATACGGTTTGGAATTCGATTTTGTCGCAATTGACGGTTCCGCTAGAATATTTGAGAACCTTGACAGAATTCGGTTTAATGAAACCTTCGGGGATACAACGCCCTTCACAATTCTTTGAGATCCAGCGTTCTAAATTGTTTTTGATATTTTGTCCAACTTCTGTTATGGAAAGGAACACCTTCATCGTGAGTAGTTCCTGGACATATACACCATAAACCTTTTTGTCATTTTGGGCAGCTGTTCTCCGATCCATCCTAATTAATATACTAGTATATAATGTTTTATCTGTATTTCAACATTATATTCAATTTTCTAAGCAACTATTTTTTAGCTTCGGCGATGCGGTTCAGTATTGCTTCTTCCGGGTTAAAAAACCAACGACTGCCCAGATGTTTCTTCTCGTCATAGTATCGCAGTAGTATTTCCATCATAACACACAGCCCATTCTTAAAAATAATATTAGACAGTTTGATGCCGTCAACCACAATATCTTTATTTATTACGGTTTCGGAGTAGACGGGGCTGCCCGCAATCTCGTTTAGTCTCATAATAATGTCACTTTTTCCAGCATTTTCACAATAGGCGCCCTTGTTATTTCGTTTATCAGTCAGCTTTTTTGTTTTAAACACAATCTTATTATTCTTAAATGAACTCATAAACCCAATGATATCGTTATAATTCTTAACATTGACAATATATTTTGACAATTGTGATTTAAATATGGCATAATCAGTAGATGGCAGTTCAGTCCAAACACCGCTATCAACCGCATCTTGAACAAAAATCTTAAACGTAGATTTTTCACTGTCATCTAACATAAAAAGAATACCAGACTGAGAACCTGCGCGCATAATTTTTGTATCTAAATGTGCCTTTATTTTCTGCTCAATGTCCAATAATGTATTGTTTTCATCATTATACAAATATTGCAAAACCAACAACTTGTCGCTGAGTGGTAATGTATCCACGGAATGATGAATGGCATACTTCGTGATTAAATCGTCAGTTAAAAAACTATGGAACTGTTTTAATTTAAACGTGACATTGCCCAGATGTTTGTACCAGTCAACCTCGCCCGTCTCTAATACATTCATAATAATGGCAGTTTTCATATTCTCCGTAATGCCTTGTAAAACGTCCGTATAAGTGCGTATACCTTTAATCGCATCAATTTCGGCGACTGTCTCCTTTTCGGTCGGCGGTGCATCGCTCTTTTTCAATCGGAGTTCTAATTGCAATGCAGTCGGTTTATAATCAACTGGCACACTTCGTTCAAATATAGACGCACGTTCGTCCGTGATTTCCGTCGGCTGAAATGCATAGACATTGCCGACATTGGTTAGATACCCACGCCGGCCGTACTTATCAATTAAATATTCGTTTTTATTATTCACAAACCGAGTGAGTGCAAAATCTATTTGGATTTCGTTATATTTATAATCAATGTTCTCGTTCGGGAAACTGGTCGCAATGTTTCTAATCAATTGTTTGTTTGGAATAGTGGATTGAATATTAATAGAATTGATCAGTTCGGTTCGTGTATACGACGTCTTCTCTTTGAATAATTCACGAATACGTTTCACAATCATACTGTGGTTAATCTTCGCATAATCTTCGCTGTATGTATCTTTGGTGACATCCGCGGGTTCAATCGTCGCACCGGCAGAACACGTGAAACTACAATTGTCCATATAATCGCACATATCGGTGAATGCTCTATCTCCCACCTGATAATCGATTTCCTCGTCCGGTTTGCTAGACAATTTAATCTTAATATTCTTATTTTCGGTTTGTTCCAGCAATTTCTCAATGGTAAAGTTGGTTTGCCCGATATTTAAAATACAATCAACGGAGGTCTCTTTCAAGATGCGTGTAATTTTGCCGATTTGGGTTGCTTTCTTTTCGGCAAACCGATAAACGTACATATCAGCGGGTTCTTCGTCGTTATTGGGGGAGGTTGCGTGCAAGTATATTTCAACATTACGATCTTCAAACGGCAGACCACAGTGACTTCGGTTGCGGACACCACGACCAATAATCTGTTCAATGCGGTTCATATTGTACCAAGGTTCCATTATGTGAACTTGGCGAATATTTTTGAAATCTAGACCTTCGGCGGCAGCCTTTGTAATAAGCACGACTTTTACATTATGGCCGAGTGAATTTTCTGGGTTAGTAACATATTTTAAGTCGTCATTGTTGTTCGGCGAGAACCGTTTATCACCTGTAATCATCACATATCTTGCTGGATTAAAATCAACACCCGCGGCATTTTGTGATTTTGGTTTCATAGTAACGGCGTCAAGAGGTTCAGTCGGTTTATTTTTGAACAACGATTTGGTGTATCCAGCGGATCCATATCGCGAGAACCCCAATTCTTCCAAGGCAAGCGCCATAGGAACAACACCTCCATCAATATATTGAGAATAAACGATGATTATGCCAGTAGAGGACATTATTTTATTGCAAATATCGGACATTTTGTTACTATATTTGTGTAGGTTCTCCTTGTTGAATATTCGACCATATCTTTTTAAAGTATCTTCATTGTACTCGTAATCGTATTTGAGGACATCACTCGTCTTATGTTTCATAATCTTAGCAAGACCATTTTTACCAACCATATTTTGAACTAATGTGTCAATATTCGCATCGGCATCAGCCATAGCTCCGCTATCCAGTTCTGGGCTTGGGTAGACAATATCGAGTGATTGTATTGGTTTTTCTAAGTGAGTGTATCCAAACGTCTCCATGTTCTCAAAGGTAGGCATAGTTTTGGTCTGTCCATACTTATCGATGACATCGCCAGTACGGTTGCGCAAATAATCCATAATGCGATTATACCCCTTTTCCTGATATTCCCCCATCTTTGTCACATATAAAGGAATGTGTTGAATGGGTTCTTCAATCTCTTTTTTATTCATTTGCATCTTGGGATAGTTCTCCGGGTCTAATTTATGTTCAGGTGAAAAGATTTCGGGATATATACGAAATGGGAATGTGTATGGGTTCTCTCCGCGCACATAAGATATATAACCAGTTAACTTACGACGCAAAAGTGCATCGCCCGCTTCAATGACGCGTCCATTGTCATCAGTTCCCCCTTGAATAAAATCGCCATTCTTATCAAACACCATGTTTTCGGTTATCATACTTCGCTTATCCACTGCATTTAAAATGTTTGTGAGCCAAATAATTTCTTTGTAACTATTGTACATTGGTGTGGCTGACAATAACAATAATCGGATGTTCTCTGCATATTTGCATACGTCCTTCAACAATGACGCGATTTTGGTACCTTCCTTATTATCATCAGTGGGGCGAATGTTATGCACCTCATCAATAATAATAAGCCGATTATCGAAGAATTTGCGGATGCGTTTTGTTTTTAATTCTTTACGTTCTCGGTCCGAATACTTTGTCTGGTCAAAATTGAGAACCTTTCTCTGTATAAAATGAGCAAGTTCGGTGTATCCAACGAACGAATAGTATTTATTGATGATGGTGTTAATTTGACTGATAATCTTATCTCTTGGTATGCCGCGCAAGCCAGTGGGATTAATCTCTTTTAACAGAGTATTTCCGATACAAGTGTTCAAATTCCACAAGTCTCCGTCCGCCTCTAATTTGCGTTCATCAAATAGTTGAAGACGAAAGTTATTCTGCACATTTGGCGAAGCGACAATTAATATACGCTGAGTAACACCGATTTGTTTCATAAATCCACGCGCTTCTTCTGCAATGCCGATGGCACTGCACGTTTTACCTGTACCTAATCCGTGGTATAATAGAAGCGCATTATATGGCGTTTGAAACGAAAGAAAGTTTTTCACAAACATTTGGTGTGGCATTAACTCAAAATCCGCGTCACATAACATATTTGCGTGTGTTTTAATGTCGCGAATTTTGCCATCATACATTGAATCGTGAAATTCCTTGCGTTTTGCAATTTTAATATTAAATTCTGGGTCGTTTAATTCTGGATATAAAAAGTCCAAGTTCTCGTCAGTATGGCTCGCAAGATGTTCAATGAATTCTCTTTTCTGTAAATACTCGTTTCCTTCCTTAGTGTCCATATCTGCGGGAGCAATGCCCATATCACTTTGTAGTTTCAGTTCAGCACTTGGCAATTGTGTGTCACTTGTCACAATTGGATCCGCAACCTCATCATATATGCTTTCATTCTCCTTTACTTCTGCGATTTCAGGACTAGGCAAAGGAACGGGCAAAGATGCAGGAACGGGCACGGGTTCAGTAATAGACGTATCTGCACTAGACACTTCTTCATTAGTCGGTTCGGGTTCTATATTCGCCGCACGTTCACGTGATTTACTTTCCGTACATACGATTAAATTGATGAGATCCTGTTTAAGTTTGGTGCCGACAATATATTTTTTGCCACGTGGTTCGCCGTGTAAATCGGAGAATATATCCCTAAGCGTCTGTAAATTCATCGTATCTAGTTCAAGCGCACGTGCACGTTCCACATCATCCTTCGGCTCATAGTCAATTGAACAACCAAGCACATCTTTTTTACCAGGCTTGTTGGGAGCACGTGGCTCACATATGCCAGTTGCGGGGTTTCTATATTCACCTTTTGGACAACGCGTTTGTTTCAGGGTACGATTTTTGGGGATAGGCTTTGATTTTTCTGTAAATTGAGACATCCTATTCTACTACTTAGACTATATGTACAAATAATTTTACATATAGTTTATAGATCAAATCACTTGCGAAATCTGGAAAGAAGTGAGTGTATGGTTGATCTTGTTCATCGTATCAAGTTTTTCTAAATTGTAAGGTCGTATCACTTGAATGCATCGTTCAAATGACATCCACTCCATGCAACTAACCTCCGATTTTTCATAATTATTCATATTTATAGTGGACGTGTTTTCAATAAAGGTTAAGAAGTACTTATGTTTATATGATTTATAGTTTGACCCAGTAAACGTTTCTTCATATGGGGCAATATTCTGCAAGATAGTAAGAGCCGATTTATCGATGCCAGTTTCCTCGTTAAATTCCCTTAAAGCACAAGTATAATCATTCTCCTGGTAATTTCGGCGACCTTTTGGAAACCCCCATTCAGGTTCAGACCAATTATCGTGTGTATTGCTTTCATCGATTAATTCAGATAAATTATAGTAATCATCGCTGCAATATATACCAGTACGCAACGAATTGAATTTTGTTTTTGAAACGTTTTCTTCGTATTTATACTGCGATGACAGTTTATTATTCCCCCAAATATGACACCAGATATCGTCGAATTCTAAGGTGCGAAGACGTTCTTTCTCTTCGGCAGTCATCTGTTTCAACATATTTAGAATGTAAAACTTGTTGTTGACGAAGTATTTCCCCCGCATAAAATCAATAAATCCCAGTGTATCTTTTCGTCGTATCATTAAATATTCTATTTGGCCGTTATTATACCGAAATGCAATGACCCCGACACTGGTAATCGGCATTTTGCATTGGTTATATATATGTCCTTGTTTTCCGCAATTGTTACAATAATTATCTGTCATAATAAGTTTAATCTAAGATAATGATGTCTCAAACCTTTATATCTGTTGTATAATAAGGAATGATATTTGACCAAAATGTTTGGGGGCCACATTACTGGTTTTTTTTACACACCATTGCAGAAGCTTATCCATTGACGCCGAATGAAGTAACCAAACGAAAATATTATGATTTGATACAGAACATGCCGTTGTTTATACCAATAGCGGAAATGGGGAATAAGTTTAGTGAAATGTTGGACAAATATCCAGTAAGTCCGTACTTGGACAATCGCGATTCCTTTGTGCGATGGGTTCATTTTATACATAATAAGTTTAACGTGTTATTAGGTAAAAATGAGATACTATTCGCAGACGCATTAGAGAAATATCGTGCGGAGTATAAACCGAAACCAGTTTATTTGCACGAACGAATTCATATCAGACGACAATATGTGCACATAATATTAATATTGGTATGTCTATTTTTGATATATGTCTATTACGAGTAAAATGTATCGGCATAGTGTATAAGAATAAAATATCATGCGTATAGAACTAATAATCATCATAATTGCTGGATTTATAATGGCAAACATATATACTGATGGAAAATATATGCGAATGTTATCATCTGGTAAAAAATATTATCAAATGGCAGGCGTGGCATTTGGTGCGCTAATGTTTTATATATTAGTTAAGCGTAATCCCCTAAGAGCCCGTGAAATGGTAACGGCATCCAACGAGTATATTAAGTATTTACCGATTGACAAGAATGCGTCAAATATCATTTCGCCAATATTAGATTTTACATCCAAACATAGTTTTGCGAACGAAAACAGTGATTCGTATTCCATTCTTCCAATGTCTAATAGCAATCAGCAACAGGCGGCGGAGAACCGCATAGCAAGTTCTGGCAAAAAATCCACAAAGCGGTCGGTGAGCGAGACCAAAAAGAAGTTTGTAGCATCTAGACAGAATTGGAAGTGCAATGATTGCCAGAACCAGTTAAGTGCGTGGTTTGAGGTAGATCATACAGTAAGATTAGAATACGGAGGAAGCAACCACATAGATAATTTAGTCGCATTGTGTCGTGAATGTCACGGAAAGAAAACTACAATGGAGAACTTGTAAATCAGGAAACTATACAATAAAATATCCCTTATTGTATAATAAACAATAAAATGGATTTTGAAACATTGAAGAGTGGGGCAGCCGGATCTGTCGCCGGCGTATTGGCAATTATTTACTATATTTTAATAGCACCATTGGTTTACATATGGAAACAAATGTCTGAATTCGGCAACAGTGTTTATACAGAAGCGACAAATAATCGTGCATATGGAACACTAATCGGTGCGATAATAATCATAGCAATCGTATTGAATTCCGCGGCATCTGACCCAGCCGCAGAAACAACTGACATATATAAATATTTATATCCAATATTAGCAGTAATCGGCAGCGCATTTGCATATATGCTAGTTAGTCAGTTTAGTGGCAATGACACATCAAATAATGCAGTTATGTATGCATTTATGTTACTTGGGGTGATGTTCGGCGCAGCGTTTTATTTCTATTCAATGGGATTAACATATCCAATCTTATCATTATTGATATGTGGCTTAGCATACTTAGGATTAAACTACATTGCTGCCCCCACGATAAAATATGCAATAATCGCATTAACGTCTGTTTCATTAATCTTCGGGCTGGCCTTGTACTATCTTTCAAGTAGTACAGCAAATGTACCCACTACGATATTATATTCATTGTCTGGCATATTAACATTCGCTACAATAATCGCATTGGCTATTGTATTCTATTTTTATAGCAATTATTTGAAAACCGTAGGTGGATGGGGAGGTTGGATAGTTAACCTATTGTTTTATGTCCCGTGTTTAGTATTAGATTTTATCAGTTATATTAAGCGCGAAGTCGGACTAACATCTAACACTGTTTATTATCTATTCTTATTAGAATTAGTTGCTGCATTATTGTACATCTATATACCCAAAGTAGTAAATAAGGCGACGGCAAGTGAAGGAACCCCATTGCTCGCTGATACAGCGTTTCTAGATATAAAGAAGGAACTGGGCA
>Ga0209770_10001727_pt1 | contig 11210 bp, 8 predicted proteins | sample LauGreSu1BDMLBDD_2_FD_187572 | JGI IMG/M metagenome (GOLD analysis project Ga0209770, IMG submission 187572) | Freshwater lake microbial communities from Lake Michigan, USA - Su13.BD.MLB.DD (SPAdes) (version 2) | ecosystem: Environmental > Aquatic > Freshwater > Lake | place: Lake Michigan, USA...
GTCGCCGCTGGTCGACCACCTGCCCCGCAAGGCGGGCGTGCCGACGCCGAAGGAGATCCTGGGCTACCAGGTCGGCACGGAAAAGAAGCTGACCTACGTAGCCGATCAGCAACGGTTCTTCCGCGCGCTCGAGAAGGCGCTGCCGGGGCGGTTCAAGACCGAGGTCGTCGCCAAGACCGAAGAAGGGCGCGACATCATGGTCGTGTACATCTCGTCGGAAGCGAACCTCAAGAACCTCGAGCTCAACCGCCAGAACACGCGCCAGCTTGCCGATCCGCGCGGCCTCACCGACGCCCAGGTGCGGCAACTCATCGCCACCACCAAGCCGCACTACCACGTCAGCGCCGGCCTTCACAGCGCCGAGACCAATCCGCCCGAAGCAGTCATGGAGCTGGCGTACCGCCTCGCCGTCAGCGAGGAGCCCTACATCAAGCAGATTCGCGACAACGTGATTGTGAGCATCACGGGCGCCACCGACGTCGACGGCCGCGATCGCTATGTGGACTGGTATTACGCCTACAAGGTAGACGAGCTGTACGACGGCGGCGAAAACTACGGCGGCCCGCCTTATTGGGGCAAGTACGTCTTCCACGACAACAACCGCGACATCAACTACGGCGTCGACTCGCTGCGCGCGCACCTCAACTGGTACCTCAACTGGGTGCCGCCGATCTGGCACGACCTGCACGAGGCGCAAACGCTGCTCTACACGTTCAGCGGCCAGCCGCCGCAGAACGCCAACCTCGACCCGATTCTTTATACCGAGCTGCCGTTCTTCGCCAACTACGAGGTCAACAAGCTCACCGGCTACGGCATGCCCGGCGTGTGGCACTTCGGCTTCGTCGACATGTGGTCGCCCGGCTACCTGGGCTTCGCCGCGGCCAACCACAACGGCATGCTGCGGATGTACGAGATCTTCAACCAGGGCGGCGCCAACACCAAGAAGGCGCGCCTGGCGGGCGGCCAGACCACGCGCCAGTGGTACCGGCCGATGCCGGCGGCCGCCGGCGAAGTGGACTGGTCGATTCGCAATTCCATCAACTACGCCGAAACCGGCGTGCTCACGGCTCTAGAACTCACCTCGAAGTTCCCGACGATGGTGGTCGAGAACTACTACAAGAAGTCGGCGAATGCGATGAAGAAGGGCGCCGACAAGCCGCCCCACGCGTTTGTCATCCCCGGCGGCCAGCGTGACCAGACGCAGGTCGATCGCGTCGTCAACCTGATCCGCCGGCAGGCCATCGAGGTCCATCGCGCCACCGCGGAGATCAAGATCAAGGACGGCACCTTCCCCACCGGCTCGTACCTCGTCAAGCTGAACCAGCCGTACGGTCCGCTGGCCAAGACGCTGCTCGAGAAGCAGACCTATCCTGATCCCTCGCTAACCACCTACGACGACAGCGCGTGGACGATGGGCATGGCCAACAACATCGACGTCACGACCATCGAGGACAAGTCGATTCTCGATGCCCCCGCCACGCTGCTGACGGCCGACGTGACGACGGCCGGCGCGGTCGCCGGCGCCGGCGCGGTGACGGTGGTCAAGCACAACGGCTCGCTCAACCTGATCACCTTGCGATACCGGCTGAAGGACGTGGCGTTCAAGGGCGCCAAGGTGGCGTTCAAGATCGGCGACGTCGAATACCCCGCCGGTTCCTTCATCATCGAGTCGGCGGGCGACCGGGTACGCAAGGAGGTTGAATCGCTGGGCCTTGTCGCCGCGGCGGTCGCGGTCGCGCCCACTGTCGACACCGTCACCGTCGACCTGCCACGCATCGCGATGTACACCACCTGGGCCAACACCGAAAAGGTCGGTTGGGTCCGGCTTGCTTTCGACCGCTGGGAAATTCCATTCGACTTGATTCACAAGGATCACGTTCAGGCCGGCGCCAACCTGCGCGCCAAGTACGACGTGATTGTGATGCCCCACCAGACCACCAACGGCAAGTCGATTGTCTACGAGCAGCCCAAGCTGTCGAAGCCCTTGCCGTACAAGAAGAACGACAAGTTCAAGTCGCTGGGCTTCTACGCGGAAACCGACGATGTGCGGGGCGGAATGGGACTGGCCGGCGCGGCCGAGCTGCAGAAGTTCGTGGACGAGGGCGGCGTGCTGATGACGCTCGGCGTCGCCAGCTACTTCCCCGCAGAGTTCGGCCTGGCCAAGGGCGTGGATGCGCAGAGCCCGGCGCCTGGCTTCTACGCGCCTGGCCCGTACGTCAACAGCGAGATCCTGTTGCCGAATCACCCGGTAATGTATGGCTACCCGCAGAAGACGCTGTCCGTGCGCTACGCGGGTGGCCCGCTGCTGCAGGCGGGACCGCCGGCAGGGTTCGAACAGCTCGCGGGCGCATCACCCGATCGGCCGCAGGTGATCGCGCGCTTCACGGGCGGCGAGGCCGGCGTGCTGAGCGGCTTGATGCGCAATCCCGACCAGACGCGGAACCGGCCCATGGTGGTGGACGCGGCATCAGGCAAGGGTCGCGTGATCATGTTCGCGAACAACCCGATCTATCGCTGGCAGACGTTTGGCGAGCACGGCATGGTGTTCAACGGGTTGCTGTTCTGGAACGACATGCCGGCGCCGGCTGCCGGTGAGAAGCCGGGACCGGGACAGCAGTAGGTGCGCTGGGCCGTGTGGCGCGGCCCAGCTCTAACGCAGCACTGACACAATGCCTGCGATCGCCGCAGTCTGCGAAACGCCGAACACCAGGCCCCGCTTCAACAGGTCGGCGTTGCGATCGATCATCCCGGCTCGCAGCTGTGCAATCTGGGTGCGCACGTCTCCGAACCCCCTCGCCATTGCGACCTGGAGTGCGCTGGACTCCTCGGTGAGGCGGCGCTCGAACCTCGCCGTGACAATCACGATGACATCGTTGTCGCTATCGGTCATGCGCATCAACGCCCCGGCGGCGTTCCTCCCCTGCATCCGCCTCCGCCGTCCTCATGACGACGGCGGTCTCATCGTCCAACAACCGCGTCAACAAGAAATGGCGCCGCCAACACTGAATTAACAGAACGCAATTTCTGCAACGCGGGCTAGGAGTGGCTCGCGAGGTACTCGCGCATCAGCTCGGCATTCCGATCGTTGGACTTGAACCAGATGTCGGCAAAGAACCCGATGAACGGGATCGAGCCCAGCACGAGATCGACGGCGACGTTGGCCAGCATCTTCGACACCAGCGCCGAGGGTGGACCATACCGCAGCGCCCGCGCGATCAAGGTCAACGACACGGCCGTGCCGGCCAGGTCGCCGACAACGGGGAAGAGGCCGAGAACCGCATCGAGACCGATCTTGCCGATGATCGGAAGCGTGATGGCGCTGTCCATGAGCCGGGCCAGCCGATCGACATGGACCCCGAAGAAGCGATTGGCCTCATCGAGAGGAATTCCGGTGGCGGCCGCGTAGTTGGCGAGGTGCGTGAAAGTGCGTGCCGCCGCGGCGCCGACGCGGCGATCGACTTCGCGGGCCATGCGCTCGGCGATTCGCATGAACAACCAGCGCATGACGACATAGCCGACGACGCTGACAGCGAGCACGAACACGAACGCCGCGAGCAGCCACCACAAGAAGGTTTCGAGCATCGAGTTCGATTATGCGCCACTGCCTCCGTCCGCGAGCCCTCATGCCGGGATTCGCCTGACTTGCGATACGCTGAACCTCAGCGACACGATTGGGTCCCCCCATGCCCCTTCAGGCTATCCCTCCCGCTGCTCCCGTCATCGAATCAAGGCGGCCCCAGGACGCCGCTTACACACCAGTGGTCCAGTTGCCGCCGCCACCACAGCCGGTTCAAGTCCCTGGTGTAGACCTCGCGGTCGAGGTTATCGGCAACCTGCCGCTGCAAATAAAGATCGAGAACCTGACCCGGCTGCTTGGCGCCCGCTCGCGGACGCGGCCGATCAATCGCGTGGCCTACCCGACGACGATCCTCGAACTGATCACGCTGGTCGAACGCAATCCCGAAAAGCCGCGCGGCAAGGGGTGGGACAGCATTGGCGCCCTGACCGTCCGCTTCGACCCGGTCACCACGCACGTCTCGGTCGAGTACTGCGTGGAACACTGCGAACACGCCCCCCGCACCGGGGCGTTCAATCCCCGCCGGCGGATGGCGTACTATCATGCGCCCGAGGCCGAAGTCCTCAAGCGGACCGACAAGAAACTGGCGAAGCTGAAGAAATACGCCGGCCCCACCGGACCGCCCTGATCGTTACTTGATCACCAGCAGGCGGTAGTTCGCCGGATGCAGGAACTGGATGCCCGCCTCGGTCAGGATGGCATCGTCTTCGATGGGGATCCGCAGCTTGGCGCCGCCCCATTCCGCGATTGGCGTGTAGGCGAAGTACTCGAACGAAAAGATGTGCTGGGCGTGCATCACGAAGGTGCTCTGGAACGGCTGCCAGGTGGTTAGTGACGGCCCGATGTCGTGACCGGTGTTGCCGACCGGGTGGAACCCGTAGGTCACGTCGGTCTGGTCGTCCTTGTTGGGCCGGTTGAACTCGATCACGCCGAACCCGGCTGCGCGCAGCGCGGCGTCCATGTTCTTCATGGTCTCGTCGGCGCGCACGCCGACCCTGATGGCCTTCTTGACGACATCGCGCACCGAGATAGCTTTGTCGAACGCGGCCTGGATGCTCCGCGGCGGAGTGGTTTCCCCCGGCTTGAGGACGTAGGCAACCCTCTTGACGTCGGTGCCGAAGTTCATGAGCTGGACGCCCCAGTCGATCATCATCACGTCACCCGGCTGGATGATGCGGCTGGACGAGGTGGCGACGATGCCGTTGGGCCCGGTGACGTAGACCGAGGGCATGTCGAACTCGGACCCGAGCGCGCGATCGAGCAGTCGATCCTGCATCCACCACGCCACGTCCTCGAGCGTGGTCTTGCCGGGGGTGATGACCTCGTTCGAGAGCGCCCGCTCGGTCAACTGGATCGCGATGCCGGCGGCTTCGCCAAACGCGACGATCTCGGCGGCGACGCGGTGCGACCGGAAATCGGCGACCAGCTTCTCGGCGGTGACAAAGCGCGAGGCGTACGGTTCGCCCAGCGTCTTCTTCAGGTGCGCGAACATCGTCACCGACAGGCCGTCGGCGGGGCCGATCTGGTCCGACATGTTGACGCCAATCGTCTTGGGGTCGCGGCTCCTGACGTACTCGGCCAGTGTCGCCGCGGGCGCAATCGTGTCGTAGGCGCCCGACTCGGCCAGCAGGTAGCCGCTCGGCCCCAGGGCGGCGCGCTCGATGCGGTCGCCGCCGCGATCGGTGAACACGTAGTAGCCGATGCCGGTGATGTAGCCGCGGCCCAGGTCCTTCCAGAGCGGGTCGTAGTGATTCTCTTTGACCGCCACAATCCACATGTCGATGCCGTTGTCGCGCATGGCGCGCGGCAGCACCTGCTCGAACTTGTCGAGCCGGATCTGGCGTTCCATTTCCCACCGGCGCCGGGCTTCTTGCGCCGAAGCCGGCAGGGCCAGCACTAACAGCATCACGGTCGTCAGCAGCTTCTTCATCAATCGCCCCTGGTTCGGTGCGTGGCACCTTTACAACTCGTTACACTCACCCCGCGGATTCGGGACACGATACACGGTTCCGTTCGCGGTTGGTTGGCCACACAGACTACCCCATGACCTCGATGACGCCACTCGCTCGCTTGTTTGTTGTCACGCTGCTGCTCGCGGCGGCCGGTTCCGCGGCGGCTCAGACCACTCCGGCAGCGATCGATTACGAGGCCGCGCGCCGCGACCGGCGCTTGCCGGCGACGCGGGCGGGCGGGCCGATCACGCTGGACGGCCGCCTGGACGAGCCGGCATGGGCCGGGACGCCGGTCGCCAGGGGCTTCGTGCAGAACGATCCGCGAGAAGGCCAGCCGGCCACCTACGACACCGAAGTGAAGCTGCTCTACGACGAGCGGGCCCTCTACATCGGCGTCTTCGCGCGGGATCCCGAGCCCGGCGAGATCATCGTCAACGAGCTGCGCAAGGACTTCAACACCGGGTCGGGCGACGGCTTCCAGGTGGTGATCGACACGTTTCATGACGGGCGCAACGGCTACCAGTTCGCCATCAACCCGATGGGGGCGAAGTGGGATTCGCAGATGTCGAATGAAGGGCGCGATAACAACGCGAACTGGGACGGCATCTGGGACGTCGCGGCGCGCATCGGCGACGACGGCTGGTACGCGGAAATCGAGATTCCGTTCAAGACGCTGAAGTTCGGGCCTGACGAGTTGCAGACCTGGGGCATCAACTTCCAGCGCCGGCTGCGCCGGCTCAACGAGAACAGCTACTGGTCGCCGCTGCGCCGCATCCACCAGCTGTCGCGGGTGTCGATGGCCGGCACGGTGGAAGGCCTCCAGGGCCTGACGCCGGGCGCCAACATCCGCGTCAAGCCCTACGCGCTGGCCAACTTCAACAAGATCGCCCAGCTCGACGTCGACCAGGACTACGACGCGGGCTTCGACGTCAAGTACGGCGTCACCTCGGGGCTGACCTGGGACTTCACGGTCAACACCGACTTCTCGCAGGTCGAGGCCGACGAGCAGCAGGTGAACCTGACGCGGTTCAGCCTGTTCTTCCCGGAGAAGCGGGATTTTTTCCTCGAGAACTCCGGCGTGTTCCAGTTCGGCGCCGGTAATACGGGTGGCGGTGGCGGCGCCAACGGCGGGCGGCAGAACGCCTCGCAGGACATGATCTTCTTCTTCAGCCGGCAGATCGGCCTGTCGCCGGCCGGGAATTCCATTCCGCTGCTGGCCGGCACCCGCCTCACGGGGCGGGTGGGCCGGTGGTCGGTGGGTGCGCTCAACATCCAGCAGCGCGAGCAGAACCTCAGCCCGTCGACCAACTTCACGGCGCTGCGCGCGCGCCGCGACATCCTCGCCAACTCCGACCTCGGCGTGATGTTCCTCAACAAGGAGCCGCAGGGCGACCACTACAACCGCGGCTTCGGCGCCGACGCCAACTTCCGGTTCTTCCGCGACTTCACGCTCAACTTCGCGGGCGCGAAGAGCGCGACTCCCGCCGCGCGGATTCCCGGCGAGGGCGACGACTGGTACTCGAAGAGCAGCTTCGGCTACCGTGGCGCGGTGATCGAGACCCGCGGCATGTATCAGACCATCGGCGCCCGGTTCAACGACGAGATGGGCTTTGTGCCGCGGGTCGGCATCGACAACGCCGAGGGCTACTTCGGCCTGCATCTGCGGCCCAAGCGCTTGCAGGGCTGGCTGCGCGAGACCTTCCCGCATTTCCAGATCGAGAACTTCACCAAGCGCGACGGCGGCGGCCTCGAATCCCGTTACATGGACTGGCACTGGCCGATCACGCTGCAGAACAGCACCTTCGTCGAGGTCGGCACCAACCCCAACGTCGAGGTCATCGACGAGCGGTTCTACATCAACGCCCGGCGCGGGATTTACGTCGAGCCCGGGCGCTATGACTTCAAGGAGCACTTCGTGCTCGCCAACACCAACAGCGCGGCGCCGTTCTCGCTGAACCTGCGCTACGGCATCGGCGATTTTTACGACGGCTACCGCCGCAGCTACACCGTCGGCGGCACCTTCCGCCTGAACGAGCACCTCAACCTCTCGCTCAGCGATTCGATCAACGACATCGACCTGTCGTCGGGCGGGTACGTCACCAACCTGGTGACGGGGCGCGTCAACTACTACTTCAGCACCAAGGTGTTCGTGAACGCGCTGGTGCAGTACAACACCGACACCCACCAATGGAGTTCGAACATGCGGCTGGACATCATCCACCGGCCGCTGAGCGACATCTACCTGGTTTACAACGAACGCCACGACTCGCGCAGCGGCGCGTTGATCAGCCGGGCGGTGATTGCGAAAATGACGTACCTGCTGGCGTTCTGAGCCTGCCGGGAGCCCGGCGAGGCTACTTCAGGACCGGGGCGAAGATGCGGACCGGGCCGGTCAGCGTGACCCCGTTCATCGCGCGGTCCTTCCAGCGCACGATCAGGTAGAGCAATCCGCACAACAGGGCCGTGCCGAGCAACGACGCCTCGATGGGCAGCTGGCGGCGCAGAGGCCGGCCGAGCACGCCGTAGACCATCTCCACGTGAATCCAGTAAACGAACAGTGACGAGCGCCCCAGCGTCGCGACGACCCGCCCGGGCGTGTCGGGCGCGAAGGCGCGCGGGAAACGCGCGCGCATGACGGCATGGAAGGCGTCGATCGCGCCGGCGACCGGCACCATCGCCGCGCAGATGCCCAACCGGATGAAGAAGAACGTCGGCGAGCTCGTCCAGAAGTTCGCCACCGGGTAAATGGAGGGCTGGAACGAGGCGGCGTACGCGATCGCGATGCCGCCCAATCCCGACGCCGCCAGCGCGGCCTGCAGCCTGAGCTCCTGGGCGCGGGTGCGCGCGGCGTGGATCAGTTCGCCGGCGATTGCCCCGGCCAGCAGGAACCCGGCCCAGGGGAAGAGCGCAAAGGTCGAGCGGCCCGCCAACGGCCGGATATACGCCTCGATCGGATCGGGCAGCGCCGCCAGCACGCCCGCTTCACGAACCAGCGGCGTGCTCATTGTCACCACCGTCGTCGCTGCGGCGAACAGCGCCACGCGGACGGCGCGTGAACCCGAACCTCGCCACAGGAGGGCCGCGGCCATCATCGCCAGGCCCATGACGTTGAGGATGTCGACCTTCAGGAAGTTGCTGAGGGCGCCCCAGCCGAGCAGTTGCGACTGCAGCCGGAACAGGAACGCCAGGGCAAAGACCTGGGCGCCGCGCTTGAGCGCCAGGGCCGCCGCGCCGGCATGGCCGATGGCCAGCGCCCGCGCCGCGGCCGACATCGTCAACATCAATCCCGCCAGGAACAGGAACAACGGCGCGGCCAGGCCAGCCACGAACACCGTCTGCATGTAGAGACCGCCCTGACGGTCGGCCTCGCGGGTCCAGGCATCGTTGACGTGCGCCATGACCATCACGATCACGGCGAGCCCGCGCAGCCAGTCGAGATAGACCTTGCGATCCGGCGCGCTCAGGATCGGACCTCGAACGAGGTGTCCAGCGGGATGCCCTGGCGTAGCGAGTGCCACACGGAACAGTATTTGTCGCGCGACAACTGGATGGCCCGCTTCATCGCGTGGTCCGGCACGGCGCCGGTAATCACGAAGTGCATGGTGAAGCGGACGAAGCGACGGGGCGGATCCTCGTGGCGCTCGCCGGCAATGGTGGCATCGAGAGCGGTGAATGAATGGCGGCCCTTGGTGATGATGTCGGCGACGTCAATGGCCATGCAGCTGGCCAGGGCCATGGCCAGCGCCTGGACTGGCGAGGGCCCGGCGGTGCCGTCGCTATCGAGCGTGACCTCGTGGGCGCCCGCACGGGCGGTGAATCGCAGGTCGCCCTGCCAGGTGAGGGTCGCGGTCGTTGCCGGTTTCACCCCAGCAGTATAGGACGTCAGGCAACCTGGCCGGCAAGGCGCCGTCGACGCGGCCGCCTACTCCGAGTACACCACCGTGCGGACGCTGCGGTGGCGGCGGGCCAATTCCGCGGGCAGCAGCTTACTGAGGTAGACCTTCGATTCCGTGCAGTCCACGGTATTGGGCTCGTGCTTGACGACGTTGAAGTGCAGCTGGGCCAGCACGGCGCGCATGTCGTAGTAGCGGTTCTTGGTCTTGACGACGACTTCCTCGAACCCGGCGGCAAGCGCCCACACTTCGCTTTCCTCGGTCAGGGCGCGGAAGTGGCCCTGGCCACGCCAGTCGCGGCGGGTGCCGCCAATCCACGAATACAGGATGCGGCGGCCGTCGAAGGTGATCGGCCCGGTGAGCCGGTCGACCAGGTCGCGGAGCTTCGGCACCGACTCGTCGTGCCGGAGTTCGTGCACGATTTTGTAGGACACCGGCACCAGCGCGCCAGAGGGATCCTCGGGCAGCGGCGCCTCGGCCATCAGGATCAACGACTCGCGGTCGCGCAGGCGGTCGATGATCTCGGCCGCGGTCTTGCGGCGGGGAAACTCCCCGAAGTACTCCTCGATGTACTGGATTTCCAGCGCGCCGGGCTCGAGCGCGTATTGCTTGATGAGGTACTCCACGGGTCGCCAGATTATACGGGAGTTACCGCCCGAACCATGCTCGGTTCAACCGATGAGCGGCACCGACCGCCCAGGTCAATAGTCCATGCCGATCACGGCACCCTGATCGTCGACATCGAGCTTCTGGGCCTGAGGAACCTTGCCGAGGCCGGGCATCAGCATCATGCTGCCGGCGATGGCGACCACGAAGCCCGCACCGGCCGACAGCGACACGTCGCTCACATTCAGCGGCCATCCGGTCGGCGCGCCCATCTGCTTGGGATCGTCGGTGAACGAATATTGCGTCTTGGCGATACAGATCGGCAACTCGCCGAATCCCAGCGCGGCGAGCTTGGCCAGCCGCGACTTGGCCGCGGGCTTGAACGACACCCGGGCGGCGCCGTAGACGTTCGTGGCGACGGCGGTGATCTTCTCCTCGAGGGACTGTGACGCCGCATAGATCGGCTTGACCGCCGCCGGGTCGGACGTGGCGGCCGCGGCCACCAATTTCGCCGCCAGCTCCGTCATGCCGGCGCCGCCCTTGGTGTAGCCCTCGGCCAGCGCGGCGTCGGCGCCGATCGACTGGCAGTACTTCATGACCGCCTCGAGGTCGGCCTCGCTGTCGCCGGGGAAGCGATTCAAGGCAATCACCGCCGGCACGCCCCAACGCTTCAGGTTGTCGAGGTGACGGACCAAATTGGGGTAGCCGGGCTCGAACGGGCCGTCGGGGGCGCCGCCCTGCGCGCGCAACGCCTTGAGCGTGACAATGACCGCGGCCGCCGCCGGCACGTGGCCGCACATCGGCATCACCAGGTCGAAGAACTTCTCGGCGCCGAGGTCGGCGGCAAAGCCGGTCTCGTTGACGACGTAGTCGGCGAGGTGGAGGCCGAGACGCTGGGCCAGCACGCTGCTGGTGCCGTGGGCGATGTTGGCAAATGGTCCGCAGTGCACGATCGCGGGCGCGCCCTCGGTGGTCTGCACCAGGTTGGGCAGGATCGCCTCGTTCAGCAAGACCATCATCGGCCCGACGGCCTTGAGGTCGGCGGCCGTGACGGCACCGCCGTCGTAGTTGAAGGCGACGACAATGCGCGCCAGGCGGCGGCGCAGGTCGGCGCGGCCCTCCGACAGCGCCAGGATCGCCATGATCTCGGACGCGGCGGTGATCACGAAGCCGGTCTCCCGG
>Ga0209770_10001728_pt1 | contig 11205 bp, 7 predicted proteins | sample LauGreSu1BDMLBDD_2_FD_187572 | JGI IMG/M metagenome (GOLD analysis project Ga0209770, IMG submission 187572) | Freshwater lake microbial communities from Lake Michigan, USA - Su13.BD.MLB.DD (SPAdes) (version 2) | ecosystem: Environmental > Aquatic > Freshwater > Lake | place: Lake Michigan, USA...
CGATTTATTCGCGGTTTTTTGATATCAATGACACCAATTATAACGGGATTCAGTTGAACCAGAAGTTTTATTTACAGAACATTATCGCGCATCCAGGGCGAATTATGGGCGACGCAGACACCGCGATCACCGACCACGACCACGACCGCGCAAGGTCATTGAATCATTTAGAAACCATTATCGCCGATGACGATGGAAATACAAATAACGTTCCGATCTTTGTCAAGTATTCTCCTCTGCTCGACCCTATCCGATATTTATCGGGGAAATACCCTGCGCAGCAGGATAAAACGCGAACCCTTCCTAAATACAATTCAAGCCTGGAGACGTGTGAAGAGAAAATGTTGAATACGAATAATTCTTCCTATGTAGACGGTTTTTTTTCATATTTAACGAGCCAAGCGCTTCATACGCACGGCATCGTCCACGGAGTGGATTATTATGGAAGTTATTTGTGTAAACAACGCGAATTTTCGACCAATGTATTTGATGACATTGACTACTTGGTCGGCTGTTCCTTTTTCAATAATTACGAAAATGAACTCTTTACGATTGACTATTCTCAATTTGGTGATGATGACGACGTTGGGTCAGACGTCAATATGAATAAAATGATGAAAATCCGAAACAAAATGAAACAAATGATCGGGCCTACAGGAGAAAGTAGTTATATTGAATCTAATGAAGATTACCAGAATCGTATCGAGATTTTAGATCATACGATTGCCACCGAATCTGTTGTAAATGCGATTGAAACGTGTGATGATGTCACCCCCGCAGTTATCGAATGTGTTCCAATGGATACACCAATCGATACACCAATGGAGGTAGTCGAATTCAATCTCTCGGAGATTGAAAATGAAATCTCTCTGGCGGATGCGACTACGAAGAAACAAACCCGAGATTATAATGATGAAAGTGATAGTGACACATCACAGTCGAATTCTTCGTATACAACAATTAGCGACGACGGTGATTGTGACTCAGGGGAACACGGCGACAACGGTCGCGACAGTGGTGACGAGAGTGGTGACGACAGTGGTCACGACAGCGGTGACGACAGCGGCGACGACAGCGGCGACGGCGACGTAGCAAATGAACCCGATGAAAAGAGTCCAGGAAGCGGAAGCGAAAGCGAAAGCGGAAGCGAAAGCGGCAGTTATGACAGTAGCGACGAACAAATCATCGTGAAAATCAAAGACTTCCCCATCCAAGCGATTCTTCTTGAAAAATGCGTGAATACTCTCGACCATATTATGATGACAGATGAGCTCACAAAGGAAGAGTGGCAATCCATTCTATTTCAAGTCATAATGACGCTTATCATCTACCAGAAAATGTTCGCGTTTACACATAATGACCTTCATACGAACAACGTGATGTTCATCGAGACCACCGAAGAGTTCTTGTATTATTTCTACGAAGGCCAGTATTATAAAGTCCCCACATATGGCCGTATTTTCAAAATCATTGATTTCGGACGCGCCATTTACAGGTTTCGCAATGAACTCATCTGTAGCGATAGTTTCCACCCGAAAGGCGACGCCGCAACGCAGTATAACTTCCCACCCTATTACAATCCAGAAAAACCCACCGTAGAACCCAATTTCAGTTTTGATTTGTGCCGATTCGCCTGCGCGCTTTTTGACTATTTTATTTACGATTTGCGTAAAGTGGATAAACTATGTAAATCCGACCCCATCATCAAGTTGGTCGTGAAATGGACGATGGATGATAAAGGGCGGAATGTGCTTTATAAATCTAGCGGCGAGGAGCGATACCCTGACTTTAAATTGTATAAAATGATTTCGCGGTCGGTTCATCATCACGTGCCCTCATCCGAGATTCACAATCCGCTGTTTGATGAATACAAAATCACGATGAAAAAATACAAGAAGCACGCAGCACTCTCTGCGAAGTTCTTGAAAGATGGGCGAAATACGCATATTTTTATCAATGTAGATACATTACCTGTATACTATACCACGGTCTAAGTCGTCGTCGTCGTCGTCGTCGTCGTCGTCGTCATCGCGATCGCCATCGATGTTATTAAGAGTGACGGTGACGATTCTCGAGAAACATCTTTCGGTGTGCTGGAAGACCATTCTTGGCGATGAACTCAATCTGTCGCATTGTCCACCCCATAGAACATCCGGAGTGGCCGGTTTCCATATGATTTTGAACTTGGGAAACAATCTTGTCTTCACCCGCACTGAACATAAATCCGCGATCGCTAGGCGGACTGTATTTCGAAAGGTATCTCCACACATTGATTTCGCGAGTTTTGATACTTGGCTCTTCATTTGCGCGAAGAATTGCGCGCATTCCGTCGCGGATCATATCCTCCGACCATTTGTCGTTGAAGTAAGAGAGGTCGCAATCTCTCACAGCTTCAAACGTAAGAGGCCAATATTCGTGTTCATCGGAGATGATTGGGGTGCGTTCCAGGTGAACGGTGACAGTTTCGGGAGCAACACTAGAGAATGACATATGATAATGACGATGAAACAGGATGAAGAGATAAATCGATTTCAATTTTTTGAATACCGTCATCGATCATAATCCATATAAACATATTTCGTGTATATATGTATTACAGTAGAACATATGACAGGCGAAGAAGAACGTGAATTGAACAATGGCAATAGCAATAGCAATAGCGATAGCGACGAGCCCGCACCCGCACGCCCCCGCGACACCATTACCATCGAAGGCACGACATATGATATCACTGATTTCAAACACCCGGGTGGAAGTATTATCAACTACGTAAAAAACACATCGGATGCGACCGACGCCTTCCGCGAATTTCATTATCGTTCGTCGGAAAAGGTGAATCGAGTGCTTCAATCACTTCCGAAATACGATAACGAGGGTGGATCTGTCACGGTGAGAGAACCTGTGTTGACCGAGCAACAGAAAGCAATGACTGCCGACTTTCGAGAGATGCGCGAGAAGCTCATTGCGCAAGGGTGTTTTGAACCGGATTATATTCACGTCTATTTCCGCCTTCTCGAAATCGCATTTTATTTCGGGATGGGGACGTGGCTTGCCTCGCATAATATTTACGCGTCCATTCTCTCGTTTGTCATATGTAAGACGCGCTGTGGTTGGATTCAACACGAAGGAGGTCATATCAGTTTAACGGGTTCGCGCACTATTGACCGCGCGATTCAGTCGGTTACAATGGGATTCGGTGGTGGAACAAGTGCGTCGGTATGGAACCACATGCATTCACGACATCACGCAGCACCACAAAAAATCCAGCACGACGTAGACCTGGATACGACACCACTTGTCGCATTTTTCAATCGCGCATTTGAAACAACGACACAAGGACAAATGACCGCGCGATATATGAGTCGTTGGTGGATGCGACTTCAGGCGTGGACGTTCTTACCCATCGTCAATGGAATAATGATTCATTATTTCTGGGTGTATTATTTACATCCAAAGAAAGTGATCCATAAGTTATATTCAGCAAAAACGAGATATGACCATAATTCCGCTTCTCTTGAACTTGTATCAATGGTATTACAACATATCTTATTCCCAATTATTTTTTATACCGGTGGTGTCTCTGGTGGTGGTATCGTGTGGTGTTATTTTCTTCTTATTGTCACGAATTTTTGCGCATCTATTTGGTTGTTCAGCCACTTCCCTCTCTCGCACACATATACGCCAGTTATTCCAGAGGACAAACATCTCTTGTGGTTTGAATATGCTCTGAATCACACTGTGAATATTTCAACAAAGTCCGCATTGGTGACGTGGATTATGGGATATCTTAATTTTCAGATAGAGCATCATCTGTTTCCGTCAATGCCTCAATATAAGAATGCGCTCGCGGCACCGTATGTGCGCAAATTTTGCGAGAAACACGCACCTCACGTGAAATATACAGAGCATACCTATAAAGAGGCGTGGTGCCGGATGTTATCCAACTTGAACGAGGTTGGAAAACACTATTATGAAAATGGGGTGGAAGCGACCACGACCACGTCCGCACACGAACACAATGACTAACATCAGAGCCAGAATCGTGAAAACTCACGAGCGAAGCGAACGGCGCGCGCCCTGCGCGCGGAGTGAGCGTAGCGAGTGAAAACTAGAACCCAGGCGTATCTACAAACACCGCAGGTGCGCCACCGCCACCGCCACCACCACCGCCACCGCTACCACCCACTCCGATATTGTCAAATTGGTTTAATATAAACACTGCCAACACCGCAGAAATACACACCATAATGGAATCGCGCAATAAAATCTTCACTGGCTTTTGTCTTTCTGGTTCAACAAAGCGCATCTCTATAAATTTCAATAAAAAGTAAATGATCGCAACCGCCGCTCCTATAATAAACATTTTAGTAGAGTTCATCATCCCCGTGGTATGTATATAATTCTAAATAGAGGTTATATACATAATTCAAACGATAGAATACGCGGATTTATACGAATTATATTGACACACTCATTATGTTTGAAACGCCATCATCACTGGAGGATAACACACATACATAATACCAGCTGCGATTGCTAAAAACGCAAAAGAAAATACGAAAATGAGAAGGTCTAATAAAACAATATTGTCATACCACTTGCCTTTTTCTTCTGAATCATCTGCCATTTTGTTATTGTATATTTATTACTAGTATAATTCTACAGATTTCACGATAATACTTCAATATCGTCTAATAAGGGGGGTGCGTTGATTGTTTGTATATCATTGAGTGTGTGAATATCAAATGTGTCTAATTTAATATCCCCTCCGATTGAAAGGCGTCCACTGTCATTATCATCTGCGTATGCGTCGGCGTATGCGTCGGCGTCGGCGCCCGCGTCATCGTGTGTCATATACTCATTTTTTCTCTCGCTTGCGTCCGTTTCAAAGGTGCGAATCTCGTTCGCACCAAAAGATACACCTCCGTTATTGCCACTACCCGTATGGTCTGCGGCGGTGCTCTCGCGACTTGCGTTACCACTACCATTTAATTCGCCAACAAAATCTAAATTGTCAATTCGGTCAGAACCTGCGCCAGCATCGTGTGGGCGGCGTTCGTGGTCTCCATCATCATCCCCGTCTCCGCTGCCATCCCCAGAAACTCGGTCGCCGCTCCGTTCGCGATGACGACGACGTCGTGTCGAAGAATGGCTTGTGCGTCGTCTCGCCGAGAGATTGGCGTCCTCTTCCGAGAGAATTGGCTCTTGCTTAATCACCTCTTCATTTTCCGTGACTTCCACGACATCCTCGATTGTTTCCTCTAAATACATCTTGATGAGTTCTTCAACCGGTATATTATCGCGAATTGTATTATAAATACACTCCTTCACGATGATTTCAAACTCGCGATTGTTGCGCTGGGTATGAAGCGGTGCGATACCACGCTCGAAAATATACACATTTGAATACAGCTTCCGCGCACTATTCACGTATATTTTATGAATGAAATCCGAGAGTTGCGGAATCTTGATATCCACCTTCTTTTGTTTGTTCCCAACTCGCATCACGGTCATACACTTCAGATGAATGATATGGACGCACGTAATAAGATCTTCTAAATATCCACACGTGCTTCGCTCCTTAATTCTCTCTGTCTCTTCCTTGATGATGTTCGGATTCCATTTGGGAACTCGCGAGAGAAGATTCTGAAATGTCATCAGGTATTTGTCTTGTTCCTTATTTCCGACACAGAGTTTCACCGCTTCATCTAAAATAGAACGAAAACCTTCTTGTATCAATGGGGTCAAAATATTGACGAGACGAGACGCCCATTCGTTTTTTGATTCGTAAAGCGAAGTAACCGAGTAATCGTCCATTTGCGTAGGTAGCGCGTTTCCGGAGTTTACATAAATGAAATATTTTCTAAAGTCAAATTACAACGAAATACAATGAAATGAAGTAGATACATCATCAAAAGTTTTTCATTTCTAAATTCCTTTCTCACTTTATCGAACATAATCAGTAATTCATATCGTTGGAGTTCTATCATATTCGGATAGGTGTGAATGTAATCAATGATATCGAGCGCAGAATATCCTTGTTCGTATAATGATACTGACAAATCTAGTATTTTTGCGTATTCTTCGCGGGTCGTCGTCGTCGTCGTCGTGGTCGTCGTCGTGGTCGTCGTCGTGGTGGCGTCGGCGTCAGCGTCAATGAGATAACTTGGATGAATTGGAATAAGTTCGTTTAACGAAGATTCTCTCGACTTGACGATTTTGTATGTATCACACGCTCGGTCAACAAAGTATGTGTGTAAATTTACCGGCGTTCCTGTCTCAGGGTTCACTGGTGGCGGAATATAGATATCACAGAAACGCGATAGAATCGGACGAAGGAGACTATCTTTGTTTTCAACAACAATGAAAAATCGGGTAGATGAACTGAATAATTCAATACAACGACGAAGTGCGGATTGAGCGTCAATGGTGAGTTTATCCGCATTGGTTAAAATGACGGATTTGAATATCGCGCCTTCTTTCAGGTCAATATTTGTCTTTGCGAAAAATTTTAGTTCTTCACGTATAAAACGAATACCTTTACCGTGAGCACAATTTGCGCGCATTACATAATTCTTCATCGTGGTTTTATCGCCTTCATATACTGCGTGTATAAACCAATCCAATATATGTGTTTTACCGGAACCGTGTGGGCCGTAAAAAATAATGTTTGGGATTTTTCGGTTCTGTATGAATATATCCAGTTTTGCGCGGACGTTTTGATGGATGGCTGCTATCACGGACTCTGCTGTCGTCGTCGTCGTCGCTGCTGTCGCTGCTGTCGTCGTCGCTGCTGTCGCTGCTGTCGTCGTCATTATTACTACGTATCAGAGTGTATTGTAATAATGACGTATTGTATGTTTAATTGGGTTTTCGGCTCGATTTCGTCTCAATGCTCCGTGTTCTCGGCATTCGCCTCGAAACACTTCGCATCTCGACGCCTTACAGATGTTAGCATCCATATTGCTTCGAAAAAAAAGCACAGGCGTCGAGGTGCGAAGTGTTTCGAGGCGAACGCCGAGAACACGGAGCACCGAGACGAAACACGGAGTACCTCGACGAACCTAGAAGTTAATCGTCTGCTCATATGGTTTGACATTTGTTAACTTCCCTGGCATATTACTCTTTCCATCCCCACCTTCTCCGTGTGCGCTACCATCTGTATAGTAATAGTTGGTCGTGTAATAATAATTCGTTGGTTTGGACGCACCATAAAACGGCGATTCTTCTTCATAACCCTGTCCGTTATACATTCCAAGGTAGGCCGTCGCCGCAGGAGAACCATCCTCATAATAATACGCATTGTGGCGGTTCGTCCGCTTGTTCGCATTTGGGTCATTTGGATCAATCCAGTTGCCGATTCCGCGGATAAGATTACCCGCTGTATCGCGAATGGAACCGAAGAGACCCGGCGCAGGCGGAGGCGGAGGATTTCCGGAACCACTGCCACCCGGAGGCCCAGCCGCACCAGCACGTCCATAACCGCGAAAGTTGCGTGTTATACCCCGACGATAGATATCATCTTCATCCAGTGAAGAGTAACTCGTATCACGCGCAATATCGTCATATCGTGTGCGGGTAGTCGCTAGCAAGTTCTTTTCTATTTGGGTGCCATCTGGCAAATACGTGGCCCATCGTGTCACTTTCAGACAATCCGCATCAATGCGGCACGCATCTGACCCGGTCATACCCGGATTATTACACTTCCACGGGCATTTCCGGAACAGCAGTATATTGTTACCTTCCGCCGATTTCACAAGATTGCCGCTCGCGTCCATTCTAAAAATATTCTGGCAGTTGCCTTCATTACTAGATAATGTAGACGGTTCAACGCATTTACGAACGTGACCATCGTCGCCGTATCGCCAGTTCGCACCATCATACCACGAATCAGGGTGACTCGCAATGAGACGGTTTCGGCGGGCAACAATGACATCATATTTCAGTTGCGCGTCTGTCTTCGCTGTTACTGTCGTCGCAGAACGCAACGCCTTATACGCAGATTCATATTCCTTCTGTGCCTCAATCGCCCAGTTCATTTGACGTTTCACGTCGGAGATGAGAACATTTGCCGCAGCAGCAGTGACATATGTCGTTCCATCGTTCGCGGTTCCGGATCCGGATACTGTAGCGCCAGCTGTGCCGGTGGATATGGCAGCATTCGACCGAGCCTCAATTGCCGGGAGAATATATTCACCCTGATCCAGAACACCGCCATCCACAGAAAATGAGTTGTTAAGTGTGGCGCCTGATTTATAGGTGCGGATTTTCGCCGTTGTAGTGCTGGTTCTCGCCGCAGGAGTCTGAAGACCGGCGATCGTTAATTTCACAGGAACATTGTTGGGCACCGACCCACCCAATGTAAATGTAACCACATTCTGACCACCGCCATATGTATTTACATCAGATGTCACTACACCCGCATTCGAAATGGTAGATAGTGTGTCTTGAAGACTCGTGCTCGCATTTGTCCATACGAAAGAGATACCGAGGTCAACATTTGCCGTGCGCGTGACATATGGCACTTGAACCAAGAAAATATCACCCGACGATAGCGCATTTGTAAGCATCAATGTAATTGAAAACGTAGCCGCAGTGCCGGTATAATTCGGTGATAATTGCGGGCTTTCTGTGGAAATTTTACGGCAAGGAAGCATTGTCGCCAAACCACCATAGGTGGTATCATTAAATATACGCAAACGTTTGGCGGCATTCGCATCACCTGTCGGCCAAAGGTTCACAAGGACTAATGTCTGTGGGCCTGTAGAAGGCTCAGCGTTACTTATGAGAGACACATTGGTCAAATCGTTGCCAGGTGGTGCCGCTGTCGTCCCTGGTGTGATTTCAGTGTTCCCCCATTTCAGTCCCGACAGTTCCAACGCGTATTTTCCAGCGGACATCGGATTCGCGGTTTGAATCGTATACGTGATGACGCAATATCCGGCGTCCGTGCTCCCGCTTGTCGCGCCAGAAGCAGGAACTGTGACTGTCAAACCACGGCCATCCGAAGCAGTATCCAAATCCGCACCTGATCCACTGGATGTCCCTAATGTTGCGGGTAATGTTCCACTATACGCACGCATTGTCGCTTTCATTCCCACTGCGCTTGTATTTTGAATATAATACGTCGGAACCTTTATTGTGATGACTTTCGCTGCGGTGGTTCCACTGGCGCCTCGTAATTCAGCGCTTGTATTGAAAATAAACCGAAATGTAGTTTCAGAATTCTTTACATAAGAGCATTGATTAATGATAAGCGTCCCGTCCGACCTCGAACCGGTAGTATTGGATGGAGCGTGTGATGACTGCGTAAAAATTTCGCCGTTATATCGCACGTGATCCGCCATCGTGAGCCCTTCAATTATTCCAGTTCCATATCCTTCCGATGGTGCCATCCAAGAACCAAACCCGCCATTTCGGTAGGTTCTCGAGAGCCATACACTCACCAATAACACGATAAACAGAATGAATATGACCGTAAATTTATCACTCAATAATTCGCGAAGATTCATATCGCTATCAATGAATATAATATTATAACTACTATAATGTTATAAAATTATATAATGGCTCCACCGTTGACCTAATACGTTTGTAAACTATGCGTATATGGGTTCTGTCTAAATGCGTTCAAGATGTCTGGTTGGATTCTCTCGTTGAGCTTACTTTCATCGTATCCCTGAGGCATCGTCATTTTGCCATAAATATCAATACTGGGAATGGATGACGGCGCATTTGTCATCACCATCTCACGCTGATTGGCGCGGTCAGCATCGAGGCGGTCGATGTGAACGTTGGTGTTCGAATTAAAGAGAGACATCGACCCGTGATTCGTGATATTCTTATACGTTTTATTCACGTTATTGCGTTGATTATACGCGGCATTATAGAGTCCATTTCCTAATCGTGTTGCTGAACCTCCCGCCGTTCCTAAATAATCTGTGCTCGTCGTCGCACGTTCCGTTTCCACCGGTGTGTTCTGAGAGATTAAATAACCAGCCGCGGCCTGGCGTTCTACATTGAGGTGGTCAAACCCTACCAAACCCACCGTCGTTTCCTTAATTGTCGTTGGTGCGCGGTCGGCCGGATTAAATGTCGCGGTAACCGCCGCAGGCACAGGCATACGCGCATTCTCGTAAAGTCGCGCGTTTCCAACCACATTTTCTTTACGAGACGGTTTGAGGACATCCAACAATGGCGCAACCACCGCTTTCAGTGCGCCGTGAATCCCGCCCATCTCATTGGGGCGAACGGTTGTTCGATTGTTGTGTGTGAATTTATAACTCATCCGGCCAAAATCAGCCTCTGTAGCGGTATTTTTCTCAGCAGCGTAAGGGTTAATCATCGGCTTACCATCATAGGTCTGTCTGCGCGTATCTTCGAAATTCCTTGGCGCATACATTGCGCTGCCACCATCTGCTGGAGCGGTTGTGCCGAAATACTCCGTCGTCGTGGTCTGGCGATTGCTCTCGCGGTCCATTTCAATCGCGCGCTGAGTTTCACCCTTCTCCGCGCCAGTCGTCGTAAACCAACGGTCAGGGGTATTCACGAAGAATGTGTCGGGTAGATGTTTCTCAACACGACCAAACGTTTCCGCAGTAGGCGCGTTTTGGACGTAATGTGCTGCGGGGCCTTGGTGCCCTTCGAGTGAATAGGTCAACTTTGGATTTGTCTTCACGCGCAGTTCATCCACACCACGGTCAATCCATTTCTCTCGCGCATCCATTCCAGAATTGAATCCGAGTGTTCCTTGCGTGCCATATCCTTGATCCAATCCAGGTCCGACTCGCACCTCTTCCCACGGTTTCACATTTGCGATTTTCATACTCGGCATCATACGCGACTGTAAAAAGTCGCTTTGGTTCTGCATTCCGTGAGGGAGATGAAGATTGTCAAGGGGGCGAAATAATGGTGCTTGTTCGGTCTTGGAGAAGAACTGAGAACCGGTTCCGACTTTATTATCTAGGACATTTTCGTGCATATTCGCACCCGTCGTCATTCCGCGCACCTTTGCGCCATAATAGGGCTCCATATTGTTATGCGTAAACGTGCGTGGGTCGATTTTCTCACCCATCAAGGAGGTGAAACTGTCTTTGCTATAATTATCACCGAATTGCGTGTCTAAACTTTCGCCATAAGGGGTAGAAGGGACATTTATGGCGCCAGCACCCGCGCCGGCACCTGCGCCAGCACCTGCGCCCGCAA
>Ga0209770_10001729_pt1 | contig 11195 bp, 14 predicted proteins | sample LauGreSu1BDMLBDD_2_FD_187572 | JGI IMG/M metagenome (GOLD analysis project Ga0209770, IMG submission 187572) | Freshwater lake microbial communities from Lake Michigan, USA - Su13.BD.MLB.DD (SPAdes) (version 2) | ecosystem: Environmental > Aquatic > Freshwater > Lake | place: Lake Michigan, USA...
CCAAAACCCCATTATATATAGTGAAGTGAAAATAAATCTCAATTTTTAGATTAATCATTAGCATTTCTATCACTTATTGCCAGACTTATATTGCTTGAGGTTGCCAGTAAATAGATGGTGACCGTCTCTCTGAGAAACCTTCTTCGCTTTCTTGCTTCGAGTTCCCTGGCTACTTCCCTAGAATTCTTGCTCAAACTTGCGCTGCATCTCGTTATAGTTTCCAGAAATTATGCTGTCGAGCTCATCGCGGTCTTCCACATGCCATTCAGGTTCATCGTGATACTTGTGATGCATGACTCTGAACTTTGCTTTGTCGGATTGCATTCCAGGACCCTTGCGAGAGCCTGCCTTTTTCTTTGCAGCTGGCTCCAGCCTCTGCAAGTAGATAGTCTCAAGGCCTTTGACCTTCAGCTAATTAACCTGGGAGAACTGACTCATAGCACTGCGACCACTTCGATGAGATTGGCGCTCCCAGTCACTCAAATCATCTCCAAGCATCTGCTAACCTCCTGGTCCATCATGAGCACCGCTTCCCTTAGCAGTACCATAGATCCTGTTATACTCTCCGTTGTCTCCAACTCTTGGACTCTCTTGCTGTCCATCGTTCAATAGACCTCCCATTGCTCTCCTATTCTAGTTTCCTAGATCTCTTGCGAAATTATCTTAGGTCCTGCTCATTTGAGATTAGTGTTCGCTGGCTGTGCCATCCTTGTAGAACCCTGAGACTGAGTTAGCGACATTTGCGAGGTGCATCTGCTAGTCCATTGTAGCCTTTTTGGATATGCCTCCATGTCTAGGTGGAAGTAGAGAGGAAGTAATGTGCTGATTTGGTTACATATTATCGTCTTCAGAACCAGCACCACTCTTCTAAGTGTTGGTGCCCATTAGATTGTTGCTCCTGAGTGGAGGCTTGTTAGATACAACAATACGAGATGTAGAGTTGCCTTGATGAGATTGTCGTTACCTGCTGATTTATTGGTTAGGTCCTGGAGTTTTCCTAGAGAATAAAACTCTGCCCTCTGCATTTTGACTCTCTCCCCAGTCAGATCTCTGATCCTCATTAAACCTGTCCACAGTCTCACCATTGCCTGCGGCTCTTGAGAATCTTGGACCAGCCATACTCTACAAGTTAGATGGAGTACGATTCATGTTGTTGGAATTCGCTGTATCAAGACGAGCTCCAGGTGGAAGCTAGCTCTACTATAGCCTCCTAAGTGCGACGAGCTTGTCATATTGTGACTGTGATAGGCCTCCGTAAGCTTTGGCCATCATCAACTCACGCTCGTCAATCGTGCCTTCCTGAGCCTTCTTCTTCTTCTTCTTCTTCTTTTTCTTCTTTCTCATTCTTCTATCAGGCAAGTAAGAGTATTCGCTGGCCTCTTCCTCTTCATCTTCAAGGTTCTCAGGCACCTGCTATTGTGCTCTAACATTCTTTCTTGCCTTGTTCTTGACGTCCTCAGCTTCAAGGAACCTCTGATTCAAGGCATTGTAATTGCTGGGAGTGTCCTCCATCATGCTGTCTACTGAGGTATTACCTCCATCAGATAAGCGTCCATTTCGCTCTCCGTTCTTAGCGACAGCAGCAGGGTTTCCATTGGCAAGTTCCTCTAGTTCCTTCATCAGCATGCCCTCATCTTCATCATTTCCATCCTCAACAATCTTGTCAATTTTCTACTACATCCTCTAATTCTCCTTCTCCATTCGTTTCTTCATCTTTTCTCTAATGCGGGGATCAATATGCTGATGCTGTTCCTCCATTTCCTGCAGCCTTTCCAAGTCTTCAATCTCGCTCATGAGCTGAGAGAATGAGTCGTGGGTGTCCTTCCTCAAGAGACCAGCACGGAATACCTTGGGTATCTCTCCATCCTCTTCAAGGAGTCTCTTGTCGAAGACTTTGCCCTTTCTCTTATTGACAATGTTCCCATGTTCATCGATTAGGTAGCCCTTAGGGTTCACTCTTCTTCCTTTGCTGTCAACTAAGTAGCCATCTCTGGTCTTCTGTAGCATGGGATTGCCTAGAGGATCCATCTCATAGTCTCCTCTTACTTCGTCGATATTGAACTTCAAGAAGGGGAACAACTTTGGAATTTCACCATCCTTTGTCAGAGAGAAGTTTTCGAAGAGAACCTTTCCATCTTTGTTGATTACATTACCCTCAGCATCAATAAGATAGCCTTTCTAGTTGATCAAACGGCCTTTCTTGTCAACTGAGCGACCCTTTGCATCTCTCCTGATAATGATATTTCCTTTACGGTCTTTGTCTAAGCTGCCCATTGCGTCGATAATGTCAAACTTCTTTCCCTTGTAAGTAAAAAGTTGAGGTATTTCTCCTCCATTCTACTCCATGATGTGCTTATGGATCTTTGTCCTTAACCTCTTGTCTGTGAGATTGTTGTACAAGTCTACTAAGAATCCGTGTTAATTGACTCTTCTTCCTAACTTGTCAACTAAGAACCCTTGCTTGTCGCGCTTCAAGCCCTTCAAAATGTCTTCGCCGTTTGAATCTTTGTCAAAATGACCTCGAACATCATGTCCATTGAAGTTGTATCTCTCTAGATTGAAAGGAGGAGGGAGCTCACCACGCTCATCTAGCTCCTCGCTGCTGAACACCTTTTATCCTTTTTCTCTGTCAAGGACATCACCAGTCTTTGGATCAACGATGTAACCCTTTTCGTTAACTCGCTTGCCGTCCTTGTCAACAAGTTCACCCTTCTTATCCTAAAGGATCAATGGGTGTCCCCTTTCATCTCTGTCGAAATCTCCCATGATGTCGTTGACATTGAATTTCCTCTTCTCTGGGTTGCGGATGTTTTCCATTCGTTTATTTTCATCTTCGTCTGAATCTGGAACTCCTTATTCAGAATCTCCTGCAGGAGTGTTTCTTCCGTCATTTTAATCTTTGGCAACTTAATCTTCTTCAAGCTTTTTAGACATCTTCTCTATTTCTTTACGCATGTCCTCAGTAGTTTTGAACTTGGAGAAGGTGCCATCAATTTCTGGCTTAGAAGCCTACTGTTAAAGCTTGAATTCGCTTCCCTGATTCTTGAGTCTCTAGTTCATGACGACCTCTTTATCGTCAAGAATATCATCCTCGTCCATATCTCTTTCGTCTTCTTGGAGAACGTTAATTTGCTTGCTTTATCTGAGAGGATTGGCTTACTCAGCTTGTTTTCCAGCACCTCCACCCTTTTATTGCTTCAGTAACTGAGTCTACATCTCATCTTCGTGCTCTTCAGCCTCTTCAGGAATGGCATTAGCATTTCGCTCATCTAAGGTTTTAAGATTCTTCTGTGTGCTAGCTTGAGGTGACTATTCTTTCAGAATCTTCTCTTCAAGCTGCTTCAACTCTCCACGGGGCGAAATTACTGCTTTGGGGGAAGGCTATTGACCTATTCTTGGTGATTGTGTTGGCAAACCTTAGCCTGACTTGTTAACTACACTGTTCCCTGGCTTACCAGCTTAAGATTTACTTAGCAACTTCGTTTCATCCTCAGTAGGCTTCCTCTGAGTAGTTGAATGCTGACTCTCTTCTTCGATCATTCCAAGCCTCTCTTCATCTTCGTCATCGTAGTCTGCACCTCCATCTATGAGGCGTCTCTCCTGTTCAAGGAATGTCTGATCCTCATCATCGACCTGAGAGTAGTACTTGCCCTTGCGACCGCGCATGTTCTTTCGGCGTTTATTCATGACAGGTGGGTCCTCTTCATAGTCGCCTTGCTTGCCGTAGTTACGCTAATCACCCCTCATGTTAGCCATATTCATCATCCGCATGCGGCTGTCGTAGTCTCTGTCATATTCTTCAGCTGACATGACTCGCTGACCAGTTTGTTGAACTTTGCCAACACGGTCCTGGCCACTTCTGAGGTTCCTTCCAACTTCTGCGTAAACGTTGTCAGGGAAGTCATGATCGAGGACCTGATGATATGGGTTCAACCTATCTTCATAGAGCTTTTTCTTCTTGTGATCAAGAGGGTCAGTGTTCACTCGTCTATCATCTTCCTCCTTGTCTCGATCTCCAAGGTCGCACATTGATTTTGTTCTGCGTATCTAAGCTCCATCCCTTTCTTGCTTGAGCTTGCGAGCATAATCTTCAAGAGCCTGGGCAAGTCTCTTCCTAACTTCCTCGTCAATCTAGTCGCTGTAGTCATTTACACCTTGGTAGGCATCTAGGTAAGGATTGTCAACTTTAGGCGATCTGTATTCGATTATCTGCACTACAATCATACTCAAGGAGAAAACCAAAGTCTCGATGAGACTTACGTAGAACTGATTACCCCAACGGTACTTAGCGAGACCGTAAACATCGATAAGAATCACAGGGACCAAAGAGAAAATGATGTTCAATGTGGTAAGGACATTGAAGAATGATCTGATCTTCTGTGGGTTCTCAAAAGGAATATAGAAACGATCCAGTCCCATGAAGCGAGAGTAGAAGAATTTGTGCATCTTAAAAGATATAATAGTACCCACGATTAACAGTGAATAAGGATGGCATTTGTGAACTTAGATATACTCCTGATACCCTGCGTCTTTGCGCATGATCAACAAGAAGAACAGGCCGAAAATGAAGTTGCATAGGAATTTCACGAGAAGTGCAAAGGATGTTCCGTAAAAGACAAGTGGAACGATATCTCCAGTAACTGAAGTCAATGCTTATTAAATGTCCAACAATACTCTCTTTGTTGTGGACTTAACTGTTGTAGAGTTGGTACTATTTGAACCCTTAGTGGCATTGGTGCCATTTACTAGTTTTGTGTTAGCGAGCTGATTGTATGCTAAATAGAGCTGCCCTCCAAAAGAAACAGTTTCCACAGGAGACCACAGACCGATTACGTTCGAATGCCAGCTTGATGTTGGGTCCTTGAATCTGCTTCCAACTGCAACGCCTCCTAAGACTGTTTAAGCCACTTGAGTGGAGAAGTATTAGTAAGTTTAGTTATCATTATTAACGTAGAGATCTTGAGCACTAACGTACTATCCTGATCCAGAATTAGGTCCACCTGGGTTAGTGAAAGAGAAGGTCTGCTGGCACACTATTCCTTGAGAATCAACCTTATATCCGTCTGGACACTTGCTGATGCAAGTATTGTTCAGGAGCACAAGAGGGCTCTAACATTGAAGACATCTAGTTGCCTCGGTTGGAGAGCACTTATCACACTTTGGATCGCAGCCAATGCACCTTTTACTGTCTGTTGTGTAGCCGTCAGGGCACCTATCCAAGCACTTTGTGCCAAGTAAAAACCCAGTCTTGCAGCTTGTGCAAGTATCGAGACCTGCGACACAGGTTGCGCATGGATTGTTACATTGTTGACATCTGAAGTTGACACTGGCAAAGCCATTGTCACAGTTAGTCACACATTGGCTCTTCGAAAGCAAGGGCCATTAGCCTCCTTAATCGCATGAGACGCAATTTGTTGAGGAGCTACTGCAAGTTAGACAATTATTATCGCATTTCTAGCATGTAAAGGAGCTGTCTCCATAGAACCTGTCAGGGCAGGTAGTATAGCACCAAGAATTATAGAAGAACTAATATTTGCTGGAGGATGACTGATCACAAGTAAGACAGGCTGAATTACTTCCACATGTTTTGCACTGAGCAGGGCACTTCTTGCATAGGAAATTATCGTTGTAGTAACCGTCTGGGCATCCAGTTAAACAAGAAGTATTGTTCAAGAATCTCTCTTTGACCGCAGCTTCATTTGTGAAGCAAGAGGTGCAGGTTGTCCTTGTGGTAGAACATGATGCACAGGGGTAATCGCACTTAAACTTGGGCTCGAGTCCTGAGGAGACCTGATCGTAGGATGCAGTCATTGCGTCCGATGTGTAGCTGGTCAGGGTCAAGGACTAGGTTCCCAATTAAGTAGGTGGATTTGTTATGGGCGATATTTTGATAATAATCTATCTGCCTGCTGACGTTGGAACATTAAGACCACCACCTGTCATTTTGATTGTCCTTGATGCTGCGTTAACAGTGCAGGTCATTGAGTAGGCGACGTTGTTATAGGTTACTCCGCAATCAACTAGCGTTGAGGGCACTCCTACATTTGTCGGATAACTTATCAAGAAGGATGCACCCGATTTCATGTCATTCTTTGTGGTATAAGTTATAGTGTAGATAGTAGCTCGGCTCACTGTCAAATCGTTTTGAGTGAGTGAGCCAGAAGCTGGGGCTGGAGACAGATTCTTCACTGTAGGAGCGGTTCCAGAATAGAGAGCGATCGGGTTATCATTAGAATCAGATGCCGATATATCTGTGAAAGCACTGGATGTCTCTGTGCTCGGGGCATTAGTCACACCTGAAACTGAAAACTTGAATTCATTTCCTGCTGCATTAGGGGAGCTGGAAAATGTAAGCTGGACTTTCAACTTTTTAGATGAAGGAGATGAACATGAAACCGATCTAAGGAGGGAAACTGCTGAGCAGGAGGGTGAGCCAGAAAGACCGATTTCTGCAGGGAATGTTATGTAGAAAATGTCGCCACTATACATAGCAATGCTTGGATTGACTGTTATGATGTAGTTAGCTCCATTACCGTTGATAGTGTCAGTTGATTCAACTCTGACGTTCGTCAATGATGGCAGGGTCTTCATCTAAACAGGAAGGCCAGTAACGATACTTTCGATAGCGCAGTCCTTGCTGTCAGTGATAGAAATCTAAAATGTGGACGTTGGTAATAGGTTTCTTGGGTTGAGTATGTTCATGCATTCTACTGTGAAGGATGGGTTAGTGGGTGTAGGAGTCCATACTCCATTGTCGAAAGCGTGAGTGAGGGCGAACTTGTAAGGAGCCGAAGTACTTAACATATTGGCACCCTGCAGGTTAGGCATACTTCCGGTGGTCAAGTACACATTGCAGTTGATCTGATTAGAACTGGTTGCAAGAAGAACTTCAATGGGAAAAGTAATTACAATCTTCGCACTCTAAGGAACTTATTTCTATGGACTTATAACAAAAGAATAGGTTGCAGGCTTGTAGCTAGCTTGATCGCTTGGCTTCACAGTAGGGGACTTTGCTGAAAGTGTGGCTGCTGTTGGTATGTAAGGAGTAAAGACGCTAGTAGGATCAGAAGATGAGAACTTGCGATAATCGATTGGGTAATCAACTCCTCCTATAGTCGCGAAAGTAGAAACCTCAAAAGAACCCGCGTCGCAGGCTCTAGATGGGTTTGTACCTCCTGTACTAAAAATGAATGAAAGAGCCACAGTGCTCTTTTTTTGGAAGGAACCAGAGCCGAAAGCGTTCGTTACAGTGAGGAGGCTTTGCAATGAGTCAGCTTCGCATTTGGCAGTGGGCGCAATGCCTCCCTAGGTGTTAGAAAGCGAGCATTAAGTGTTCAATGCGTCCTGGAGCAAAATACCGTTCGCGTCGAAATCTGTGGTCGGAAATTTAATTTTAATTACATTTGCCGACGGGATAGCGTGCGTCGGTAAAAATGTAAGTTAGTATGTTGTCTAGAGAGATGTCGCAGTAGTTTCTATAGCTGTTATGCTGAATGACTTTATCTCTCCCACTGTAAAGTCTGATAGACTCATTATGCTGTCTGACTAAGCTATCTTGTAAGGTGTCCCGTTGTCTAGGGCATAGAGTTCAAAAGTGAATACTCCTGTGGCCTTCACAGCTCCTGCATTGACAATTTTGCTGAGTGTAGCTGTACTTTGAACCAAAGTCTGTGATGCATCAAGGTAGCTGGAGCATCCGTTGATTTCTACATACCTACCAGGGATGTTAGGGACAAGAGATTGGCCAACGCTAAAGAGGTTTTAGCCTGTTGATTGAATCAAGGAAATCGTAGGAGGCAGGTCAGATGGAAAGTAAACTTTTAAGCGGCAGTTTTAATCTACTGGCAAATCGACCAAATTGAAGCCTACAACTAAGGTAGAGTCTTCACCAACTGTTGTAACCGTATCTCCTCTTGATAGGACAGAATTGGACAGGACTGCGAATTCAGTAGCTTGGACAGCTAGAGAGGAGGACTAGTCGATCGCTCCAACTCCAGTACCTTCATAAATAGTAACTATGAATCCTAGCTTCTGAATGCCATTGTAAGGATTCAAAAAGTTGTCCACTTTAAAGCTTATTTGAGTTCCTCCAGCCAAGTCAACCGGAGTAACTGAAGTGAGGACGAGAGTCTGCTTCGCTGTATCATAGGTGCAAGTAGGAGCTGCCACCAGATTTTCTAAACCAGTGCAAGTCGGGTTTGCAGACATCATCATGTGAGTGGGAGAGCTTGAAGCTGGGTTCCACAAGGGGAAGTAGACTTAGATTTGGTAAGTTGAAAGGAATGGGCTCACAGTTGTGAAGGTGACAGTAAGCTCGTTATTTTTAAAGCCAACAACTTTGTTCTTAATGTCAAGAGTAGCACTTCTCATTCTAGCTGGCTGAAATCCTGAGATGGTTCCAGTCTAAAGGATAGACTTAGCATCACCTTTGGAGTCGACCAAGTAGGCAGCAACACCTGTGATTGGCATGGTTGTTCCCGGGTTGTTGAAGTTTCCAACTTAGAAGGTAGCAGTGGTGATGCCAGAAGTTACAACAGAAAGTTTCATGACAGCTTAATTACTCTGGATAGAACAGCTTGTAATACTGATGCCAGCAGTTCCCTATACACAAATAACAACATAGATTATTAACATAACTTGCAAGAACAAAACAGTAGAAGATTGATGTAATATACAATAATAGAACAAATCTTACTGATTAGCACATTGAATCGGCCGTTGTAGGAGTGTATGTCACAGTAGAAGGGAGTTAGAAAGTAATCATATCACCGTCCCCGAAAGTATATGTCAAAGTCGGGTCTAATTTAGCGACAAAGCTCACTGTTGACGTCTAGGAGATGGTCGGTGGATTTGGAGTGCCTTCAACTGACAAGAACTTTGGAAGATTTGCGCAATCTTAACACTTGAAGTTGATAGGACAAAGATTTCCTGGGCAGCTCTGTAGACATTGACTTTGGTAAAAGTAGGGATAAGCTCCCATCGGATCACAAGTAGAACACGTTTAGTCGTCAATGCAAGTCTTGCAGGTTGCCTTACACGGTTAGCAAATCTTGTTGGAATCTGCATACTTTCCATTTGAACACGCGGCTAGACATTAATTACTGTCTAGATACACCAAAGTTTCGGTTGGGATATTGGTCAGGCAGGATTTGCATTGTGTTTTTGATGGAAGGTTACAAGTCTTGCAAGGATAATCACACTCAAAGAGGGGAGCAAGGCCTATCATCTAGTCGATCTTGTACTTGAAGGTTGAATCAGTATAAGACTGGACGGTAAAAGTCCCTGTGTTGGAGTAAGAGATCGGGTTCACAAGCTCACCCAGAACTATCTGAATAGATGAGCCTGCGGGTACAGCCACATTGAACCCATTTGAGATAGTGATTAGTTTGTTGGCCGTATCAACCAAACAACTCTGCATTAAGTAGGTTTAGGCTGGACTTCCGAAAATCACACTGCATGTGCTAAGTGAAGATTGAGCCATTGTAACTGCTGTGGGATAATTGATCTTAAATGCAGAGCCAGACGGCATGCTATTTATTGTTGTTAATGTAATTGTATAGTCTGCAGTTGCTCCAAGAGTCAGTTTTGTCTACTCGATCTTTCTCGTTGTAATGGTGGCGAAATCAGTAGTTGTCACTGTCTCCAGTTTAGAGCTCTAGGTTAGCTGCCAGGCAGTTGAATCGTACATCATAATGTTCGAGAAAGGTGACGACTGTCTTGTGTCTGGTGGGTTCTGAATATTTGCCATGTTGAATTCAATCGCTGTTCCAGCAGTAATTTCAGTCTGCGCAAATGTATACGTGGCTGTTACTGTATTTGTCCCTGATAAAGTACACACAATCTTAGTCACTACTCCTAATGTGCTGCAGCTTAGAGGAGTTGGAAGTGTAATCTCTGCTGGAAATTTGAAGGTTAGGTAGTCTCCTGAGGTATGTGGAAGCCTAGAGACAATTTATATCTTGTAGGTATTTTTGGCGCCATTTACTCCTGAGCCAATTTGAACTGAGAAATCTGTCAGATCTGGTCGGGTAAGCATCTGCACTGTTACTCCTGTTGAGATGGCTTCTATAGCGTTCCCACTGGCATCGTAGGTTGAGAGTGCGAAGGAACTGGTAACTCTAGTTGTTCGAGGATTTTTAAAGCCATCGCAAGCTATGTAGAAGGGTACGTTGATTGTTGTGTAGGCTGAATTCGTAAAGGCATCAGTGATTTTGATTTTTGTCGGATTAGCCTGTAGGGTGGATATCAGAGTTGAAGAGACAGGACTGGACTACCCGAAAGTGTAAGAGCAGCTTGGTACAGTAAAGCCCTGCAGAGTCACTTCGGCCGGGAAATCGATAGTGATTATGCCATTCAATGGAATCGACTTTTGTGGCGTCAGCTTAAATATGTAAGTCGCGAGAGAGTTGTACGCTTAGTAGTTTGTAACTCCTGCAACTGTAACACCTGAAACTACAGCAGTTAGAACGCTGGGTGTCGGAGTGTATACATCTGTGAATGTTGCCGTATCGATCACATAGTTGGTTGATCCCTGATAGTAGTAGGTGGTTGCAATGAAGGAGCCGGCATCTTTTGCACTCTAAGGGTTTGTACCTCCTGTACTAAAAATGAATGAAAGAGCTGCTCCGGCCGCAGCTCCTGAAGAAGAACTGAAAGGATTGGTTAGTGTTACTGTATTGGAAGAGTCGACTGCGCAACCAGCGCTTGAGCTGATGCCAGAGGGACTCTCTACAGTGCATGAACCTGGCCCAGTAAGCTTTATGCTGCTTGGGAACACGATGGCGATCTTTGAGCTCTAGGGGACGGCATGATTGAGAGTGAGGTCGACCTTGTACTTCGTCCACTTCTGGATCTCGGTTGTACCTCCGGCCGCTGTAGCTGCTGAGACTCCCATTTTCTAGGTGAATGTTCCTGCTACAAATGAAGGATCAGGGAATGTAATCCCTGAGGTCTGCTTAGCGATACGATATTCTCCAACTGAATCAAAAGCATACATTTCAATCTCGAAAGATGATGGTGTCTTCACCCAACCAATGTTCCTCACGTTTTCGATGGTGAGGACGAAAGAGTCGATAGAGTTCGCATAGACTGCGCAGCCATCTACGGTGACATAGGACTTCTATTGAGCTGTGTTGGTCGTGCTGATCTTGAGTGTTGGTGGTGTGATGTAGCTTGCTTAGAACATCGCTTAGTTG
>Ga0209770_10001731_pt1 | contig 11179 bp, 8 predicted proteins | sample LauGreSu1BDMLBDD_2_FD_187572 | JGI IMG/M metagenome (GOLD analysis project Ga0209770, IMG submission 187572) | Freshwater lake microbial communities from Lake Michigan, USA - Su13.BD.MLB.DD (SPAdes) (version 2) | ecosystem: Environmental > Aquatic > Freshwater > Lake | place: Lake Michigan, USA...
ATCCGCAAGCTCGCCAACGGCCTGCAGGTCGTGCTGGTCAGCCAGAACGAGCAGCCCTCGGTCAGCGTCCGCTTGCTCATCAGGGCCGGCGCGGCCCAGGACCCCAAGGACAAGCACGGCCTCGCCATGCTGACAGCGACCCTGCTCGACCAGGGGGCCGGCAACCGCACGGCTGGGCAGATTGCCGACACCATCGACTTTGTCGGCGGCGTGCTCGGCACCGGCGCCGGCAGCGACCTGAGCTTCGTCAACGCCGTGGTCATGAAGGACAGCTATGACCTGGCGCTGGAATTGATGGCCGACGTGGTGCAGCGCCCGACGTTTGCCGCGGAGGAAATCGAGCGCCAGCGCCAGCAGGCGCTGTCGGCGTTGAAAGTGTCGGCCGACGACCCGGAGGCCGTCGCCGGCCAGGTGATCGACCGCCTGATCTACGGGTTCCATCCCTACGGCATGCCGGGCGGCGGCACCGCCGCGTCGCTGACGTCGCTGACGCGCGCCGACTTCGCCGACTTCCACAAGAAGTACTTCGTGCCCAACAACGCGCTGCTCGCCGTGGTGGGCGACATCACCGCCGCCGAGGCCATGGCCGGCCTGGAGAAGCACTTTGGCGCCTGGAAGCCGGGCGCCGTGCCCGCGCAGGCGCCGACCGAGCCGCCCCAGCCCACCAAGCGCGTGATCGTGATCGACAAGAAGGACGCCGTGCAGACGGAGATCCGCGTCGGCCACCTCGCCATTCCGCGCAAGCACAACGACTACGAGGCCGTCGACCAGGCCGTCAAGATCCTCGGGGGCGAAGGCGCCAACCGCCTGCAGCAGGTGCTGCGCTCGCAGCGGCAGCTGACCTACGGCGCCTCGGCCGATCTCGACACCTACAAGATGGCCGGTGCGGTGGTTGCCGAAACCGACACGCAAACCGCGAACACTGCCGAGGCGCTGCGGATTGTCGTCGACGAATTCTCGCGGCTGCAACGCGAGCGCGTCCACGACGAGGAACTGTCGGGGGCGCAGGACTACATGGTCGGCCACTTCCCGCTGACGCTCGAGGTCCCCGACGCGATTGCCACCCAGGTGCTCAACCAGTTGTTCTACGAACTGCCGGTCGATGACCTGCCGAAATATCCCGCCCGCGTGCTGCGGGTCACGCCCGACGAGATCCAGCGGGTGGCGCGGTGGTTCATCCGGCCGGCGCAGCTGTCGGTCGTGCTGGTCGGTAACGCCGACGCCTTCGTCAACGACCTGAAGGGCGTCGGTTTCGGCGACTTCGAGCGCATCCCGATCGAGAACGTGGACTTGTTGTCAGCCGACTTCCAGCGCCGGGCGCCCGCCAGGCCCCGGTGACCCGCCTCATGATTTCGTGCGGCGAGCCGTCCGGCGACTTGTACGCCGGCGCGCTCGTCGCCGCGCTGCGCCGCCGCGAGCCCGACCTGGAAGTGTTCGGTCTCGGCGGCGATCGCCTGAAGGCCGCCGGCGGCGAACTGGTGGCCGACTTCCACGGCCTGTCGGTCACCGGCCTGACCGAGGCGCTCGCCGTGCTGCCGCGTTCGTTCCGCACCTTGCGCCTGCTCACCGAAGCCGCGCGCGCGCGACGGCCGCAGGCGCTGGTCGTAATCGACTATCCCGATTTCAACTTCCGGCTGATGCGCGCCATCAAGCGGCTCGGCGTGCCGGTGATCTACTACGTCAGCCCGCAGCTGTGGGCATGGCGCGCCGGCCGCATGAAGACCATGCAGCGGCTGGTCGATCGTGTGCTGCCGATCTTCCCCTTCGAGGCGGCGCTCTATCGCGAGGCCGGGGTGGACGTGCGCTTCGTGGGCCACCCGCTGGTTGACATGGTCGCCCCCGAGCAGTCGCGCGAGCAGTTGCTGCGCCGGCTGAATCTCGATCCAGGCAAACCGGTGATGGCCCTGCTCCCCGGCAGCCGCCCGAACGAACTGGAGCGGCTGGTTCCGGTGATGGCAGCGGCGGCCCCGCTGATTGCCGCCGCCGTGCCCGGCGTCCAGTTCATCGTCGCCCGGGCGCCCAACCTTGCGGATCACCTGTTCGAAAGCTTTGGCATTCCCGGGCTGACGCTGCGCATCGTCGAAGGCCGCACCGACGATGTGCTGAATGCGTCCGATACGGTCGTGACCGCCTCGGGCACGGCTACCGTGCAAACCGCGCTGCACGGCAAGCCCATGGTGGTGCTGTACAAGTTGTCGCCCCTGACCTACCGGATCGGCCGGCGGATGGCCCGGGTCGACATGTACGCCATGGTCAACCTGATTGCCGACCAGCGGGTGGTGCAGGAACTGATTCAGGATGACTGCACGGCCGAGGCGGTGGCGGCCGAGGCCGCACGCATTGCGACCGACACCGCGTACCGCGGACGGATGCTCGAGCACCTGGCTGAAGTGTGCCGCCGGCTCGGCGGTTCAGGAGCGAGCGACCGCGCTGCCGAGGCGGTGCTCGATGTCGTACACTCGGCGAATGCCTCGTAGCTTTCGCGCCGTCCTTCTGTCGGCGGTTAGTCTGTGTCTTATCTGTGGCCTGGCGGTCCGGCCGGCGCGCGCCACCACCGTGGCGCCCCTCAGCTTCGAAGAACTCGTCCGGCAGTCGTCGAGCGTCGTTTACGTGCGCGTGATTGACGTGCAGGGGCAATGGAGCGACGATCGTCGGCGCATCGACAGCCTGGTAACCGTTGCGGTGATCAAGGGCTTGAAGGGTTCGGCCACGGCCGAGCTGACCCTGACCGTGCCCGGCGGACAGATCGGGCGCTACCTCAACCTGATGCCCGGCGCCCCGTCGTTTGCGCGTGGCGACCTCGCGGTGCTGTTTCTCACCGCGAGCGGCCCTCGTCTGCCGGTGACGACCGGGTTCACCCAGGGCATCTACCGCGTCGTGCGCGACGGCGCCTCGGGTACTCCACTGGTGACGCCGCCGGTCGTTGGACACGCCGGAGTGCCGATTGTTCGCGGCGACCGCCGCCGCCAGCCGGTGTCGCTCGAAGCTTTTGAACAGGCCGTGCGCGCCGCCCAGGAGGCTCGATGAGGCGGACGATGGGCCTGGTCATCACCGCGCTGCTGGTGTCGAGCGCGGCGACACCGGTGCGGGCGTACCTCAAACTGGGCAGCCCCGTTGCTGGCCGGATCGTCGACGTCACGTGGCGAGGTCCGGTGAAGTACTTCGTGTCCGAGACCGAGGCGCCGGGCCTGTCGGCCGGCGACCTTCGCGCCGCCGTGTCGCGCGCGGCCTCGACCTGGCAGGCGGTGCCGGCCGCCACCGTGCGCTTCGAATACCAGGGGATGACGACGGCGTCGCCTGGCGTGGTGGACGGCCGGACGACCATCGGCTTTCTCGATCGCCCGGAGCTTGATCGGGTCCTCGGCTCGACCAGCTTCCTGATCGATACGACCGACGGCACCGTGCTCGAAGCCGACGTGTTCTTCAATTCCCGCTTTGCCTGGTCGGTTTCCGCGGGCGGCACGCCGGGGCGCGTTGATTTGGAATCCGTGGCGTTGCACGAAATGGGTCACCTCCTGGGGTTGAGCCACTCGGCCTTGGGCGAGACGGAATTGACCGGCTCCGGTGGACGGCGCGTCACCGCATCGGGTTCGATCATGTTCCCGATTGCCATGTCGGCGGGCACGATCGCTGACCGCGTGTTGCAGGCAGACGACATGGCCGGCATTTCGGACCTTTATCCCGCCGCCGGCCGGGTCGAGGCGACCGGGGGCATCACCGGCCGCGTCACCAAGAACGGCCACGGCCTGCTCGGCGCGCACGTCGTGGCGTTCCACCCGGAGACCGGCGTCACCGTGGGCAACTTTGCCCTCAATCAGAACGGTGAGTTCGCCATCATCCGCCTCGAGCCGGGGCCGTACATCCTGCGAGTCGAACCATTGGACGATGCCGAAGTCGACAGCTTCTTTTCGGCGGCGATCGACGTCAATTTCCGCGTGACCTACGCGCCGCGCATGGTCGTTGCGCCCAGGGGCGGTTCGTCGGCGCCGATTGAGATCAAGGTGCTGCCGAAATGAAGTGCGCGAGTGCGCTGGTGCGCAGGTGCTCGAGTGCGTTCGTGCTGGGGTGCCTGAGCGTGGTCAGCGCGAGTGCGCAGGAGGCGCCGGCTCTGCGGGCCCATCGCGTCGTCCTCGAGGGCGGGTTGGTGTGGTCGGGAAGTTACGGCATCGGTGACGTGACCGCGCAGATGCGCAGCAACGCGCCCGGCACCACGCCGCCCCCGGTCACGTGGTTTGCGGTCAGTTCGGAGGTCGGGGCTGCGGCGAGTGCCGTCGCCCGAATCGGGTTCACGCTGACGCCTGGCGTGATGATCGAAGGCGGCGGCATGTTCGGGATGCCGCGCGTGGCGATGACGATAACCGCCGACGCCGAAGCCGGCCCGCAGCAGCTCGAAGGCGAGCAGCTGAAGCAGTACGTGATTGATGGCGCGCTCGTCTGGCAGTTGCCGTTGCGGTTTGGGCCGCGCCTGCGCTCCTTTGTCAGTGGCGGCGCCGGCTACCTGCGGCAACTGCACGAAGAGCGCACGCTGGCGGAGACGGGGCAGGTCTACTACGCCGGCGTCGGCGCCCGCTACTGGTTCCGCGGTGGAGCCGGGCGAGGCCGATCGCTGGGCTTGCGCGGCGACCTGCGCGCCAACTTCCGCCGCGGCGGCATCGACTTCGAGGACCGGACCCGCGTATATCCCACCGCCGGCGTCCATCTCTTCTTCGGCTTGTAGGCCATGGTCGAACCCGCTGTCCAGTTCGCGGAGGTGTCGGCGAGTCGTGGCGGGCGGCTGGTGCTGCGGCACGTGTCGCTGTCAGTCCCGCAGGGGCAGACCGTGGCGTTGGTGGGCCGCAGCGGGTCGGGCAAGACCACCCTGTTGCGCCTGGTCAATCGCCTGCTGGACCCCGACAGCGGCAATGTCCTGGTGGACGGTCGAAGCACGCGCGACTGGGATCCCATTGCCTTGCGCCGCCGGACCGGCTACGTGATCCAGGACACGGGTCTTTTTCCACACGTCACGGTGGCCGACAACATCGCCACCGTGCCGAGGTTGCTGGCCTGGCCCGCCGATCGCGTCGCGACGAGAGTCGACGAGCTGCTGACGCTGGTTGGTCTCGAACCAGCGGTGTTCCGGGAGCGCTGGCCCGACGAGTTGTCCGGCGGCCAGCGGCAGCGCGCCGGGTTGGCGCGCGCCCTGGCGGCCGATCCGCCGCTGCTGCTCATGGACGAGCCGTTTGGCGCGCTCGACCCGATCACGAAGGGCGAACTACACGCCGAGTTTCTTCGTGTGCAACGTACGCTGCACCGGTCGGTGATCCTCGTCACGCATGACATGGCCGAGGCGTGCGCGCTGGCCGATCAGATCGCCGTGCTGCACGAGGGCGAACTGATCGCGTGCGACACGCCGGCGAACGTCAAGGCCAGCGGCGATCCGCGCGTCCGGGCGTTGATGGGGAGGTCCGGCTAACCACCTCCGCCAAGGCTACGGTGGTCACGATGCCGAAGACTGCATGACGGAACTGCTGGCGTTTATCGTATCGCACCGGGTCGAGATGGCCACCCGGCTGGGCGAGCACGTCGTGCTGGTCGCCGCGTCCACGGCCATCGCGGCGGCGATCGGCATCCCGCTCGGCATCGTGGCGGCGCAGCGGCCGTCGCTGTCGCGGCCGATCGTCGGCCTCGCCAACCTGGCGCAGACCATCCCGAGCCTCGCCTTGTTCGGCTTCCTGATCCCGTTGCCGTTCATCGGCGGCATTGGCACGCGCACGGCGTTGGTGGCGCTGACGGTCTACGCGGTGCTGCCCATCCTGCGCGGCACCATCACCGGCCTCCAGAACGTGCCGCCGGCGGTGGTGGAGTGCGCGGTGGCGATGGGCCTGACGCCGCGCCAGGTGCTGCGGCAGGTGGAATGGCCGCTGGCGTTGCCGTCCATTGTGTCCGGGCTGCGCGTGGCCGTGGTGATTGGGGTCGGGACGGCGACCATTGCGTCGGCCATTGGCGCCGGCGGCCTTGGCGACTACATTTTTCGCGGATTGGCCATGGTTGACGCCACGGTCATCCTCGCGGGGGCGCTGCCCGCCGCCTTGCTGGCCCTGGCGGCCGATGCGGCGCTTGCGGCCGCGGGGCACCTGGCGGACCCGCGTCGCCGGGCGCGGCGTCACGTCGTGGTGCTGGCCATCGTCGTCCTCGCAGCCGCGGTCACGATGTGGTCGGGCCGGGTCACCGGCGGCCCCGCCCACCTGGTCGTGGGCTCCAAGAACTTCACCGAACAAGTCGTGTTGGGCGAGCTCGTCGCGCAGGTGGTTGAGCGCCAGGCGGGACTGACGGTGGAGCGGCGGCTGAACCTGGGCGGCACGGCCATTGCCCACGAGGCATTGCTGAGCGGCGGTATCGACATTTATGTCGAGTACACGGGTACGGCGCTGACCGCCATTTTCGACGAGCCGGCTGCCGCCGACTCTGAGCAGGTGTTTGCAGTGGTCCGCGACCGCTATGCCGCGCTTGGCCTCACCCTGCTGCCGCGGCTCGGTTTCAACAACACGTTTGCGATTCTGGTCCGCGGCGACGATGCCAGGCGGTTGGGGATGAAGGCGATCAGCGATGTCGCCGGGCAGCCGGCCTGGAAGGCCGGCTTTGGTTACGAATTCCTGGAGCGGCCCGATGGGTTCAAGGGGCTGAGCGCCGCCTATGGTCTGCAGTTCGCCCAGGCACCTCGGGTGATGGACTTGAACTTGATCTACCGCGCTCTGGCCGCCGGGGAGATTGACGTGACGGCCGGGGACGCGACGAGCGGCCTGATCGAGGCCCTGGGGCTGACGGTGCTCGATGACGACCGGCATTATTTCCCCGTTTATGATGCCGCGCCGGTGGCCCGGGCGCCGGTGCTGCTGCAGTACCCGGCGGTCGCCGCCGCCCTGCGCGGGCTGGCCGGCCGCATCTCGGCGGCCGACATGCGCCGGCTGAATTTTGCCGTCGATGGGGAGAAGCGGGACCCCGCCGTCGTCGTGCGTGGGTTCCTTGATAAGATTGGTGGGTTCTAGTCCAGGAGCCAGTCGCCATCATGCCTAGCCTCGATACTTACAAGACCCGCACCTCGTTGTCCGTCGGCGCCGATACGGTCAGCATTTACAGCCTGCCCGCTCTCGCGAAGGCCGGGTTCCCGAACGTGGCCCGCCTGCCGTACTCCCTGAAGATCCTGCTCGAGAACCTGCTGCGTCGCGAGGACAACGGGTTTGTGAAGACCGCCGACATCGCGGCGCTGGCGTCGTGGGACCCCAAGACCATCGGCGAGAAGGAAATGTCGTTCATGCCGGCCCGCGTCCTGCTGCAGGACTTCACCGGCGTGCCGTGCGTCGTTGACCTGGCGGCCATGCGCGACGGGATCGTCGCGCTCGGCGGCGATCCCCAGAAGGTGAACCCGCTGCAGCCGGTCGAGCTCGTCATCGACCACTCGGTGCAGGTCGATCACTTCGGCACCATGAACGCGAAGGACCTGAACGCCGACCTCGAGTACCACCGCAACCGCGAGCGCTACGTGTTCCTGCGCTGGGGCCAGACCGGCTTCCGCAACTTCCGCGTCGTGCCGCCCGAAACCGGCATCGTTCACCAGGTCAACATCGAGTATCTCGCCCGCGTCGTCTGCCGCGATGACGACGGCACGGCGTATCCCGACACCGTCTTCGGCACCGACTCGCACACGACCATGGTCAACGGGTTGGGCGTCGTCGGCTGGGGCGTGGGCGGCATTGAAGCCGAGGCGGCCATGCTTGGCCAGCCGAGCTCGATGCTGGTTCCGCCGGTGCTTGGCTATCGCCTGTCCGGCCGATTGCCCGACGGCGCTACCGCGACCGATCTCGTGTTGACCATTACCGAAGCCCTGCGCAAGCGGGGTGTGGTCGGCAAGTTCGTCGAGTTCTACGGTCCCGGCCTCGCGCACCTGACCATTGCCGATCGCGTGACGCTCGGCAACATGTGCCCCGAGTACGGCGCGACCGTCGCGATCTTCCCGATTGACGACATGACACTCGAGTACCTGCGGCTGACCGGCCGCGAGGCGTCGCAGATTGCGCTGGTCGAGGCCTATGCCAAGGCCCAGGGCATGTTTGCCACCGCCGACTCGCCGGATGCCGTCTACACCGAGACGATGGAGTTGGACCTGGCGAGCGTGGTGCCGAGCCTGGCGGGGCCGCGGCGGCCGCAGGATCGCGTGTCGCTGTCGAACGCCAAGGGTTCCTTTGCCGGCTCGCTCGACGAGCTGAAGAAGGGCGTGAAAGCCGTGGCCGGTTCGGGCGGCGCCGCGGTCGCCACGGCGACCCAGCTGGAGCACGGCTCAGTCGTGATCGCCGCAATTACCAGCTGCACCAACACCTCGAATCCGAGCGTCATGATTGGCGCCGGACTGGTGGCCAAGAAGGCGGTGGAGAAGGGCCTCACGCGCAAGCCGTGGGTCAAGACCAGCCTCGCCCCGGGGTCGAAAGTCGTCACCGACTACTTGAAGAAGGCCGGGCTCGACACCTATCTCGATCAGATCGGCTTCAACCTGGTCGGCTACGGCTGCACCACCTGCATCGGCAACAGCGGCCCGCTGCCCGAGGAGGTCTCGACCGAGATCATCGAGCGTGGGCTGGTCGTGGCGTCGGTGTTGAGCGGCAACCGCAACTTCGAGGGCCGCATCCAGCAGGAAGTGCGCGCCAACTACCTTGCGTCGCCGCCGCTCGTGGTCGCCTACGCGCTGGCCGGGTCGATGAACATCGACCTGACGACCGAACCGCTGGGCGCGGGCTCCGATGGCAAGCCGGTGTACCTCAAGGACCTGTGGCCGACCGAGAAGGAAATCCAGGCGGCCATGCTGGCGAGCGTGACCTCGGATGCGTATCGCCGGCAGTATGCCAACGTGTTCGAAGGGCAGGAGCGCTGGCGCAACCTGCCGGTGCCGACCGGCGACCGCTTTGCGTGGGAGGCCGACTCCACCTACATCCGCAAGCCGCCATTCCTCGAGAACCTGTCGATGACGCCGGCGCCGCTTACCGACATCGCCGGCGCGCGCGCGCTCGCGGTGCTGGGCGACAGCATCACCACCGATCACATCTCGCCGGCCGGCAACATCAAGGCCAACAGCCCGGCGGGCCAGTACCTGGTCGAACACGGCGTCGACCCGAAGGACTTCAACTCCTACGGCGCGCGGCGCGGCAACCACGAGGTGATGATGCGCGGCACGTTTGCCAACACGCGCATCAAGAACCAGATGGTGCCCGGCATCGAGGGCGGCGTCACCGCCTACCTGCCCGGTGGCGAGGTGATGCCGATTTACGACGCGTCGATGAAGTACCAGGCGGCCGGCGTGCCGCTGGTCGTGATTGCGGGCAAGGAGTACGGCTCGGGGTCGTCACGCGACTGGGCGGCCAAGGGCACCATGCTCCTGGGCGTGAAGGCGGTGGTGGCCGAAAGCTACGAGCGCATTCACCGCAGCAACCTGGTGAACATGGGCGTGCTGCCCCTGCAGTTCAAGGCCGGCCAGAACGCGGCGAGCATTGGCCTGACCGGCCGCGAGACCTTCGCGCTAATCGGCGCCGGCACGGCGCTGAAGCCGCGCGCCGACGTGACGGTGACGGCCACGGCCGAGGACGGCTCGACCAAGAGCTTCACCGCGGTGGCCCGGATCGACACGCCGGAAGAACTGGTGGCGTTTGCCAACGGCGGCATCCTGCCGTACGTGTTGCGGCAGTTGGTGCGCAGCGCCAAGTGATGTGCTGAGCTCCGCGTCGATTAAGCAGCAGGCGCTCGCCCTCGGATTCGAAGTCTGTGGGGTGGCGCCTGCGGCCGCGCTGCCCGAACTTGCTTTCCTGCCTGAATGGCTCGCCCGCGGCTACGCGGGCGACATGAGCTACCTCCACAAGTCCGCGCACGCCCGCGCTGATATCCGGAATTTCCTTCCTTCCGCACGCGCGGTCATCGTCGCCGGAGCCATCTACAACACAGAAAAGCCGGGATCCGGGATCCGGGATCCGGGATCCGTCCAGGTCGCTCGCTATGCGCGCGGGCAGGATTATCACGTCGTCCTGGCCGAGCGGCTCGAGCGGCTCGTGGCGTGGATGCACGAGCAGCACGGCGACCCGTTCGAGACGGCGCTCTTCGTGGACAAGCACCACGTGCAGGAACGTGTTTACGCGCAGCACGCCGGGCTTGGCTGGATCGGCAAGAACAGCTGCGTCATCAATCCCGAGTTGGGCTCGTACCTGTTCCTGTGCGGCATTGCCACGAGCCTGCCGCTCGCGCCGGATCAGCCGGCGACCGATCAGTGCGGGGCGTGCACGCTGTGCCTTGATTCGTGTCCGACCGGCGCGATTGTCGACGCGCACGTGCTCGACGCTACGAAGTGCATTTCATATCTGACGATTGAGGTGGACGGCGCCATCCCGGAGTCGCAGCGGCCCTGGCTCGGCAACCACGCCTACGGCTGCGATATCTGCCAGGAGGTGTGCCCCTACAACCTGGCCCCGGTGGTGACCGCGGATCCGGCGTGGACCGCAACACCGAGGGACGGCGCCTCGGCCGCCGAGCTGTGGCAGCGCACCGACCGCCAACTGCATGAGTTCGTAAAGGGGAGCGCGATGACGCACCTGCCGCTGTCGGGCCTGCGCCGCAACCTGGCCACCGTCATCGGTAACAGCGGCGATCCGGACCTGGCCGAAGTCCTGGACCGTCCCGGCCACGGCGTCAAGAACTCCGCCCACAGCGCGCGAACGCCGGTGGTCGAAGAGGCCGTAGCGTGGGCGAAAAAGAGGCTTGAGCGCCCCTAAGCCCCCAAGCCCCCAAGCCCGAATTTCCGGGGTCCCCAGCGCGGCAGCCGCGCTGGGGTGGAAGTCTGATCTACTATCGAGTATGGCGAACGCCTCTCTCGCCCCGGTCCTGCTGGTCTCGATGCCCCAGCTGAACGACCCCAACTTTTCGAAGACAGTCATCCTGCTGGCGGAGTACGGCGCCCACGGCGCCTTCGGCCTGGTGCTGAACCGCCGCATGCCCGAACCCGCGCACGCGATGGTCACGGCTGACGAACCCATCGAGATCCACCCCAAGGTGCATCTGTTCACCGGCGGCCCGGTCGAGCCGACCCGCGCGTGGATCCTCACCGCGAAACCCGAGCTCGACCCAGAGGCGCTGGAAGTGCAGTCCGGGGTGTATCTTTCGGCCTCGC
>Ga0209770_10001737_pt1 | contig 11145 bp, 15 predicted proteins | sample LauGreSu1BDMLBDD_2_FD_187572 | JGI IMG/M metagenome (GOLD analysis project Ga0209770, IMG submission 187572) | Freshwater lake microbial communities from Lake Michigan, USA - Su13.BD.MLB.DD (SPAdes) (version 2) | ecosystem: Environmental > Aquatic > Freshwater > Lake | place: Lake Michigan, USA...
ACGAATGATTTCATTAAAGCAAAATCGTATTTCAGATTATGAAAATAAATTACGGTTTGTTTTCTTTTATCTGAAACTCTAACAACATAATCCAACATTTTATTAACTACATCCAAACCAACAAATAGTTTTGTTTCATTTTGGTTTTCGTGAATTACTCCACCGAGAAAAGGAATATTTTTAACATTAGAATTAATATTTTCTAAATCTCCATAGAAAATATCCATTTTAATATCTTCTTTTTCCGTATATAAAAATGGTCTCTGATCATTCTCTAAGGTATCTAATAAATTTTCATTTGTCACACAATTTACACTTTGTAGATTTTGAGGATTAATATCAACAATTTTTTCTAATAAGTTAGATTTAAACATTAATGATAAAATACTACATACAGACAATTTAACATCTTTATGATGACGATCACAATCGTAAATTCTATGAAAATTAGGTTTATCTTTAACATCCATATAATTAGTGATAGAATACTTTGTGAAATTTAATTTGTCATTAATAAATAAATGATTTCCAAAAATACCAACATCGATAGATTCTTTAAAATCTCCGTATGTTTTTTTTTCTATTCCATTTGCTCGACATTCTTTAAAATATTCCACATTAATAGTTTTTTTGATAATGTTAGCAATTTCTTTTAGTTTTGTTGTTTGGATATATTGAACAGCTTTGAAAACAACGCCAGTTTCAGATTTCTCGACTTTAGAAATATGTGCGATACAATTTTTAATATCATTGTCATTAATTCCACACATTTTTAAAGTATGTATTAAACATTGCTCATATGGTGCCGAATCAGTTTTTTTATAAACTTGATATTTTGACAAATCGATATCAGTCAGATTATGATATTCAAAATACCCGACATTAGCAGAACGATTAATAGCATCACGACCATATATAATTTTATAATTTAATACTTGTGCCATAGTTTCAGTCTCCCAATCATCTGACGCTTTTTTTAAATCTTTTTTATCATACATAGGATTTCTAGAAAGAATGTTTAGAACACGTTGATTCATAATTTTTTGATATTCACTAGGTAGAGTTCCCAATAATATAAGTTTCCACGTGTCATCATTCATAGGAATGTATTTAATAATGTCAGCATTAATTCTTTGATGTGGTTCGCCGTCATCTCTAATAGTAAATTGTAGAATCAACTGTTTATGTTTTTTTAATATACCGTTCTCTATGGCATAGAGATTTGAAAAAGAAAAACCTCCAGACGATTTTATTAGGTTAATTTTTTCGTTAACCGCTTCAACAGTATCGTTAACTGAAATACGACTTACTGGGCGTAATTTTTCTTCATATCGATAACCGTCAAAAAACATACGATCACGGTAATATGTAAAAACTTTTTTACCATATTTTTTAATATCAAACAATCTTAAAGATGACTGATATCCCTTTTTCTCAGGAATTGTTAAAGTAAAAGGAGGAGGGGTTGGAATTTTAATTTCACGACCCTCAGAATTTTTAGCGTCCATAATTTTAGAATCGATAATTTCAGGACGAACTTCTTTTTGTTCACCAACGGAAACAACTTGTACAGGGCGCCCTGCCAAATGTTTTTTGGTTTTACGATGTGCCGAAACATTTGAATAAGAATATTCTACCCCACAATCAGGGCAAACGACTTTTTCAGAGTATTTAGGCATAGTTATATATATAATATCTTATTTGTTTAATATGATTTTCCCGCAGTTATATATTAGGAATTATAAAAAAAATAAAATAAATTAATTAATTACTTTTACAAAACCTAAAAAATTACAAAATAAGTTTCCCCGCTCGTCTATGAACTCTACCGCCTCTTTTTAAACCCCGTAATCCAATAGCTTGTAAACCTTTATCTACGACAGAACCTATTTTAGTAACTCCACTAGCAAATTTTTTAACATAACTAGGTAATTTTTTAACCATAGCATCTACGGGTTGATAAATAAAATTTTTAGCATCACCCGTTAATAAACCATTAGCACTTAGAAAATTCATTATATAATTTTGGCAATTATTTGTGAAAGCGTCGTAAGAAAAGAAATTTGAACCCATCTTTTTAAAGGTATTTTCAACGGCAGTTAATAGTGGTATCGACTTATCAGAACTTATTTTATAAACCTCATCTTCTTCAGTTGTCATACCATTACGAAATTGTATATTGGCAGTTTTTTCCGTCATATAAATCCTACCATCAATTTCAAAATCTAATCTAAGATGGTACATGGTATCATAGGCATAATCTTCTTTTATTTCGTTGTATTTACCTTGAGAAATAAAATTTAAAACTTTCTCTACTCCGCTTTGAATGGGATTTTTTCGAATAACGAAATTAGAAATTTTAGCATCCTTATATTTTGTTAAAAAATCTCTAGCACTTTTAGGAAATTGTTTAAAATCCATTTTAATTTTATTCGTATATATATATATATTTTATCTTTTTTAATGGATTTAAAAAAATATAGTAACTTTCAAAAAGTCAATTCGTTATCTATGAAAAAATACAAAAGACCAGTATTTATATCAACCAGAAAACAAAAAAAATATATGATTCGAGACGATAATAATAAAATGATCCATTTTGGACAACTTGGATACGAGGATTATACAAAGCATAATGATGAAAAACGTAGAGAGAGATATTTAAAAAGAACCGCAAATATAAAAGGTGATTGGAAAGAAAATAAATTTAGTCCTAATAATTTATCTAGAAATTTACTGTGGTAATTGCCATTATGGTAATTGCCATTATGGTGATTGCTTAGTCCTTATGATCCGGACTAGGTAAATATATACCGATGATTGTAGATATTAATGAAAAATATATTTCTCGATTGTCTTCCGTTGTAGATATTTGAAATAGTGACCATACTAAAATTGTTATACTTATAGAAACTTGAACGACCCATTTTAAAAACCCTTTTGATAATTTTTTTTCCATCTTACAACATTGTGATACCCAGGTATCATTTTCATCTAAATTTTTTTTTTCGTCCATTATTTACCGTGACTATTTATATAATTAATTTTATAATTTTTTAAATAATTACGAAGTTTACCTACTTACGTTAACACTTCAGTGGTAAATGTATTTTAGGTTTTCAACCGTCAAATTATCTAACAATTGAAACAGATCCCGAGGCGTCTATCATAATCATTTGTGAATAAAGAACCATCAAAAACAAAGTGCCAGCTGTGCCTGCCGAGTCACGAGTAAAATTAATGGTTTGGCAAGGTGTCCCAGTAAAAGCAAATCCTCCGTCCGAAGAACGATTACATGAAATACCACCGCAAAATGTGGCATTAGGATAAGCATTATAACTGGTAGATATAGGTCCGTGAACATCAGCGGAGATTGGAACTAATCCATAATTACACGAGGTTGTAACATAATCAAACATAGCCCCGATAGCTCTTTGGAATTCCATATACATTTGAGCGTATGAATTTAGACTACCAAATTGATTAATCAAACGACCGTCCAAATATAATTTAGCATCAGTCTGACCATCATCTCTATAACCTGAATAAGCGCCCGCTACGGGTAATCTTTGATAAGTAAACAAAATACCTTTAACAGAGGAAAGATTTAAACCAATGTTATAATTTACAGTAGCAGAATTTGCCAACGACAAATTGTAAAAATCGTCAGTAGACATTGACCATACGGAACCTTGTTGAAGTTTCATTTTCACGGCCGTTTCGAAATCCGAACTAACATTAAGATTTTCATAAATAATAGAAGCATTAGAAACGGTATATTCAGTGACAGCATTGTTAGCAGCGCCCCCATCAATAGAAACAATTGCCTGTGCCAAAGAATTAAACAAAATTTCGATAACAATAGGTGAATTAAGTAGAAATAAAGGTAAACTCTGTTCGTCATTCATACAGGGTACCATTATAGGAATACAAAAAGTTCCAGTTTTTTCAACAGCATTATCACCAGCAGTAAAACTAAATTGTTGTCCAGATCCCTCAAAAATAGCAGAATCAGATAATTTATATTCACGACTAGTACAATGATTTAGAATAACATCATGTAAGACATTATAATTTTGTATAGAATTCATCAAAACACCGCCACAACTGACATTAACACGATTAATAATAGAAGAAGCAGACCCGCCTCCAAGGCCCGCGTCCTTAGCAACAACCCCGTTAGGGTTCAGACCGTTAGCAAAAGCCCAATAATTAGTACTATTACCAACAGCAGTAACGGTTATAGTACATTTAAGATAAGCAGATCCAGATTTAAGATAACCTTGACCAGACCCCGTAGGAATTTGGAAGAGCATAAGACCACCAGAAGTTTGTGTTCCAGATTGACTAGTGATTTGTTTAATAGTAGTAGTTGATGGAATCATTTTTTGATCCAATGCAGAAACGAGACTTTCAGGAATGCCAGGTTCCATACTGTTAGCCGCGTGATAATTGTGAGGTACTTGATAACCAGATTGATAAGACATTTAAGATAAGTTTATATATTCTTATATTTTTAATTTTTAAAATAAAAAAATATTTAATGTAAATGTTCTTACAGATTTTTACGAGGACATTATTTGATCATATAATTTTTCACTAATTTCTTTTTCAGGTAATTGACTAACAATGTTTGGTATATCCACAATGCTATCTATTTCATCTATGGATAAACGAAAACTATAATCGAGTCCGTTAAAATCGATTTCTCTAGATGATTTATTAGAGTTTATAAAAAAATCAAAATAAGAGATACTTTTGTTATTTATTTTAACATTATTGAATAATTCGTTTTGATAAAAAATTATACTATTTGGTGGAGTTGTTATAATTATTTTTTGTAAAATACTCGACTGGACCCAATTGTTATATAAAATTTCATAGTTTCCTATTTGAGAAAAACTTATAGAGCGAATATATAAACATTGTATTTGAGAACAATCCGCATATATATCTGAAATGTTATTTGTATAAGTAATTCCAGCAGTTGCCGTTATTTCTGTCTGTAAGGTGTAACCAAAAAAGCGTCCTAATTCTAAATTTAAGTCCCATTTTATTTTTAAATTAAATGGTGTTAAATCGTAATTCGAAATTAATATGGTATTTTTTCCGCTTGCTCTATCATATTCTATAGAAAATGATCCATGTAAAATATAAGGTTGAATTAAATTAGTAAAAACATTGTTTAAAGATATAGCATTATAATTTCCTTGTTGAAAAGTTATAGTATAATTTGTACTATCTACTGTTATATTTAATGTATTAAAATCATTGGTCAAACTAAAAAAAGAATATGGAATTTCTGCAGTCTTAATAGATACATAAAAATTACTCGTGGTTTTCTTTAGCACTAATAAATCTTTTAATACTATTTGAAAATTCTGACTCAACCCGCTGGAACGGTTCTTGCTGTTTATAAAGTAATTGTATTGGTTTATCACCGACATCGTATATATATCTATTTTTTAAAATTTCAAATGTTTTATTATCTATAATGTGTCTATCCATTTTCATAGATTCAAATGTTTGTTTATTGTTCATTTTCTTGCCCAACATTTTAATTATATTTTAAAGTTTTTGTAATTGTATATATATACAAACAAATTATTTTTAAAATAAAATGTCTGACCCCATTCAAACAAAAAAACCCAGAAAAAAAAACATCAAAGAAGGCGATATTTTAGTAGTTGAACAAAAAGACTATATAGAAGTTTCTCCTAACAAAGCTAAAAAAATGTTACCTAAAAGAGAGAGATCAGAAAAACAAAAAATGAATGATGAGAGATTGAGACAAAAACAGAAAGAAAAAAAAATTTTGTCAGATCAGGAAAAACAAAAACAAAAAGAATTAGAAAAAAAAACATTAGAAGAATCTAATAAAATTAAAATTAAAGTATTACCTAAAAGAATTAAAAAACCAAAAGTTTTAAAGGAAAATTTACCAGTTGAAACTACAGAGACAAAAGGAATAGTGTCTGATAGTGACACTACTGAGGATGAGGAAATACAGAAACTTAAAAAACACGTCAAAAAGGTTAGTATTAAAAAACAATTATATGACCAAATAAATAACATTAAAGAGGAAACTCTGAGATCCAGGACGCCTGATAGACAACCACAGGGAGGATACTATGATAATATCGTTAATCGTATGTTTCGATGAATAGTAACGAAGATTTATTTTAGGCTTTTAGCCGTCAAATTACGGTTGTTTTCTATCGTTGAGATATTCTTGTATACCAATCCAATTCAATCTTCCGTCGATAATTGCTTGATAAGTTTTTGAAATGGTTCCACCTCCATAACTTTTTAAAATCATTGTACTAGGTTTTTCCATTTTTTTTTCCTCAAATGCTTGTCTAACAAATTTTTCTTTTCGTTTCAGGTCTGTTTTTTCATCCCCGCTTGGTTCTATGGTTTTTACATCTTTTTGCTCTTTATTTTCAACTACAACTGATGGTTCATTTTGTTTAATAGTTATGTAAGCTTTACTACTATCATGGACTACTTTTTGTTCAGCGCTTGGAATTAAATACGGTGATAAATACCCGCTTCTTGTTTGGAAATTTCTAGGATCTAAATATGGTTGTCCTGTTGTTACTTGTTTCTCTTTTGGAATAAGATATTTTATAAGTTTAAATAATTCAGATTGTTTAACAACTCGTCTTTTTTGTCTCCGCTTAGGCATCGTATATTTATGTTTATATAAATTATACTCCTGGTAATTTAATATTATTTTGCCTTAATAATTTACTAACTGTTTTAGCATGCTTAACAGGTATGACAATTTCGTTTGGTTGTAAAATAGCTTTGACACTGTCGTTAAGAAGATGTTTTTTAGTCATATTTTTATGTTTTTTAACTAAACCGCCGTAAAAAAAATATTTTGTTCTAAATTTTCTGTTGAAAGGTATCATATATATATATATATTTTAGATTTTAATCGTCAAATTAATTTTAAAAATACATTAGTATGTTCTAGGGTCAATTCCTTGACTCAATCGATAACCTATTTTAGGTGTTGGTAATTTTCTATTTTGGTCCATCATCATCTGATGAGTAACCATTCCACCTTTTTGAAAAGGTAACAAAGCGCCTAGCGCCTTTCCTGCAATCGACCCAACGGTTGCCAAATTAAGTTTTTTACCAATGTCAGTTTGTAAGTATTTCCCATATTTAGTTTCTTCTCCGTCCTTTCTAGTTGAAAGTTTTTTATCACCAAATTTTCCCAAAGCGGTACCTCCAGCGCTACCTGCCAATGCTCCTAAGACTCCCATTTTTCGATTATATATATATGTAAATACATTTTTAAATATATTTTTTAATTATTGTTTCTAAACACTCAACTCTAAAAAGTAAATTTTTAACGACATTTAACAGATGTATATTTACTTGTTTATAATCTAAAGTTAAAAAATCATTAACTACGTGCCCGTAAAATAAATATTCTCCATCAGGTAAATCTACACGAATATAATTTTTAGACATCTTTTTTAAAATTGTTGTTCTAATCTCTCTATCTCCTTGGAATAAAACGATTTCATCGTCTTGATGTGCCTCAATCCTTTTTTTTGTTCGTATAACATTGTTTTTTACATCCACGATTTCCATCATTGAGGGTAATCGGTTTTGATGTGTGTCTACCGCTTCGGGTATTAAATTTTGTAGTTGCTTTGCTGAAAAACCTAGTTCTATTTTTTTGCTCTCTATCATCGTATATCGAAACGGTGTTATTTTGTCAACAATCTCTAAAGATTCTTTTATTTCTAACTCTTGAAAATCTGTTTTAATTCTTGGATCAGATGAGACTATTAACCTTCCCTGACTCCAGATACTACCAAAAGTTTTTAATGATACATTAGAATTTAAAGTTGGTGTTATTGCTGAAACTCCTCCAGAAGTCATTGTATAACCACTTGTAAAAGCTGTTAATAAATTTGGTGCTGTGTTTGTAATTTCTAGAGGGTATGAATTAACTGCCGTGTTACCTATTGTAACATAATTTTGACAAAGTAGATTACCTGATACGGTTCCTCCTGTTAAATCTAAAAAATTGTTATCAACATATGATTTATTCACGCCGTCGTTGTTATTTGTTGGAGTTCCTAAATTAGTTATTTTTTTGGTTCCCATATTTAAATTTGCGGTCATAGTTCCACCTGATAAAGGTAAAAAATTACTATCAACATATGATTTATTCACGCCGTCGTTACCATTTACAGGATTCCCTAAATTTGTTATTTTATGGTTGTCCATATCTAAAATACCTGTCAAAGTTCCTCCTGAAAGCGATAATTTTAAATTGTCTTGTTGATCTACATATTTTTTATTACTTGCCTGAGTATCTGATAGTGGTAAATTTGTAAGTAACACCGTTTTCGTTCCCATATCAATGTTTCCTGTCATAGTTCCTCCTGTTAGTTCTAAAAAATTATTAACAACATAATTTTTATTCACACCGTCAGTGCCGTTTGTAGGGTTTCCTAAATTCGTTACCTTATTAGCGCCCATATCAATGTTTCCTGACATTGTTCCACCTGTAAGTGACAGTTTTAGATTATTTTGACTCTGTACGTAAAACACATTTGTAGCGTCTGTTAAAGTTGTTGGAGATGCTAGTGATGTTATTCTAAAATTATTCATATTTAGATTAGCAAACAAAACTGGATTATTTGCTAAAACATAACTTAATAATTGTAAATCTAAAAATTGTTTATTGACAGCGTCTTGTGAATTTACAGGGTTAGATAAATTAACAATTTTATATCCATCCATGTCAATCTTATTTTCCATTTTATTACTACCATCTAATCGTAGATAAAGTAAGCTATTATTATCATCCTCAAAAGATAGATTTGATAAAGTATTTATATATTGTCCCGTTAAACCGTTTATTGTTGACATTCTTAAAATAAATTTTTATAAGTATATATATATACATTTTAGTTTTTTAATCGGCAAATTATGTTAAAAACAATAAAATCAAAAATTCAGATTGAGAAAAAAGACGAACAGGTCGATAGAAATAATTTTGATCCAATACCAACTACGAGTTTCGTTTGGATTATTTCTGGTAAAAAAGGTACTGGAAAATCTACTTTGTTATTAAACCTTTTAGACATCAAAAAAAAATATGGCGGTTTAAAAAAACGATTTACGAAAATTTATATGATAAGTCCCACTGCTGGAATAGACCCAAAATTTAACAAATTAACAGAAGAATTAAAAAACTCGGAAAGGTTTTTTGACATTCCTGATAACAAAACATTTACTGAAATTTTAGAAGATGTGAAAGAATCAGATGGCGATAATTTATTGATTTTAGATGATTGTGCAGATCGATTGCCGAAAAGCACTGACCAAAGTATTTTAAATAGACTTGTGATTTTATCACGACATTTTAAATTATCTATCATTATCACATCACAAAAGTACAATAAAATAAATCCTTTGATAAGATCAAATGCTGATTTAATCAGCTTTTTTAGGACAGACAACAAACGAGAATTTAAGACACTAGACGAGGATATAAACACTGATCTGGAAAAACTTAGAAAAGCTTACGAATTTAGTACAGATAGAAATAATTTTTTACATATCAATATGTATACTAATCCAATAAATTTTTATAAAAATTTTGACCGCATTGTGTATTAGTCTCCGTAGGAGCAATTTTTAGACATTTTAATGTCTAGGCAATTTAGTTTCTTTTTTAAAAAATTGTGTATTCATTAATATATAATGTCTACCTTTCAAATTTACGTATTTATCGGACAATCAAATGTCACAGATACTAAAAATGTTGCTCCTGAGTTGAGTACCATTGTAAGAACAAATATAAATATTCCTTTCCAAATAAATAGGCGGGTTAAAATAATTTCTATTGATTGTTTACACAGTGATGTAGCAACGGGTTTTTATAATCCTTTATTGTGTGTATTAAAAAGCGACCAAATTTATAACCCTGTGTCAGGTTCTAGAGATATAATTTTTTCTAGTAATGGTGTAAATCATGTTGATGATATATTTTTAAACGACAATTTTCAAAATAATGAAAACATTACGATAACACTATCTAATTTAAATCCTGATAATAATGACGATTTTATCGATCTTTTTCAGTATTTTATAATGACTTTAAAAATAGTTTAAATTATTATATTTATAGTAATATAATTTGACGGTTGAAAACCTAAAATGAATTTTATCGTATCTAATCAAAACACTTTTAATAGTGATAAAAAAATAGTAAAATCTGTCCGTTTGTTGTATCTAGATATTCCTATACCAAATGAATATAAATTTTCTACTATAAAATTACGAATTGGAAATATCTCCAATAATATATCTTATAACGGCACTTTGTTAAGTAATTGTAGTTTTTTAATTCCTGTTATGTCATCTGTTGGTTTTCGAACACTTTACAATCCTCCTATTGAAATGACGATTTTTTTACAAAAAAATAACATTCAGGTTATGACTGTTTCTTTTTTCGATATGGAAAATAATTTAATATCATTTACTGAAAATTATACATTACAATTATTTGTCGTTTAATTTGACGGTTTGAAAAACCTAAAATAAACTTCGTAATTATTAATCTACTTTGATAACATCATATTCCTTACCTGTAGATTTACTTATGAGTTTCATACAAATGTATTTTTTTAATTCTGTTCCATTCTTGTCGTAGTATGTACAATTGTATTTTTTTCTACCAGAATGAAACAAATCGTTAGATTCAGTTATATAAAAATGATGAGCACCTACAATTTTTTTTTGTTGTAAATTTGGAAAAATCCAACTGTCGGAAAACTTTTTTTCATAAATTTTAGACATTGTCTTATATATATATTACAATATTTATTTAAATTAAATAATATTTAACTTAATTAGGACGGTGGAGTGTCAGGTACAAAACTCTGTTGAGCGCCTGCATAAAGTGACTGATTACGGAGAGTTTCCAAAGCGAGTTCAATCGTAGCGAGACGGGTGTAAACATCTTGACCCGTAGCATTCATACGGTTGACGATTTCACTGAGAGAGTCCAAAGCCTTGACATCACTGTTAGCGGTAAGGAAAGAGATACGTCCAGACAAAAGACTTTCGGCAGTTTCGGCACGAGATTTTTCAGCATCTACCAAC
>Ga0209770_10001738_pt1 | contig 11143 bp, 12 predicted proteins | sample LauGreSu1BDMLBDD_2_FD_187572 | JGI IMG/M metagenome (GOLD analysis project Ga0209770, IMG submission 187572) | Freshwater lake microbial communities from Lake Michigan, USA - Su13.BD.MLB.DD (SPAdes) (version 2) | ecosystem: Environmental > Aquatic > Freshwater > Lake | place: Lake Michigan, USA...
CCCAGGCCTCGGATCATCTCGATAACCCGCAAAAGGGCTGCCTAAACTAACTTCAACACTGGACCAATCAAAGCGGGCTGGACAGTCCCCGTTGCAATCGGTACGGCCGCGATCACGACCGGAACGGTGTCGACAGCGGAGGCGCGGTTGATTGCGTAGAGTAGGGTGAGCGCGACGATCAGTCCGAGCAGAGCTGAAATGGCTAGGACGGTATGCCGCCGGACACTGACCAAAGACACGATGGAGCGTTAGATCAGCGCGCCCAAGGCGGCGAAGGCCGCTTCGATGTCATCCGCAAACAGAGCGGCAGCCGTTGCGATAGCGGCGATGACGATGGCGCCCAACACCAGATACTCGATGGCTGAAATGCCGGTTTGGCGTCGGGCGAGGCTCTTGGATTTGTTTGAGTGCATCACGGATTCTCCAGACTAAAACTGCAACCGAGTTACCTCACTACCGAAATCAACGTTTGGCAAAACAACCCTACCGCAGCGGTGTCTTTTTGGCATCGCGCACGCAATAAAAGAATACCTTGTCGGTGGAGATCTCGGTTTCTCGGCGGATCGGGCTCGGGTTGGTGAGTTCCGGCGCCAGAATGCGAGCTCCTTCGAGCGCCCAATATCGGCCCTGGGTGCAAATGCCGCCGTTCCAATCGCCCCGGACGTCCATCAGTTCATATTCGTCGGCCGACGGGAGCCTCGCACCCATCGCGGCGCAGGCCTTGGCTGCTTGTTCGATCGTCGCTGCTTCGGCCACCCATTGGCCGGCAGGGCTCACGAGGGTTACCTTGCCGGATTTCACAGCGAGCTCGGTCGGGAAGTGGGTGGCCTGATAGCTACCGAATACTTTGGCCGCGATTTCGCCCATGACGCGCTCTGGACGGCCCACGGCTTGAAAGCTGGCGATTCGCCCGCAGCGCTCTTGAACATGTAAGGTGACGTAAAGATTCGCAGAGCAGCTCGGGGCGTAGGCATAGGTGCCCCACGCGAAGGCATCCACTGCGTTCAATGAGGCAGCCGACGCCGTGCGTTCGCTGCTGCTCTTGCGGACTTGGGCAAGCGCCTGATCTAGGGTGGCCGGATTGAGGAACTGTAGTATGCGAGTTTCCGGTGCGGTTCGAGTGTAGATCTCTTCGAGTGATGCCTTGAAGCTGCCTTCGAGCATGAGATCAATGCCATCGCCGCGACGAGCTTCGCGTCGATCGCGTTCGATGATCTGATCGATGGATTCCAGGGCCTCGACGGCTCTGTCCGGCTCGATACCTGCCGCCAGCAGTCTTTCGAGCTGGCCGATCATCGCGCCCGTTTGCTGGCGTTTGCCGAGTCCATACGCATCGGTAAATTGACAGAGATCCTGTCCGCGAACGAAGGGGACCGTGGGCCAGAGCGTCATGGGCGCTGACTGGGCGATTGGGGCCACGAAGCATGCCAATGCCGCCGCCAGTGCGAGCAATGAGGAACGTCGATGTGGCATGGAAGACTCCTTTGGCATCGTGTGCCGATCAGTATACTGCCGCTCAGTCGAGCAACATGCGCCTTAAGCCAAAGTCGAGAACCGAGATCATGAGTGACGAAGCGGTTTATGTTCCCCCGAAAGTCTGGAGCTGGAATCCGGGCAACGGCGGCAAGTTTGCGCACATCAATCGCCCGACGGCAGGTGCTCGGCAGGAGCAGGCTTTGCCACGCGGCGCTCATCCGCTGCAGCTCTATTCATTAGCGACGCCGAATGGCGTCAAAGTCACCGTCATGCTCGAGGAGTTATTAGCCGCAGGGTTCGGCGGTGCCGAGTACGACGCCTGGTTGATTGATATCCAGACGGGTGATCAGTTCGGCAGCGGCTTCGTATCGGTCAATCCCAACTCCAAAATTCCAGCCTTGCTGGATGTGAGTGGTGCCGAGCCGATTCGGGTTTTCGAGTCCGGGGCGATCCTGCTGTATTTGGCAGAGAAGTTTGGTTGCTTCGTGCCAACCCTGGAGCAGGCCGCAAGTCGGGCCGAATGCTTGTCTTGGCTGTTCTGGCAAATGAGTTCGGCGCCGTACTTGGGCGGCGGATTCGGACATTTCTACGCTTACGCCCCACAGAAGTGGCAATACCCGATCGATCGTTACGCGATGGAGGTTAAGCGTCAGCTGGACGTGCTGGATCAGCACCTTGCGAAACGACGGTATCTTTGCGATGAGACCTACACGATCGCCGATATCGCGATATTTCCCTGGTACGGCGCGCTCGTGCTCGGCGAGCAATACGGCGCGGCGGAGTTTCTGGACGTGGCAAGTTATCGGCACGTGATTCGCTGGGCCAATGAAATCCTGTCACGACCTGCTGTGCAGCGCGGGCGGCGCGTGAATCGTAGTTGGGGTCCTGAAGAGTTACGCGTGCCCGAGCGACACTCTGCTGCCGATATTTCCTAATTCACGGTCACCGGTACGCCATTCAGCGCTGCGTTCCCACATAGCGCATCGAGATAGCGCTCGTCGGTGAGGTCGTTGGCGCTGACGCCCGGATGGGTGCGGGCGATATCGAGTTGGATTCCGTCGCGATCATGCCCCCAGCCGTGCGGCAGGCTGACGACGCCCGGTGCGATCTCGTCGCTGACTTCGAGTTCGATACGGACGGATCCCGTGCGCGATGTCACTGTCACGAGACAGCCGCTCTCGAGTTGGCGTGCTGTGGCGTCGGTCGGATGCATCAAGAGAGTGCAGCGGTTTGGGCCTTTGATGAACCGTCGACTGTTGTGCAGCCAGGAGTTATTGGTGCGTAGGTCGCGTCGGCCGATCAAACTTAGCGTGAGCGATGCCGGCGGCGTTTCGCGGACGTTGTTTTCGAGCCTCTCCAAGTCGTTTCGCAATACCGGCGGCACCAGCTGGATAGTTTTGTTGCGCGTGAAGAGACGATCGGGCAGACAGGGCTGCAAAGGACCAAGATCGATACCGTGAGGCGACGCGGCCACCTTCGCCAACGTGAGCCCAGCTCCGAAGGGATTCCAGCCAGAGCCGTACGGCCCAAAGCGCAGACCAAGCGCGAGCGCGCGCTGCGGCGTCAGCCAGCGAGATCGCAGTCTGTCGAGCCACGGGCGTTGTCGTGATCGATCAGCCGCTTCGATGTGTCGAACGAGCTGATCAAAGATTTGCCAGTCGTGCATCGAGCCGGGGTCAGGTTCCAGCAACGCCGAGGAATATTTTGTCGTATTGCGAATGGCGAGCGCATGAAAGATTAAGTCGTAATGGTCTCTTTCGAGACCGAAGGTGGGCGGCAAGATATAGTGGGCGTGACGCGTGGTCTCGTTGATGTAGATATCGACGGAAACCATGAAATCGAGCTGTGCGAGCGCTTGGTCGAGTTGGCGGCCGTTGGGTGTGGAGAGAACGGGATTGCCTGCGGCCGTCACAAGCGCTTTTATTTGACCCTCACCCGGAGTGAGGATTTCTTCGGCAAGCGCAGCTACAGGAAACTCGCCGCCAAACTCTGGTAATGCACGCACTCGGGTGCGCCTGCGATCGTAGGATCCGCGCTGCCCCATCGCGCTCGACAGGCCGAGCGCATCGAAAGCGGGACGGGTGAACATGGCCCCGCCTGGCCGATCGAGATTGCCGGTTACGATGTTCAGCGCCTGTATCAACCACTGACACAGCGCGCCGAACGCTTGCGTCGAGACGCCCATGCGTCCGTAGCAGACGGCACTATCTGATCTCGCAAAGCGACGGGCGAGATCTCTTATATCTGCCGCAGCTATCTGCGTATGAGCGGCTGCACGTTCCGGTGTGAAAGCGGCCACCGTAGTTCGTAGCTCATCCAGTCCCGTCGTGAATGTCTCGAGACGACCAAGCTTCTCCAGTCTCTCTGTAAAAATGACTTGCAGCATCGCGAGGAGCAGCCAAGCGTCAGTGCCCGGCTTGATGAATAGATGCTGATCAGCCATGTCAGCAGTCTCGGTACGCCGCGGATCAACCACGATGAGCTGGCCGTTACGACCTCGCAAATCTTTGAGACGACGTGCGATATCTGGGGCGGTCATCAAGCTGCCGTTCGAGACGAGCGGATTACCGCCGATCACGAGCAGGAATTGCGTTCTGTCGATATCGGGAATCGGCAACAGGAGTTGATGCTCGAATAGCTGCAGTGCCGCGAAATGATGCGGCAGCTGATCGACGGACGTCGCCGAATAGCGATGAATGCTGCGCAGCGAGCGGGCGAGTGCTGCGCCACCAAGCAAGGCGCTGTAGCTGTGTACCTGCGGATTGCCGAAGTAAGTGGCGACGACGTTTCGGCCGTGCTCGCGTTGCAGCCCGGTGAGTCGGGTTGCGATATCGCGGAAAGCATCGCTCCAACTGACGCGAACCCAGCCCTCGGCTGTGCGCTTGACGGGATGGCGCAGTCGGTTGGGATCTTCGTGAACATCCTTGAGTCCGAGCGCCTTGGGGCAGATATGCCCACGGCTGAAGGGGTCCTGTTCGTCGCCCTTGATCGAGACGATTTGCCCGTCGCGGGTTTCGACGACTACGCCGCACATGGCCTCGCACAGATGGCAATTCCGATGATGCATGCGCGGCAGTCTACGCCGGGATGGTTCAGAATGGGGCCATGCTTCGATATGTCTGGTTGCTGTCGGTGCCGTTGTTGTTGTTGGGGTGTGAGCGCGCTGGGCCTCCGCCGCTGCAGGGTGCTGCGAGTCCAATGGCGTGCAACGGCGCTCTTGCTGTCGGCAAGCAAGTTCGGATCGAGGGCGGTCGCGTGTCGCGCGGAGGCGTCGTATTCCGCGATGAGGAGAAGGTGGGCGGTGAGGGTGAGGTCAATGCCTTCGAGATCGATGCCACCGAAGTGACGAACGCGCAGTTTGCCGAGTTCGTGCAGGCGACCGGTTATGTGACGGTCGCCGAGCGACCGGGCCCGGATGGCCAGCCGCTCGGCGCGGCCGTGTTCGATCGAGCTAGCGGGCAGTGGCGTATCGATCCGCGTGCCCATTGGCGATCGCCCATGGGCGAGGGTTCGGCGACGAAGCATGACGAGCCCGTAGTGGCCGTGGCGTATGAAGATGCGGCGGCCTACGCGGCTTGGCGTGGCCGTCGTTTGCCGACCGAGCTGGAGTGGGAGCGTGCCGCTCGCGGCAGCTCAGCGGTGCCTGCGGACATGGAGGCTGAGCGCCGCGATCCGCAGGGGCGTTGGCTCGCGAATAGTTGGCAAGGCTCTTTCCCGGCGCTCGATACCGCAGACGATGGTTACGGCGGTGTCGCCTCTGTGGCGTGCTTTGCCCCTAATGAGGCAGGCTTGTACGACATGGTCGGTAATGTCTGGGAATGGACTTCGGACTGGTATTCCCCGCTCGTGGCGCCCGCGAGTTTCGAGCAGTCGCGCACGGCAGATCCCGAGGGTTTGGGCAAGCGGGTCATCAAAGGTGGCTCGCATTTGTGTTCGAGTGATTTTTGCGCGCGATACCGAACCGGCTCGAGACAAGCTGCCGACATCGTGCTTGGCACTTCGCACATCGGCTTCAGAACAGTCAAAGAAATCAAGGGAAATGCATCATGAGCATGGCATCTCGTCGCTCCTTGTTGAGGTATCTCGGAGCAGCAGCCGGTTTGAGTGTACTCGGCAGTGCTTCGTCGTTTGCCAATGTGCCTGCTGCAGTCGGTGAGCGCGGTTATGCCAAGGGGCCCTATGGGCTCGTGCACTACCACGATACCCAGACAGGTGCGGGGGTGCCGATGGTGTTACTGCATCAGGCACCCATGTCGCATCGGCAGTTCAATTCCGTTTATGGTTTGCTGAGTGCGCGCGGTGTTCGCGCGATCGGAATCGACACCCCGGGTTTCGGCATGTCGGACCCGACACCATTCGTTCCGCAGGTGTCCGATTGGGCGAGTTCCGTCATTGCTGTGCTCGACTATTTGAAGATCCCGCGAGCAGACATGGTCGGGCACCACACGGGCTCGTTGATCGCCACTGAAGTGTCACTGCAGTTTCCGAAGCGGGTGCGCAAGGTCGTGTTGAACGGGCCGTTTCCGATCAACGAGAGCGAGCGCAAACTGTTTCTCGATGATCTGCAGAAGAGCGAAGTCGACTTCGAGTATCGAGCCGACGGCAGTCACTTAGCAGAGAGCTTCGTAAAGCGCAGTCAATTCTTCGGTCCCGGCGCCGATCCGCGCCATATCACCCGGATGCAGGTAGAGAAGTTTCAGGGGTTCGGCCCGTTCTGGTATGGCCATAACGCAGCGTATCGTTACGATCATGCGAGCACTTTGCGGCGCATGACGCACCCCGCGTTGATTCTCACCAACACCGGGGATATGGCCTATCCGATGGCGCAGCGCGCGCGTCAGCTGCGTCCTGATATGGACTACGTGGAGCTGCTAGGGGGCAACGTCGATATCGTCGATCAAGCGCCAGAGGCTTGGGTCGAAGCAGTCGTGGCGTTTACGCGGCGAGACTGACGACGACTCGGTTGTCCGAGCCGATGTCCGAGATATCCAGTTTCACGCCGAGCACTGCTGCATAGCCCTCGATGCGCGGCTTCAACCACTGACGATGGACTTCGTCGTCGGTCAAGTCGAACTGACCGATGCGCCGTGAGATAGCAAGCACTTTGCTGAACGGAAAGGTGAAGCTGCGCTTGCCGGGTTCGCTTTTGAGATCCAGGCAAAGTTGATACAAGCAGGTCGTGCGATCAAAGATGCCGGCCAGCGCGATCTCTTTTTCGCCGGTTTTCTCGATCATGCCCTTGAGGCGTTGCAACATCGGTTGCATGGTTTGGATGTCGTGCGCCACGTAATCGGACATCACGCCGGCATTTTTGGCAAATTGAACCGAGGTCAAATGCATCTTGACCAAGGCATCGTTCATGTCGTGCTGGTACGGTGTCGTATCTTTTAGCGTACGAATCGCCATCGAGACAGCATCGCCCAACAGCTTCTCACGTCCTTCGAAACCGCTCGACGTAGCGAGCATGGCCGCCATGCTCTGGGGGGCGCCCCCGCCAGCCAGCATGGCTTTGACCCAAGGCGGCGGACCTCCGCCCGAACCTGGCGCAGCGCTTGCTCCTGCGCTCGCCATCATTTTTTTCATCAACCAGCTGATGAGGCGGCTCTTGAGAGTTTTTCGAGGGGGTTGCGACATCACGACATCTCCTTAGCGTGGCCCGAGTCGTAGAGCAGTTCGAATTCTTCGATCCAGAAAGGCATGTCTGTTGAAACCGCCAAACCAAACGGCGCCAGGTGGCCGTTCCAGTACTGCGTGTGCAAGGGAACCCAGACGGCGGGGTCTCGCACTGGCGAGCCATCGATCACCGTGTGTTCGGCGCGGACGGCTCCGAAAACGGCACTGTCGACTCGTGTGATGCGAACCAGCAAGGTCGGCGTGCCATCCATGTCGACTAAAACCAAAAGGTTGCCGACGGCAGGAGTCGGCGTGCCGGTTCGCTCGACGATCCACGGCAGCGTGAAGGTTCCCCGTTTATCGCCGATGCGGATCAGTTGAAAGATGGCCCGCGTGCTGTCCTGATCGAGCCCGATCCATCGTGGTTCCAGCGAGACGCCGTCGAGATCCAGTGAAGGCTTAGCAGCTTTGGCCGCCACGCGGAAAGCTTCGAGTGTCGCGGCGGACGGCGCAACGGCAGGTGATGGAAGATAGTTTGACATCGGCGTCACTGTAGCCGCTAAACCTGGCGCGGCCAACGGGAGTTCATATGGTTTGTCCGAAGGGTAAAACATGGGCTTGGGTTTTGATGTGCGCGCTGCCGAGTGCATGGGCTGGCCCGCAATATCAGCCGACTCGTCACGAACTCGAGTCGGTCATGGCGGACTTGATCGCTTGGCTGCCCGGGGCGTGGGACTCCTATCCGCAGGTGCATTATCAGAAGCGGTACGTCATGCCCGTGGAGGGCGAACACCCCCATTGGCACCATGTGTTTGCACGTATCGACGCGCCGCAGCTCGGCGAAGTCGTCTTCTACGGCCAGATCAATCCCGGCGGTCGCGATCAACCGCTGATGCATCGCAGTCAAATTCTCTACAAGGTTTGGATCGACGAGAAACGCGGCGTCGTCGTTATCAACGGCCAAGGCCCCGCCGATCCGGATCGTTTCATCAACCTGCACGAGCGGCCGGAGTTATGGAGCGAGGTGCGGATGCGCGATGAGAAGAGTTTGCAGTGCGACTTCCTTTGGCGACGTAGCGGCGAACAGGTCGTCGGCATTTTGGATGGAAAGAGCGACGATCGGCGTCGTGGTGGCCCTGGCACCTGCACCTACACTGTCAAGGGTACGGACGTCGAATTCTTTGCCGATGCCGAATGGGTGCTAGGGCCAGAGATTCTTTGGGACTACGACATCAATACGATGGGTGGTCATCAATTTGTCGGGCGGGCTGATCGTACCCACATCAAGCAGTATCGTGCCCGCGGCTATCAATGTCGCGTTAAAGATGTAAACGGCGTCCGTCAGTGGCATGCGCACGATCGTGGCGCGACGCTTGTTGTCACCTCAGATGGCAAGCAAGCGCGGCGTCTCATGTTGTTGCGCGCACCTTTGCCTGACGCGACGGGCGTCGGCATGCACGACGCCTTGCGAGTGGCATTACTGCCGCTCGATTCCGAGCAGCCGATTCACGAGGTGAGTGCAGCGCCGATCGCTTCGAGCACGCAGATGCAACACGCCGGCGTGCAGGTGAGTTGCGAGCTGGTCAAAGACCTGCCGCGCATGCACTTGAAGTAGGTCAGTCGAGACGACGTTGAATCACCGGCTGCAGCAAGAGCGTAGCCAAGATCACGACCACTCCCACATAGAAAGAGATTGTTAATTCCCGGTGCTCGCCAAATAGCAGTGCAGCTAGCACGATAGCGTAGACGGGTTCTAAATTGAGCGTGAGTTGTGTGGTGAAGGCGCTGATGTGATGCAGTGCAGATAACCACAACAAGAACGGCAGTAGCGTACAGAACAAAGCGAGTACCAACAGCCAGCCAAAGTCGGTAGCTGAGGGTGGCGCGGCGAACCACTGCTCTGCCGATACAAAAAATGCAACGATGATCAGTAGCATCGTTCCGGCGATCATTTCGATGAAGGTGATCGATGCGGTATCGGCATCGCTGACGAATTTTTTGCTGAGCACGGCGAACGTCGCAGTCAGCACGGCTGAAATCACGCCGACGAGCACGCCGAGCTGCATATCGAGCGGCACGCCACCGATGAGCAGCACGACGCCCGGGATGGCGAGCACACCGAGTGCGAGTTCGCTGAGCTTATGTCGTCGTCGAAAGACGAGCGGTTCGATGATCGCGGCACTCACGGAGCCGAGTGCGAGGCAGGCCACGGCGACGGAGGCATTAGCGAGTTTGATGGCGCCGTAAAAACTCAGCCAATGCAGGGCGATGACGCAGCCGAGCGCGGCATACGTGCGTTGCAAGGGAGCGGGCATGGCCTTTAGACCGCGCCATACGCGCGGCCAGAGTGCCAAGCAACCGATGACGATCAGCATGCGCCAGATGACGAGCGCCATGGCTGGCAGCGTGATGATTTTGCCGAGGATGGCGGTGAAGCCCCACAGCAGCACGCAGGCGTGCAATTGCCACAAGGCCCGTCGGTGATCGGCCGTGCTCATGCTGATCGATCGGTGCCCGCGCGATCAGCGCTCGGTGCCGGCCGGCTTGCCCAAGATCTTATTGAGCTCGATGAAGTTGCCGTCAGCGTCCCAGACTGCGCTGAAGAGTACCGGGATCGTGCTGCCACCCGCGCCCGGGTAGTCGATGCGTTTCGGCGCTTCGGCGACAGTGACGTGCGTTGTCGTGCGAATACGCTCGAAGCGGGTCTCGAGGTCTTGCAGGTTGAACACCAAGATCAAACCGCCGGGTTGCGCCTTGCGGAAAATGGGCTCCGGAGTCGGCTCGGTCAGGTTGAGTCGCTGCATCAAGCCGAGCACGCCGATGAAGTCATCATTCGCACGCAGCAGAACGAGGCGGGTCGTGCCGCCGATGACCTGGTCGTAGATGACCTTTAGTCCAAGCGCATCACGGTAGAGCGGCAACGAGCGGTCGATATCGCGGACGACGAGGGTGGTTCGGCGCAGATCGATGGGTATGCGCTCGCCCTCAGGCACGGGCGCGGCGGTCGCCCGAGGCGACAAGCACAGCAGCCCCAGCAACATCATTAGGGGTAACCCGTTGATTCGGAGGAACTTATTCATGTTGTTCAGGTCTGCTCAGCGGCTGGGGCTTGATCCCTCTGGCGACGACGATACACTGCCCAACCTCGTTTCGAAACGACTCCCCGGAAAGCGTCCCTTGGTACGACGACACGCCAAATTCGGTCTCGTCATTGCGGCCTCGCTGTGTGCGATGTTGGCTGTGCCGACGCGCGCCGACGATGCTCCGTCGACGCTCGACCAAACGGTGTCGGAGATCATGTCCCGCGGTGTAGTCGATCGTGCGATGACGTATATCGGTGTGCCTTACCGATTGGGTGGCAACGACCCCAAGGTAGGTTTCGACTGCAGCGGTTTCGTCACCTACGTGTACCGCAATACCTTGGGTCTCGTATTGCCGCGCACGGCGCGTCAGTTGGCAACCGTGGGTGTCGGGATTGCCCGTGAAGAATTGCAGCCAGGCGATTTGGTGTTCTTCAACACCCGAGGCTCACCGAACTCTCACGTCGGCATTTATTTGGGCAATTCCAAATTCGTCCACGCGCCGAGAACACGCACTTTGGTGCGCATCGATAGCCTCGATGATCCGGCCTATGGGCGTCGCTATGACGGCGCGCGTCGGATCCTCTCGTCGACGGCCTCTTAACCAGATCAAATTTTCAGATAGCGCGAGGGATGGGAGTGCGCCGGGTGATCAACCCAGCCGCCGACCCGTTTTGCGACCAGCCGATTCGAGACGCCTGCCCACAGCGGCAGCAACGGCACATCCTGTAACAGCAATCGCTCGGCTTCCGCATAGGCGGCGAAACGTGCCTCGATTGTCGCTTGTCGCTCGGCTGACAGGAACGCGCGATCGTAAGCTGCGTTTTTGTAGCGTGAGACATTGATAGTCGAGTCTGAGACGAAGCGATCGAGGAAAACCGATGCCGATGGGATCACTGCAAACATTGCATAGCTGAACAGATCGTAGTCGCCGCGTTGGATGGCAGCGGAGTACGCCCGCCCGTCTATCGGCA
>Ga0209770_10001740_pt1 | contig 11135 bp, 11 predicted proteins | sample LauGreSu1BDMLBDD_2_FD_187572 | JGI IMG/M metagenome (GOLD analysis project Ga0209770, IMG submission 187572) | Freshwater lake microbial communities from Lake Michigan, USA - Su13.BD.MLB.DD (SPAdes) (version 2) | ecosystem: Environmental > Aquatic > Freshwater > Lake | place: Lake Michigan, USA...
GTACGCGGTGCGCCGCCTGCCGTACGTTGTCCGCAGCGCCGTCGCCGGGCTCGAGCAGACGAGCGTGGAGCTCGAGGACGCCGGTCGCGTCGCGGGCGCCTCGCGGTGGCGCGTCCAGCGAAGGATCGTGGTGCCCCTGATCGCGGCGAACCTCGCGGCGGGGGCGCTGCTCGCGTTCAGCTTCAGCATGCTCGAGGTCAGCGACAGCCTCCTCCTCGCCCAGCGCGAGGCGCACTACCCGGTGACCAAGGCGATCTACACGCTCTTCGACCGCCTCGGCGACGGCCCCGGCATCGCCAGCGCCATGGGCGTCTGGGCGATGGCGCTCCTGGCGGTGACGCTCCTGGGGGCAAGCGCCCTGATCGGCAAGAAGATGGGCGCCATCTTCCGGGCGTGAGCAGTGGGGCCGGGGTGCGCTCCGTCCTCGCCCGCTCCTTGGCCGGGCACGGGCCGGCCCGGGTTGGGCGGACACGCGGGCGCGGCAATGATTTGATCCCATCGCGAAGTTCGCACGGAACGATTCCATGGGCGTAGTGCGCTCAGGGCCGGGTTTTTCAGGTCGTTCAGAAATTCTCAACAGAAACGTGATGGCCGGCGGGGGCAGATTGCGTTCTTGGAGGCGGAGCGCGACATCAGCCGCAGGTAAAGCCTGCACGTGGTGGACGCGACCCAGGAATTACTTGCCCCGGTGGGGCAGAGCTGTGAATACAACCTCGCCGACGGAATCGGCTTCGTACCGCCTACACGGGAGTGTGGGCACAATCGGGCGAGAGCCCAATCTCAAGAAGGAACTTCAGATGCGTAACACGACTTTCATGACTTCGATGGTTCTGTCGGTGGCTTGCGTCAGTGCGGCGAATGCCGGGGTGATTCCGGGATTCGTCAGCATTGACGACTTCCAGATTTCGTCCATCGCGGACGGTGAAGACCACCCGGCGACCAAGGGAGCGTACACCGACGCGTTCGGCGCCTACGGCGCCGCCGGTATCCGGCAAACGTTTGGCGGCGGACGTGTGGCGGCCGCCAACACCGGCCAGGCATGGGGCATCACTACCATCGGGTCCGGCGCCATGACCATGTCCTACGCCGGCTTGGCGGCCAGCCCTTCGGCCGGCACGCAGAACTACCAGTGGCAGAACGTCGGTAGCTGGAACCATGGATGGGTCTTTGATCAGGCGACCGAGCCAGCGGTTCAGACTGCTCAGGCGCTCTTTGCCACCACCACCACGTGGAACTGGTCCGGCGGCACGAACTTCAGCTTTGACATCTCCGGATACACGACAGGTGGGGTGTCCACGTACAACTCGCCGCTGCTGACGATGTTCGCCTACGACCAGCTCGGCAACTTCGCGTCCAAGGTGCTGGCGCTTGCCAACGGCCACGTGGACGTCAACTTCAGTGAGTTCTCGGGCATCGACTTCAGCCAGCTCGACTACGTGGCGTTCCAGTTCGAGAACACTTACACCGCCAAGCTGCCGAAGAACACCTCGGGCATCCCGACTGGCTCGCTGACCATCACCAATTTCGGCTACGTCCCCGCCCCCGGCGCCATCGCGCTGCTCGGCGCAGCCGGCCTCGTTGGCGCCCGCCGCCGCCGCGCCTGACATCACGCTGCACTTTGCGCCGGCCTCGGCCGACGTCCACACTCCACGCCCCCAAGCGCACCCGCGCCTGGGGGCGTGTGTGCGTTGGCGGTCGCTATCGACGGGATTCCGTGTCGCCTTTGGGCAGCTTTTCGCTGTCGTAGAGTCAAAGGTGTACTCTTAGATCATACATGTCGAGCCACGACCTTTCACCACGCCAAATTACGGCCGCGCTCGCGCACCTCGGTTCCTTGCTGCCCTCCACGCCCAGGGCCGAGATGGTCCTCATCGGCGGTGCGGCCGGGGTCCTTTCCGGTGCGCTGCCGGCCTCGCGCACGACGGTGGACTGTGACGTGCTCCATGTCACTCCGCCGGAGGTCTTCGACCTCTGCCGGTACCACGCGGACGAGGTGGCGCGACGATTCCAGATTGCGCCGCAATGGCTGGACGCGAGCGCCCACGCACTGGCGCATCTGATGCTGCCGGGATGGCGGGATCGACTCGTCGCCGTCGGGACGTTCGGACCGCTGCAGGTTCTCGCGGTCGGCCGGCTCGACTTGATCGCTCTCAAGGCCATCGCCGGCCGCGCGGAGGATCTCGAGGATCTGCATTCGCTTGCCGTCACGAATACGGAGGCGGATCAATTGCTCCAACTGTTCCCGTCGATCCAGGCCCATGGCATATCGCCGCACGCCTATGCGTCGGCCTTGGAAATCCTGTGCAGCATGAGGCCACGCGATGAATCCTGAGCAACTCGATGACGTGGTCGAATCATGGCGCGAGCTGGGCATCGGATTCGTCGGCGCGCCGCTTCCCGCGCGCGGCGCGCCCGTCGACCTGGAGCGCCTGATCATCCGTACGGCCGCCGGCGCAGCCGACATGGCGCGGCTCTTCGGCATGACCGCTGCGTGGTTTCACGTGTACGGGGACGTGGTGGCGAAGCACCGCCTGCGGAGGCTGATTCGTGACGAACTGGCCCCGGAATTCCATCCGGTCCTCGGGTTGCTTCTTGACACCGCGCAGCAAGGGCAGCATCCGCAGGAATTCCGCACGGTGATCGCGGAAATGCGTCCGGCGAAGGTGGCGCGCCCGCTGTTCGCCGTGGAGCGCCGCAGCGTTGCCCTGTCCGCGCGCGTACAACGCATGGCCAGCCCCGTGTCCCGCCGGTGGCGTCTGTGGCGCGTGGATGCACCGCTCAAGCTGAAGGCGTTGCATGCGTCCCAGTGGCTCATGGAACGCCACCCGGACTTCGTGGTCCGTGCCGACATGCGCGGAGACCTGCGCGTTTCGGTGCTGGCGTCGCTCCGCTTTGACGAGGGTGCCGGGCAGAGCGAGTTGGCGCTGGCACGCGCCGCCGGCGGCAGCCGTGCCCAGGTCCGCAATGCGCTTGACAATCTGGAGATGACGGGCCGCATCCGGCGCCTGAGCGCGGGCGCAAGGGCGGGGGCGGGCGACCGTCCGGTGAAGCCGAGCGCGGGGCCGAGGAATCACAATGGAACCCGCATCGAGTTGCTGCGGTTCGGGTGAACTGACACTGGCCTGGGTTTGCCACTGCCGGCCTCGCCGCCGCCCGCCGCCGTCGCGCCTGGCATCGCGCTGCACTCCACGCTGGCCTCGGCCGACGTCCACACTCCACGCCCCCAAGCGCACCCGCGCCCGGGGGCGTGTGTGCGTGGGCGGCGCCATGGGAGTCAGGGTGGGGGCGCTCCTGTCGGGGGTTGGCATCGCGTCGCGCCCGAGTTGAGGCCGTAAGGCGCCCCCTGGGGGTAGGTCGTGTGCAACGGCGACCATTTCTCGGTGAAGAGTTGCAAAAGTGACGCCTCCGCTGAGTATTCCGGGATCCCAATACTTGCACTCGGCCCCGCCGGAGTCATTATCGAGGCGGCTTCTGAGATTCGGAAGAGTGCACGCTCCCCCGTGCGGTCTGGTTTGCCCCGAATCTTGGTTGGCTTGCACGGGCTTCCCTCCCGTTCCCGACTCGTCCCTTCCTCCCTTTCCGATCCCTTTCTACAGCTCATTTGAAATTCCAGGCGATCTCAACAGGTCGCTGTCCGCGCGCCGACGGTCTCGGCGCGGTGATGCCCACGCGGAAGTGTGGGCCAATCGGGCGATCGCCCGGCATTGAGGATCCTCAGATGCGATTCAACTCCCTCGTTCCTTCGATGGTTCTGTCATTCGCATGCGTCAGCGCCGCGAATGCGGCGGTGGTGTACAACACGATTGACCCGTTCACGACTCCGGCGTCAGCCTCGGCGACAACCTCTATGTTGTCCGGCTCTGTCAATACGGATCTGACCGGGACGCTTTGGAACCTTCGATCCATCTCAACGCGGACCACCAGCATCAGTCGCGCCACGACATCCGTGACGATTGGATCGGGCAGCATGGTGTTCGGCGTGACGCAGGTAGGCAGTGCCAGCACCCACGTCAATAACGTTCAGCGGGCGAGCCTTGACTACAACTCGATCGACCAATTCCCGGACTTCACGAATTTTACCTCGCTTGATTTCAACTACGTTTCGACCCTGAGTGGAACTCTCAAGTGCATCATCCGCCTCTCCGATGCCGCCATTTGGGCCGTTGAAAAGACAATGTCCGGCTCATCGGGTTTGATGTCGTTCACCCTTGCGGACTTCGGCGGAATTGATCCGCTGAACATTGCGGCAGCGGGCCCCGTGTCCATCGAGTTCGTCCGCGGCGGCTCCAACGCCTCCGGATCGTTGACGATCACGAACTTGGTCGCGAACGGCGCGTCCATCCCGGCCCCTGGCGCCCTCGCGCTCCTCGGCGTCGCAGGCCTCGCTGCCCGCCGCCGTCGCGCCTGACACCGCGCTGCACTCCACGCTGGCCTCGGCCGACGTCCACACTCCACGCCCCCAAGCGCACCCGCGCCTGGGGGCGTGTGTGCATCCAAATTGCGCCCCGCGCCGTCCCAAGGCCGAATTCCGGCGTCCCCGGGGCGGGGGCGCCTTCTATACTTATTGCCCCATGCCGTACACCCTCCAGCCCGACCATGGCTACGGACTCGAAGTCGAGGAGCAGACGCACGCCGCGCCGCGGGCGGGCGGCAACCTCGTCACGGTCGACAGCGACTCGCCGGACTACCTCCGCAACCACGTCCAGCTGCCCGACCGCTGGATCCTCAACATCGGGCCGCAGCACCCGGCCACGCACACCACGCTGCGCCTGGTGATGGAGCTCGACGGCGAGCGCGTCGCGCGCGTGACCCCGCACATCGGCTACCTGCACTCGGGCTTCGAGAAGCTGGCCGAGCACCACGACTACAACCAGTACGTGTGCACGATCAGCCGGATGGACTACATCTCGCCGATCGTCAACGACATCGCGTTCCACACCGGCGTCGAGCGGTTCTTCGGCATCGAGCCGACCCCGCGCTGCAAGGTGGTGCGCACGATCATGGCCGAGCTCGGCCGCATCCAGAACCACCTGCTGTGCGTCGGCGCCGCGGCGCTCGACCTCGGCGGCTTCACGGGCTTCCTCTACGGCTTCAACGAGCGCGAGTTCATCTACGACATCGTCGAGTACATCAGCGGCCAGCGCTTCCATCCGGACTGGACGCGCGTGGGCGGCGCCTGGCGCGACATCCCGTGCGACGAGACGTTCAAGCGCATGATCAAGCACTTCGTGAACGAGCGGCTCCCGCGGGCCGTGAAGGACATGGAGACGCTGCTCTCGCGCAACCGCATCTTCATCGACCGCCTCGAGGGCGTCGGCGCGATCAGCAAGCAGGACGCGATCGCCTGGGGCCTCACGGGCCCGATGGCCCGCTCCGCCGGCGTCCGCCGCGACCTCCGCAAGGACGAGCCGGTGCTCTGCTACGCGGACAACTGGGACGGCGAGGGCGCCGAGGCCCCGAAGTTCGACGTGGTCGTCTGCCAGACCGGCGACTGCTTCGCGCGCTACCTCGTGCGCGTCGAGGAGATCAAGCAGTCCGCGCGCATCATCAACCAGCTGATCGACCGCATCCCGGCCGGTCCGTTCAACCCGACCGACAGCGCCAAGGTGACGCAGCCCGACAAGGCGAACATCTACGGCTCCATCGAGGGCGTCATCGAGAACTTCGAGCTCATGATGTGGAACAAGGGCTGGAAGGTGCCGATCGGCGAGGCGTACTTCCCGTTCGAGGGCCCCAACGGCGAGCTCGGCTACTACCTCGTCGGCGACGGCACCAAGTACCCGTGGCGCATCCGCACGCGCCCGCCGTGCTTCGTCAACTACTCGGTGCTGCCGAAGCTGGTCGAGGGTCACCTCGTCTCCGACGCCATCGCCGTCATCGGATCGATCAACGTCATCGCGGCCGAGCTCGACCGCTGACCGCCCGCCAAGCACCCCACCGAAGGACACTCAGGAACACCCCATGGCCTGGCCAACGAAGCCCTCCGGCACCATGCAGATCGCGCGTCGCGCGGAGCCCTACTGCACCGCGGCGATGAAGGACCGATGGACGCGCGACGTGCTCCCGAAGTACGCCACGCGGCTCGGCGCGCTCATGCCGATCCTGCACGACGTCCAGCACGCCTACCGCCACGTCCCGCACCAGGCGCAGCTCGAGGTCGCCGAGTTCCTCGGCATCGCGCCCTCGGACGTCCTCGACACCGTGAGCTTCTACGACGAGTTCACCGTCGAGCAGCGCGGCGTCGTCACCATCGGCGTCTGCCACTCGATCGCCTGCGAGCAGTGCGGCTGCACGAGCACCAAGCTCCTCGACCGCGCGCGCGAGCGCCTCGGCATCGGCATGGGCGAGACGACCGACGACGGCAAGTTCACGCTGATCGCCATGGACTGCCTCGGCAGCTGCGACACCGCCCCCGTGGCGCTCTTCAACGAGACGCTCCACGAGAACCTGACGGTCGACGCCCTCGACCGGCTGATCGACGAGGCGCGCCACGCCTCGCCGGGAGGCCACCACTGACATGGGTGCGCCCGAGGAACCGCCGCTCGCACGCAGCATCGGCGCCTTCTTCGGGCACATCGTGGATGCCATCGTCTCCGACCCGGACCGGCCGCGCGAGCGCGTCGAGGTCCGCAAGGAGACAACGCAGGAGCAGCGCCCCGACGGCGTCGTGCTCCGCCGGACGGTGATCGAGGAGGTCGTCCTCCCGCCCGGAACCGAGCCGCCCGCGGCACCCGCCGCCGACACGCCGAAGACCTGACCGCGCCACGCACAGACACGAGAACGCCGATGCCCACCGCCGCCGACTTCAAGCCGACGCCCGTCCTCACCAAGCGCATCCCCGAGGACCGCTCCAAGCGCACCACCGTGTCGTACGACCAGTACGTGGCGAGCGGCGGCTACCGCACGCTCGAGAAGGCGCTCTCGATGCAGCCCGGCGAGGTCGTCGAGCTCGTGAAGGGCGCGGTCCTCCGCGGCCGCGGCGGCGCGGGCTTCCCCGCGGGCCTCAAGTGGAGCTTCCTGCCGCCGGCGGACGGCGGGCCGCGCTACCTCGCGATCAACTGCGACGAGGCCGAGCCCGGCACCTTCAAGGACCGCCTGCTCGTGGACTTCGACCCGCACTCGGTGCTCGAGGGCATCGCGATCGCGGCCTACGCGTGCCAGATGCAGGTCGCGTACTTCTTCATCCGCGGCGAGTACCACCACCAGGCGAAGGTCTTCCAGAAGGCGATCGAGGAGGCCTACGCCAACGGCATCTTCGGCAAGCAGGGCCTGATGCGCGGCGCGAGCAAGCACGCCGTCGACGTCGTGCTCCACCGCTCCGCGGGCGCGTACGTGTGCGGCGAGGAGACCGCGCTCCTCGAGGCGATCGAGGGCAAGCGCGGCTGGCCCCGCGTGAAGCCGCCGTTCCCGGCGGTGAAGGGCCTCTTCGGGCGCCCGACGATCATCAACAACGTCGAGACGCTCGCCGCGGTCGTGCCGATCCTCGAGAACGGCGTCGACTGGTGGAAGAAGCTCGGCGTCGAGAGCACGCTCCCGGGCGGCATGCCGAGCTACGGCACCAAGCTGATGGGCGTCAGCGGCCACGTGAACCGCCCGAACGTCTACGAGCTCGAGCTCGGCATCCCGCTGCGCACGCTCGTGGAGAAGCACTGCGGCGGCATGCGCAACGGCAAGCGCTTCAAGGGCGCGATCGCCGGCGGCGTCTCGATGGGCGTCCTCGGCACCGACCAGTACGACGCGCCGATGGACTTCGACATCGGCCGCAAGTACGACGTCCTCGGCCTCGGCACCGCGTGCCCGACCGTCTTCGACGAGGACACCGACATGGTCGCCGTCGCCCGCAACATCTGCCGCTTCTTCAAGGCGGAGAGCTGCGGCCAGTGCACCCCGTGCCGCGAGGGCAGCGGCTGGCTGCTCAAGCTCCTCACCCGCATCGAGAAGGGCGCGGGCACCACGCAGGACCTCGACATGCTGCTCGAGGTCGCCGGCAGCATGGGCCTCACCCCGGGCACCACCATCTGCGGCCTCGCCGACGGCAACAACTGGGCGATCCGCACCATCGTGAACAAGTTCCGTCCCGAGTTCGAGCGCCGCGTCTCGCCGCGCTTCGTCCCGGTGTACGTCTCCGCGGCCTCGGGGCGCTGACCGCGTGGATCCCGACGGCCAACGACCGACCGCGGAGCCGCGTTCCGACGCGGGGGCGGAGCTGTCGGGACCGGCCCTTGCCGCCCTCGCCGCGGCCGACCGCGACTGGCTGCGCTCATCGATCGCGCGCGTGATCACGGCGTCCGGGGTCCCGGTCGCCCGCGTCGCCGTCTCCGTGGTCGACGACCCGCGCATGGTCGAGCTGCACCGGCGCCACATGGGGCTCGATTCGACGACCGACGTGCTCACCTTCGCGCAGAACGCGCCGGGCGAGGCGGTCGACGTCGACATCGCGGTGTGCCTCGACGAGGCCGTCCGCCGGGGGCAGGGCACCGGGCACGGCACGCGCGGGGAGCTGCTCCTCTACGCGCTGCACGGCATTCTTCACGCCGCCGGCCACGACGACCTCGACGAGGCCGCCTATCGCCGCATGCATGCCGAGGAGGACCGCATCCTCGAGGCCGCCGGCTTCGGCCGCATCTTCGAAGGGGGCTCCTCATGACCGTTCCGTTCGCCGTCGCTGCGATCGCCATCCTCGTGGCGGTGAGCGTGCTCGCCGCGCTGAGCCGCTCGCTGCTCGAGGTCAGCGAGACCGCGCTCGAGCGCGAGCTCGAGGCCCGCGGCCGCCTCGAGCGGGGAAGGTGGGTGGTCGGCCGCCTCGCGCAGGTCGAGTGGGCCGTCGCGTTCGCGCGCACCGCGGGCCGCATCGGCTTCACCGTGATCGTGCTGGCGCTCGTCGCCGGCTTCGACGAGCCGCTCACGCCCGCGCGCCTCGCGATCGCCTGGGTCGTGGCGGTCGCCGCGCTCTGGCTGCTGACGACCGCCGCGGCCGGTGCCTTCGCGCGGCACGCGCCCGCCCGCGTGATCGCCTCGTTCCTCCCGACCCTCCGGATCCTCTACGTGCTGCTCGCCCCCTTCCGCCTGGTGGCGGACCTCGTCGACGGCCTCGTCGCGCGGATCCTCGGCGTCAGCGGCACCGGCGGCGCGGAGGAGCGCGCCGAGGACGAGCTCGCGAGCGCGATCGAGGAGACGCAGCGCCACGGGCTCATCGACGAGCAGGCGGCCGCGATCCTCGAGAACGCGGTCGAGTTCGGCGACACGACGGTCGGCGCCGTGATGACGCCGCGTCCCGCGATCGAGGGCATCGAGTACACCGACGACATCGCGGCCATCCGCGACTTCGCCCGGCGTTCCGGTCACTCGCGCATCCCCGTCTACCGGGGCAGCCTCGACCACGTCGACGGCATCCTCTACGTCAAGGACCTCGTCCCGCTCCTCGGCGCCGATGCGGCCGGCTTCCGCCTGCGGCCGTTCCTGCGCGCGCCGCAGCGCGTCCCGGAGTCGAAGCCGCTGCGCGAGCAGCTGCGCGACTTCCAGCAGTCCAAGGTGCACTTCGCGGTGGTCGTCGACGAGTTCGGCGGTACCTCCGGCATCCTCACGATCGAGGACGTGATCGAGGAGCTCGTCGGCGAGATCCGCGACGAGCACGAGCCCGCGACCGACGTCCACCCCGTGGCCCTGCGCGCGGCCGACGGCTGGGTCGAGGCCAGCGGCCGCCTGCCGATCGGCGACCTCGGCGCGGCGCTCGACGCCGAGCTGCCGGAGGACGAGGGGTACGAGACGGTGGCGGGCTTCGTGCTCGCGCGCTTCGGATCGATCCCGCGCCGCGGCGACGCGTTCGAGTCGCAGGGCATCCGCTTCGAGGTGCTCGAGGCGACCCCGTCGGCCGTGATCAAGGTCCGTGCCCGCCGTGCGTCGGCGGACTGAGCGCGGTCAGTCGAACTCGTCGCCGCGGAACGTGCTCGCGAGGTAGGCGTTCCGCACGGCCTCGTCGTTGATGATCGACTTCGGGTCGCCGTCGCGGAGGTTCCGCCCCTCGTGGATGATGTAGGCGCGGTCGCAGATCCGGAGCGTCTGCTGCACGTTGTGGTCGGTCACGAGGACCGAGATGCCCTCGGTCGTCAGCTTCCGGACCTCCTGCTGGAGGTCCTCGACCGTGTGCGGGTCGACCGCGGCGAACGGCTCGTCGAGCATGAGGAGCTTCGGCCGGTTGATGAGCGCGCGGGCGATCTCGAGGCGGCGGCGCTCGCCGCCGGAGCAGGTCCGGGCCTCCTCCTTCGCCTTGTGCTCGAGGTGGAACTGCGCGAGCAGCTGGTTCGCGCGCTCGAGCCGCTGGGCCTTGGAGAGCGGCTGCAGCTCGAGCACCGCGAGCAGGTTGTCGATGCACGACAGCCGCTGGAAGACCGAGGGCTCCTGCGCGAGGTAGCCCATGCCGGCCAGCGCGTGGCGGTACATGGGCAGCATGGTCACGTCGCGGCCGTCGAAGCTCACGCGCCCGGCCTCGGGGGTGATCATCCCGATGGTCATCCGGAAGCTGGTGGTCTTGCCCGCGCCGTTTCGCCCGAGGAGGCCGACGATCTCGCCCTGGCCCACGGTGAAGCCGACGCCGTCGACGACGCGGCGACCGTTGTAGCCCTTGACGAGCCCTTCGACTTCGAGGAGCGGCATCGGGGCAGTGTATTACACTCGGCGCATGCCGATCGCCGGACGATTCGCCAAGACTGCCGTGCCTGCGGCCTGCGTCGCGCTCTCCGCGCTCGCTGCCGCCGGCTGCGTCCGCCGCGAGATCGAGGTCACGTCGACGCCTCCGGGCGCACTCCTCACCCTGAACGGGCGCGAGGTCGGCCGCACGCCGGCGCGCATCACGTTCACCTTCGACGGCACCTACGACGTGCGCCTGCGCCTCGCGGGCTACGAGTCGGTGCAGGGCAAGGGAACCACCGACATGCCGGTGTGGGACTTCATCGGCGCCGACCTCGTCGCGGAGATGGCGCCGGCCGACATCCACCGCGTCGAGCGCTGGCACTTCGACCTCGTTCCCGAGGAGCACGCCGAGGTCGGCCTGCACGACCGTGCCGACGCCGCGCGGCGGTCGATCGAGTCGATGCCCGCGGTCGCGCCCGACGCGCCGGCCCCCGCGCCGACCGCGA
>Ga0209770_10001742_pt1 | contig 11127 bp, 8 predicted proteins | sample LauGreSu1BDMLBDD_2_FD_187572 | JGI IMG/M metagenome (GOLD analysis project Ga0209770, IMG submission 187572) | Freshwater lake microbial communities from Lake Michigan, USA - Su13.BD.MLB.DD (SPAdes) (version 2) | ecosystem: Environmental > Aquatic > Freshwater > Lake | place: Lake Michigan, USA...
GATAATGTTTTGAAAACCAAAGATCAGACCGGCACAATGCCGAGTGTGACCAAAAAAGGTACAAGTGCTAAGACAAAAAAAGGATAATGCAGTTGAATGAGTGATAAAAGCTCACAAAAAAAGTTTCGATTAGATAAAATGACAATGATTGCCATTTTGTCCGTTACTTTCATTGCATCTACTTCATTTGCCATTTCACGATTCGTGATTGAGCAGCAAAAACCGGGAAAAGAAGAAACATTGCGATTGGCCAATGAGGCTTATGATCGTGGTGATTTTCAAAATTCATCATATCTTTATCAACGGTACATTGATGTTTTCGACGGAGAAAATACAAGTGTACTCATTGATTACGGTTATTCTTTACATAATGTCGGGAATTCATCAAAAGGCATTGAGATATTGAAAGTTGTACTTAAAAAACAACCTAACAATGCTTTTGCATTATTCAATATCGCAGTAATTTATTATCGTGATGGAGATAAATCCAAAGCGAAAGAATGGATGAAGAAATGTGTCGAGAAGGGTGATGCACCGGAGATTGTAGAAAAGGCTAAGCTATTATTGCAACAGATGTAATTCAATAATAAATAATTGATTGTTCAACAGTATTTGAGAGGATACCATGCCTTGTGGAAAAAAGCGTAAGCGCCATAAAATGGCAACGCACAAGCGCAAAAAGCGTCTGCGCAAAAATCGTCATAAAAAGAAGAATCGGTAGTTAGATGGCGTATTCACTGAATACGCCATTTTTTTATCCTTTTCTAGTATTTCTCTGTTCAACTGCCAGCAATTGTCCCACTTCAGTTAAAATGCTCAATTTTCCACCATAGGTTTCTTGCAATATTGGGTCCTGCAAGACATCCTTTGTTTTACCAAAAGCAATCTTCCTCAAATTAAGAAGAAGTGCATTATCAAAATGTTGAGATACTGACATCAAATCATGATGAATGGCAATGATAGTTTTACCTGCCTTCTTCATGGATTTCAATACATTCATGATCATTTCTTCAGTCCCAATATCAACACCTGCGAATGGTTCATCCATAAGATAGATATCAGCATCTTGGACCAATGCACGTGCGAGAAACACTCTTTGTTGTTGTCCACCTGATAGTTCAGATATTTGTCTTTTCGCAAATGCTTCAAGTCCTACTTGTTCCAATGCTTGAGAAACGAGTGAATAATCAGCAGCTCTTGGTTTTTTGAATATTCCTATGGATTGATTCCTGCCCATCATGACAACTTGTTCAACATTGATTGGGAAGTCCCAATCAACGGATTCTCTTTGAGGCATATAACTAATTTTTGATCTTACTTGCTGTATGTCCTGACCCCAAAACAATGAATAACCACTTGCATGAGGTATAAGACCAAGCATTGCTTTCATAAGAGTTGATTTACCTGCTCCATTCGGGCCAATGATGGCTGTCATTTCACCCTCGGGAATTTCGCAGTCAATTCCCCACAATACGGGTTTTCTATAATAAGAAACAGTTAAATCATGTATTTCAATTGCTGTTGTATTCATGTCATCCAAGGAATTTATTCCGTTCTTTTTTTAGTTCTTCTGACAACTTTTGAAGAAATGCATTATTGGACGAATCTGCCAAAGGAAGATATAATTCATTTGTTCTATTGACATAAATCAAGGGATTTCTTTTTAATTGAAAATCCAAACATCTGAAATTATCCAATCTGGCGGCGAGCTTGATGATCAAACAGTCCGAAGGAGATTTTGCGAGTAATTCCACATGTGCTCTTTCAATAGATTCAGGATCCACTTTTTGCTCATCGAGATTCTTTGTCAAAATCTGCACAATAAATGCCGCATATTCACCAAAATTATAAGCTAATACTTCCTGTGTCAAGGTAGGGGAATCCTCAAGCACATCATGAGTCAATCCAGCAATGAGAATGTCCGGATCTTGAACATGTATTTCTTTCAATAAGATTCGACAAACTCTGGCACAATGATAAAAATAAGGAGAATCATCATTCCTCTTTTGGTCATGGTGAACCTCCTCCGCAAGATCATAGGCACTCATGACTCTGTGAATGTCAATAGGATCCAGGAAGTCGGTCAAATCCCTCTCAAGATCATAACGATCATATCCAGTATGGTTATATGGAATCATAGTATCATCCCTTTTGTAAATCTTGTGCCATTAATAATTCTTTTGCCGATTCAATTGCTGATTTTGTAATGGTCGCACCGCTTATGAGTGAGGCGATTTCATGTACTCTATTCTCATCGTTCACAAGCATTGCTTGAACTTTTGTCGTATCTGTCTCAGATGTTTTCTTAACCAATATGTGATGATTGGCAAGTGAAGATATTTGTGGAGAATGACTGATTGCAATGATCTGCTTATGCAAGCCAAGTTGTTTCATGACAGCGCCAACTTTTCTTGCCACTTTACCACTGATGCCTGTATCGATTTCATCAAATACCATTACCGGAACACCTGCCTTTTCATTGATGAGTGATTTCAATGATAGCATGATGCGAGAAATTTCTCCACCTGAAGCAGCTTTTGCAAGTGGCTTGCACTCTTCTCCTGAATTCAAGCTTATCATAAATTCCACTATGTCTATGCCATGTGAAAATGCGGAATATTCTCCTGTTTTGGTGATTGCTTTTACATGTGTATCATTTGCTGATCTCATTGATTCATGAGTTTGGGATACTTTGAAGGCTGGTTTTTCAATTCCCATCAGCTGTAAATTAGATTCAACAAATGATTCAAGTCGAGAGATTGCGGAATTACGCTTTTGAGATAGCTCCATTGCTTTCAATCCAAGTATCTTTTGATCATTCAATAAACGATCACTCAAAGCTACTATCTCGCCATCTATGTCATCAGACAATAGTGCTTGTTCTTTCAATGTATTCCAGACTTCAAACACATGTTCGAATGAACCATACTTTTTCTTTAGCCAAATCAACTTTGAAATTCTTTCTTGAAGGGAATCAGGATCGATATCTTCTTCCGATTTCTTGGCTTTTACGATTTCATATACTTCCTCTATGGATGCAGATGCAGATTGTAGCTCTTGTAATGCTGTTTCATAACCTATATCAATCTTGCACAATTCTTCCAATATCATCCGAATCTTGCCAATGGAATATTGAACGGAAGCATCATCTTCATGGATGATTTGCGACAAGACATGCTGCTTTTCTGTAATGAAAACAGAATGTTTTATCCGTGAGAGTTCAATCTCGAGTTTCTCAAGTTCACCCGGAATCGGAGAAATATCTTCAATTTCACGAAGAGCAAAAAGTACTTGATCTCTATTCCTGATTATGTCTTCTCGTCTTTCAATCAAATCCTTGTATTTATTTGATATGTCACGAACAATTGTCCATTGTGATTGATATGCTGAATGTTCTTCTGTAGTATCTGCAAATGCATCAAGAAATGTTAAGTGGGAATCTACTCTCAGCAATGACTGATGATCATGTTGTCCATGAAAATCCACCAAGAGTTCTCCAAGGTTTCTTGCCATAGATGCAGTTGCCGGAGAATCATTGATGAAAGATCTATTCAATCCTTTGGAAGTAAATTCTCTACGTATGATTATGAATCGGTCATTGTTCGAAAGCTCACCCTCAAAATATCCTTCATCAATCAATCCTTTGGGAAACTTCATTGAAGCCGGTACTCGAAACATTGCTTCAACAAACCCTTTGTCTGCACCTTTTTTTATGATATCACCCTGAACTCTTTCACCCAATGCACATAAAAGGGCATCTATCAATATGGATTTGCCTGCTCCGGTTTCTCCGGTAATGACCGTAAAACCGGGTTGAAATTCCAAATCTACAGACTCAATCAGTATGAAATTTCTTATGATAAGTGAGGCAAGCATTTGATAAATCGACACATAATAGTGGAATATGGCGTTTACAGGTAATAATTTACAAAATTCATTGCTTACATCATTTCATCAAACGGCAAAGCAATCGGTATTTCCCGTATTTTTGTCACAATGAATATCTTACATGTACCTAATTCAGCATGATTGAAAGAAAAAAAGCATATTCTCTGCTCTATGTTGACTTGGATGGAACATTCCTGAAGACTGACATCTTGTGGGAGCAATTGATCATACTTCTTCGATCTCCTATCAAGTTCATTGGAGCATTGTTCTCTATATTTAGAGGTAAATCAGCATTTAAAGCATATTGCTTGACAAATGCGGGAATACCAGATATATCAATCTTGCCAATTCATGATGAAGTTCTGAGAATCATAAATGATCATCATAAACAAGGTGTAAAGATCATTCTTGCAACTGCATCAATGCATGAGATTGCACTTGAAGTAAAAAGAAGATTTCCCATGATTGATGACTGTATAGGTTCTACCTCACAAATCAATATGAAAGGCGAAGTCAAAGCAAGAGCAATTGTTGAGCATTCATTGGGGAGAGAATTTGCATATATCGGCAATGATCATGCAGATATACCAATATGGAATCAAGCTCATGAAGTTATGTATGTAGGTGATTCACCTTCAATAACTTCCCATATCATGAGGTCATATCCGACCGCCACTATTATTGATCCGGGTAAGAAATCTAGAATCAAAGATTATGTAAATGAAATACGCATGTATCAATGGGTTAAGAATACTCTTGTGTTCATACCCGCTTTGCTGGCGCATGTGATGAATATTGAAGTATTTACATCCTTGACACTCACATTCTTTGTCTTTGGCTTGCTTGCATCTTCAGTATATGTCATGAATGATCTGCTTGATCTACAATCCGATAGAATGCATCCCCGGAAGAAACTTAGACCAATAGCATCGGGTGAAATAACCATTCCTGTTGGGATAGCATTATATGCTTTTCTGCTCATTACATCAATCCTTTCAGCCTTGATCTTTCTCCCGGTGAATGTAATCATTGTATTGGGAGTTTATCTTGCTGTGACATCGTATTATAGTATGTATGGAAAGAAAATTGCCATACTTGATGTGATGCTCTTGGCGGGATTATATACACTTCGTTTGATTGCAGGTGCTCAGGCCGCGAATGTCATTTTGAGCGAATGGCTCATGGGATTCTCAATGTTCTTCTTTTTGAGTCTGGCTTTTGTGAAAAGATATTCTGAATTGATTGCTCGTAAGGATGTACTCGATCAATTACCCGGAAGAGGATATGGAACAAAGGACTCCATCATGCTGCTTACAGCCGGATTATCCTCTGCAATGCTTTCAATTATGGTACTCGCATTATACATAAACAGCGATGCGGTCAGAAAACTTTATCAGTATCCAGCATATATCTGGTTGATTTGTCCTGCAATCCTCACATGGTTATTGCAAATGTGGCTTATTGCCCACAGAGGCAGAATGAATGATGATCCGATTATCAGCATGGCGAAAACTCCAATGACCTATATCGTTCTGACAATCATCACAGTTACCATTTGGTTTGCGACATGAACTCATTTGGTAATTATCCTGCTTCCAACCCAAGGTCTGTACATCATATAGCTTGGCAGGATCGCATATTTCAAACTATCCGAGGTTTTGAATCACCCTTCTTACCTATCGGAATGCGGAGAAGTTATGGTGACTCATGTTTGAATAATGATGGCATATTGCTTGATATGACAGGAATGGATAAACTGATTGCATTTGACAGACAAAAAGGTGTAATGATATGCGAAGCCGGCACAACTTTCCATGAACTGTTGGCAGTCATTGTTCCTGAAGGATATTTTCTACCCGTTACTCCTGGTACGCAATTTATCACGGTTGGTGGGGCAATTGCTAATGACATACATGGAAAAAATCATCATAAAGCCGGTACATTTGGCAATCATGTCAATAGAATTGGACTCATCAGATCTGATCAAGAGGAAATACTCATTTGCTCTGAGTTTGAAAATTCGGAATTGTTTCATGCTACAATCGGTGGATTGGGTCTAACGGGGATTATTGCATGGGCTGAATTTACTTTGACAAAAATTCCATCATCAATGATAGAATCAAAAACCGAACAATATCATGGATATGATGAATATGTTGAGATTGCAAAAAGGGAAGAAGCAGTTTCCGATTATACAGTTTCTTGGTTCGATTGTTTCTCAGGTGATGCCCGGGAATTGCGAGGTCTTTACACGAGTGGAAACTTTGTGGAAGGGAATGAGTCGATAGACCCAAAATCATCCATTTCAATACCTTTTCAAGCTCCTGAAATTCTCTTGAATAGATATTCCATTTCACTTTTCAATGAATTGTATTTTAGAAAACAGTTCAAGAAAATCAAACAATCAACTATCCATTATACTCCATTTTTCTATCCACTTGATGCACTGGGAGATTGGAATAAACTCTATGGTAAAAGTGGTTTTCTGCAATATCAGTGTGTGATGCCTCATGAATCAGCCCGTGAAATCATATCGGAAATGCTTGGTTTGATGAACAAGAAAAAAATGGGATCATTTCTTGTGGTATTGAAATCTTTCGGAGATATTCAATCCAAGGGATTGCTTTCATTTCCAATGCCGGGGCTGACAATCGCAATGGATTTTCCAATGCGAGGCAGAGAAACATTGACATTGCTTGATCAATTTGATGAGATATTGCAAGAAGTTGGAGGAAGGGTATATCCTGCCAAAGATGCCAGAATGAGTTCCAAACATTTCAAAGAATGGTATCCTGCATTTGAGGAAATTGAGAGGCTCAAAGATCCAATGATACAGTCAACATTCTGGAAGAGAATGATGAGTTGATTATTCTGTTTTCTTTTTCACGACTTTTTTGGCTGTAGTCTTCTTGGTAGTGGTTTTTTTAGCCGTAGTTTTCTTTGCCGCAGTGGCTTTCTTTGTGGTTGTTTCTTTTTGTTTCGTTGAGCTTTTGGATTTCGGGGCAACTTTCTGCAATGTTTTACCTTGCTCTTCTGCAAATGCAAAGCATTGTTCAAGAGTCAATGAAGCAGGATCAGTTCCTTTTGGAATTTTCACATTGCTTTTTCCAAAGCTAATATAGGGTCCGAATCTGCCATTCACAATCGTTATTTCAGCTTGTTCAGGGAATGCTTTGATCAATCGTGAAGCTTGTAATTCTCTCTTCTGTATGATCAGCTCAATCGCTCTTTCAAGTTCGATGGTATATGGATCATCTTCCGGTTTCAATGATGTAAATACGGAATTATGAACGATATAGGGGCCAAATCTACCTATCCCGACCTTTACTTCTTTCTCTTCAAAAAGACCAAGCGATCTAGGTAATTTGAATAAATCGAGTGCCTCTTCCAAAGTAATGGTTGAAATCGATTGATGCTGTTTCAGACTGGCAAATTTGGGTGGTATTTCCGCTCCGATTTCACCGATCTGTACTGCCGAACCAAATCGTGTGATTGTGGCATATACTGTAAGGCCCGTTGCAGGATCTGCTCCAAGTTCACGAGCGCTAGATGCTCTTTTTTGGGGTCCTGTCATGATCTTTGTTACTTCAGAATGAAAAGGAGTATAGAATGCTTCGAGCATCTTATACCACTCCAATTCTCCTCTTGCTATCTCATCGAATTGTTCTTCAACTTGAGCCGTGAAATTATAATCAACGATATTTCCAAAGTTTTCAACCAAGAAATCATTCACAATCATTCCAATGTCGGTAGGGAACAGTTTTGCTTTCTCTGCTCCATGATTTTCCGAGAGAGTTTCTTTTGTGATGATTCCTGCTTCCAATGTCAAAGAAACATATTCGCGTTTTTTTCCATCGCGATTGTCCTTAATGACATAATTACGTTTTTGGATCGTAGAAATGGTCGGAGCATAAGTACTTGGTCTTCCAATTCCCAATTCTTCAAGTTTTTTTACGAGACTTGCTTCTGTATATCTGGCAGATGGTTTTGAATATCGTTCAACCGCTTTTATGGATTGATTCAATAATGATTCACCCTTTGATACAGCCGGCAATCGTTTAGAATCCTCTTGTTCATTTTCTTCATCATGAGATTCGGAATACACAGCCAAGAATCCATCAAATTTGATTACTTCACCAGTAGCGATGAAAGAGTATTGTGATTTGGGATCTATCTCAATTGTAATAGTCGTCTTTTCCAATTTTGCATCAGCCATTTGAGAGGCAATTGCACGCTTTCTGATGAGATCATAGAGTCGTGCTTCATCTTTTGAAAGTGAAGGCAGTAATGCAGAAAAATCAGTGGGTCTTATGGCCTCATGGGCTTCTTGGGCATTGCTTGACTTATTTTGATATTTTCTTGTCTGAATATATTCTTTGCCAAAACTTTTTTCAATTTCTCCGGCGCAAAGAACGATTGCATCATCCGATAAATTCACGGAGTCAGTTCTCATATATGTGATATGACCTGCCTCATAGAGTATTTGAGCGATTCTCATCGTGCGATCGATCGAGAAACTCAGCTTACGACTTGCTTCCTGTTGCAAAGTGGAAGTCGTAAATGGAGGTGAAGGTGATTTCTTGCCGGGTTTGGTTTCGACCGAGCTGACTGCATAATGAGCATTTGTGCAATGCTTGAGGAATGAATCAGCTTCAGATTCGGCATCGAATTTCGTGGATAATTCTGCTTGAAAAGGAATAGGTTCTTTTTCTGAAAGAAAGATACCAGTCACTTTAAAGCTAGATTGAGCATTGAATGCTTGTATTTCTCTTTCTCTTTCCACTATGATTCGCACTGCAACGGACTGGACTCTTCCTGCTGAAAGAGATGGACGCACTTTTCGCCAAAGTATCGGTGATAGTTCAAATCCAACAAGGCGATCAAGTACTCTTCTTGCTTGTTGCGCATTCACCAAATCATAATCAATTTCACGGGGCTTTTCAATTGCACGCAGGATGGCTTTTTTTGTGACTTCATGATAGACAAATCGTTTTGAATTTGTGGGTGTAAGACCCAATTCTTCATATAAATGCCAAGCAATTGCTTCACCTTCACGGTCTTCATCAGTCGCAAGCCAGATTGTTTCTGCTTTTTTTGCCAATTTCTTTAAATCATTGACAACTTGTTCTTTCCCTTCAGAGACAATATATCTGGGTGAGAATCCATGTTGCACATCAATTGCATCATTTCCTTTGGCAAGATCACGGATATGGCCCATCGAGGCTTTGACCACAAAGTCTTTTCCGAGATATCCTTCGATTGTTTTGGCTTTTGCCGGAGATTCTACGATGACAAGATGTTTTGGCATGGATGCTTCTGCTATTATTTATTGTATTGACAAGTATTGATGTCTTTGCATACCCCAAAGATTTGCAAAGAATGCTTCATTGGTGTAAAATCAAATTGAGAACATACTTCATTCTCGATTGTATTCATTTGTTCAACATTGAACTCGATAATATGACCGCATTCAACGCATATCAAATGATCATGGTTCGGTTTTCTGGAGGACAATTCAAAATGTGCACTTTCTCCTTGAAACCGATGCTTCATGAGTATTCCACACTTTGTGAGAAGATCAAGAGTTGAGTAAATGGTTGCTCTTGAAATCCTTGATCCCTTTGAATTTATGTGAATATAGAGTTCATCTGCGCTGAAATGTCTGTCCAAAAGCGCAATCTGTTCCAAGACAAGAAAGCGCTCTTGAGTATTTCTGTACATTTTTTGCTTCAAAAAATCGGCAAACTCTTTTTTCAGTTGTTCTATTGAAACAGGTCCCGCCATTATATCTCTAGAATGCATGAAACATGTCCATCGAGGCCGTAATTACATCGATAGCCGGTCAATATACACAATTTTTAACATGACCATCAAATGCAATAAGTCCCGGTTTTGCTCGGAAAGTCTGCTCTAATTGGTGAAACAAGCGTATTTTTGCCCATGATTAGAATGGATTATTTCCATCAAGTTTTTTCTGATTTCTCACCAATGGAGATATCTCATTGAGAAAATGGCGCATTGAAGATGCATTGGAATTATACAATGTAAATGGCTGGGGCGTCGATTATTTCGGCGTCAATGAACATGGAAATGTGACTGTTAGTCCAAGAAGGGGCTCCGGTCCGGCAATAGATCTCAAGGAGTTGATTCAAGAATTGACTCTTCGTGATGTTGCTTTGCCTATGCTTTTGAGATTCCCGGATATCCTGGATGATAGAATTGAGATGATTTCTTCTTGTTTCAAGAATGCATCGAATGAATATGGATATTCCGGTAGATATTACAGTGTCTATCCAATCAAAGTCAATCAGCAAAGACCGGTTGTGGAAGAACTTGTAAGACAGGGAAAGAGATTCTCCATAGGACTTGAAGCAGGTTCCAAACCTGAGCTCCATGCCGTGCTTGCCATCATGGATAATCCCGATGCGCTGATCATCTGCAATGGTTATAAAGATGAAGATTTCATAGAGCTTGCATTGCTTGCTCAAAAAATGGGAAAACAGATTTTTATCGTTGTTGAGAAAATCAATGAATTGAAATTGATTCGTACGCTTTCCAAGCGCCTCAATGTGAAACCAAATATTGGTATTCGCATCAAATTGGCGGCCTCCGGATCCGGAAAGTGGGAAGAATCCGGTGGTGATGGATCCAAATTTGGATTAAATGCGGGTGAATTGATTGAAGCCATCGAATATGCCGAAAGAGAGGGTATCAAGGATTGCATAAAGTTGATACACTTTCATCTTGGAAGTCAGATTACGAATATTCGCAAAATCAAGGCAGGTCTTCGAGAAGTTGCTCAATTCTATGTGCAATTACAGAAAATCGGTTGTGCCATTGAATTTGTCGATATCGGTGGTGGCCTCGGTGTAGATTATGATGGCACACGATCATCGGCCGTGAACAGCATCAATTATTCCATACAGGAATATGCAAATGATGCCATTTACACAATGAAAGATGCAGCCGAAAAACATGGTTTTCCCCATCCAAATATTGTTACTGAGTCAGGAAGAGCACTAACTGCTCATCATTCCGTTTTGATTTTCAATGTTCTTGAAAAGTCTTCCATTCCAACAATTGGTGGAAAAGAAATCGAAATTGAAGAATCGGATCATGAGATAGTTACCGAACTCAAAACAATTCTGAAAAGATTGTCGGCCAGAACCATGATTGAAGCTTGGCATGATGCACAGCATAATAGGGAAGAAGCACTCGATTTATTCAATCTTGGACTAT
>Ga0209770_10001744_pt1 | contig 11127 bp, 21 predicted proteins | sample LauGreSu1BDMLBDD_2_FD_187572 | JGI IMG/M metagenome (GOLD analysis project Ga0209770, IMG submission 187572) | Freshwater lake microbial communities from Lake Michigan, USA - Su13.BD.MLB.DD (SPAdes) (version 2) | ecosystem: Environmental > Aquatic > Freshwater > Lake | place: Lake Michigan, USA...
ACAATGGCCCCGAGGGCCCCGATGAAGGCCACGGTGGGGGCATGCTCGGCGGAGAGTCCCATGGAATTGAGAATGGAAGCCGTCACAGCCGGCCCCGTTTCAATCAGCGTGGTTTTGGCCACGGGATTCCACGGGGCGTCCTTGGCGACCTTTTCAACAATCGAGGGCCCCAAGGGAGCCGCCTCCCGGGTAAGACTCGAAACGTCTAGCTTCTCGACCTCGGGCACAATGGAGGCCCAGAACGGTTTGAGAAGGCCCGGATCCCACGGGACACTAGGAACGTCAGGAGTTTGACCAGGAGACGGCGCCGAAGGAGTTGCAAGCGGAGGGACAGGGTCGGGAAGGCCCTTTGCGCGCGCTTGACGACGGAGATAAGCCAGGCGCGACTTCTCCCGCCACTTCGCCCGCTGCTCGGGTGTGCTCTGCGAAGGAGCGGTTGCCACAGCAGGACTTCCTGGAGCCGCTTGCGCCGGACCACTGCCTCCCATTCCCGGGAGAGTCGGAAAGCTCGGTTGCATGGCTGGTTAGTCCGCCGACGGAAAATACTCGGCCATCGCATCCAGGAAGCCCTTCCGTTTGGGGGTGACCTCTTTCAACTGTCGGTTTTGGTCCTCCAGTTCGGAGATTCTGAATTCTCGCTCTCTCACAGTGTTGGCGAGCTTTTCGCGTTCTTCACGCACTCGGGCGAGCTCGGCCGCCGTCTCCTCGGTCACTGTCCCCTTCAGGACAACCTCGGCGGCACTCGGTGGGGTGTTGGGATCATCAGCCATGGATTCACCCTCTCATTACCCCCCATTGTCCGGGAACTAGACGCACTCACTCACTCACACACCCCTAAGGAAGCAGTGAGTGATTGAGAATTCTCAGTCAGTGCCGCCTTAAGGGGGTGTGAGTGAGTGAGAGAGAGGGAACCTTTCCCCTCTCACACACTCACAAGCGCCCAAACCACTGAGTGAGTGCGACCCCCGCTTGCCCACAGGCTCAAAAAAGCTACAGTTGAGCACATGCACAGCCACTTGTTCAGGGCCCGAATTCCTCGAAAAACTCTTTTGGAGTGTGAAACCATCCTCGAAACCATGGGACTCACGCTCCAGGACGCCCTCCGTATGATGTGCGCCGAGGTCATCGCCAAGAAACGCCTGCCCTGGACGCCTGGAGCGGTTGATGCCGTTCAATTGGTCGTGCCGGCCACGGATCCCGGGGATAACACGGTATCCATCCTGGTCGATGCCGACTTGGTCAGGGATGCCCTAAACGCAAAACGCCGAGGGTAGGCCCTCGGCGTTTGTAATGCTCGGACGTTTATCAGGGGGTCATTTGAAGCCGTAGATCCCCGCCACAACGTGCAAATGCTTCATTAAGTAGCCGTCCGGCTCCTTGGTGGCCCTGTAACAGGTCGCTTCGTCATGTCCGGCCGCTACCAGGGCCCGTACCAACTCGGCACGCTTCATCCCTGGGCGGTCCCCAAAAGCCGCCTCAAGGTCCTCTATCCCGATCCGTTGGCGCTCCTGGGCCCGTTCGTCATCCGACTTTTCACGGCCCCACATGCGCGGGTCGGTGTTGGGATCATGGGCAAAGAAGGTCCCGAATCGTCGATGCCAGACGGTGGGGGCGTAGTTCTCGCCATCGTTGAGCTTCGGAGTCGCGAAGTAGATTCGGTCATCCTCTATATTGTCCGGGTCGAACGGCACGCAAAGGTAGGTGCACCGGCTGGTGTTCACCCATGCCACGGAGCCGGAAACAATGTTTGCCAGGTTGCGGCCTCGCATTGCCTCCTCGCTCCTGGGCTTTTTCGTGTGCGCCACCAGGAGAATGCCAGGGGCATCGTCTCCAACTCCCACCGCCTGCCGAATGATCCGAATGGCATTCATGACCTCCGAAGCTTGGTCCTCAACGCTGAGATGGGAAATGGGATCGATCACCACCAGGTCCGGCTTCAGGTCCTGAACGGTCTTGGCCAACTCGCGCCAGAACAGGCTATCGTCGATTGCAAAACCGAATTCCGGGGGGTCGGAATAGAACACGTTCGACTCAATGTCCGCGTCAGGGTGAAGCGCCCGGAACTTCTCAATTTGAAGCTTCAGCCTCGTGGGCCCTACCTCCCCTTGGATAATCAGGGTTTTGAATCTGCGGTGCACCTTTCGGCCCATCCAAGTGCCCGAGCCAATGGCCCCAGCCAGGGCCAGCGTTCCCACCATCAGCGACTTTCCGGAACTCCCGGGCCCGGCCAGGATGGCCACCCCCTCGGTCCCCTTTCGAATTTCCGCGTTCCCAATGAGGTCTACGCCTGGGGGCGGTTGGTACTCCAACCGGTCCGATGACTTCCGAATGACCAGGCGCGGCCGCTCCGATCCAACGTCCGAAGTAACCCCCTCGATGATTCGGGCGAGATCCGCCCGGAGTCCTGTCGGGTCAATGGTTTCGTTTCGCGCCATTTCGGCCGCGTCGTGGGCAAGCTTCAGGACCATCCGGCGCCTGTGCAGGTCATCCAGAATCGCCTTGTGCGTTGTCCAGTCGAGTTCGGACGCGATGAGGTCTTGCCACGTCATGACCTCGGCCGCTTGCTCGACCGTTAGCCCAGCCAGGCGAAGGGCCCGGTTCATGGTAATTGCATCGACCACGTTTCCGGCCGCCCTCAATTCCTGAATGCAGCGCCAAGCCCTCAAGGCAAAACCGAAAAACACTGAGGCCTTGACCCCTTTCAAGATGGCGTCCACTTGCTCCGTAGCGCCTCGGCCACCGGCCAGAAGAACGCACCCGACAAGGGCTTTCTCTGAAGCTTCGTCATGCGGGGGTAATTGGTCGTGCATCACTGACCTCCTTTCTGGGCCCTCAGTTTGGCGAGGGTCGCCCGCTTGGATTTCATGCGGCAAAACGCCGCCCGTTTTACTTCGGCTTCGGTGAAGACAGGCTCCAGTCCTGTGTAGGTCGTGACGCGCATTCGATATCGGCGTTCCATCCGGGTCATCGTCTTGACGGAGATTCCAAGGCGCGCGGCCGCTTCCTTACGTGTCAGAAGGTTAGTTTTCATCGGGTAGAAATTTAACGTCTGCAGCCACAATCCCGTCTTCGTCTCCAAATTCGGAAAACATGTGTTGAATGGCTCGATTCACTAAATGCTGGCGCACTTTTTCCCTGTTCTCTTCGGTCCCGAGCATCCTTCGGATGTCCTCGGGGATATCAACGACTGCCGATACTGTTAGGCTGAGTTTCACGGGGTCACCTCACTGTTGGTCGACGGGGTTGCTGTGACGGTGGCTTGAATCTCTGGGGCTTCAGGCCAGCCAATGTTGGTTGAAATGGATTTCTTCAAAACCCGCTCGATCGCCCACGCAAGTTTGACCGGGTCTCGTTCCACGAAATGGTCATCGGGCGCAAACACGGATCCCGTTACGGTGAATTGGATTTTCACGGGGTCACCTCCTCGCCCTGCCCTACAGGGAATCCCACGACTACGGCCGTCCCTTCGGGTGTGTCGTGGAAGCGGACGCTGGGCTTGTAGGTGCTCTGGTCGAGGGCATCGTTGAGCCAGACCAGGACAGTCGACCGGGTCACGGGCACAAGGACGCCGGGCATCGTGATGGCGTAGGCCTTTTCGCAGAGCATGACGCGACGGTTGAATTCCTCGGCATTCATTGAGCCTCCACGATGAAGTTTTCCCAGTTTTCGCCAGGAACGGGTTCAGACTGTGCTATCCAAGCCGATCTACTAATCTTGTTCACAGACACCCAAACAAGATGGTTGTTGGGGGCGTCTGAAACCCACTGTTGGGCTTGCCTGAACCATGAAATCGCTTCGCGTGGTTGAACTCTGACAAAGCAGTATCCTTGGGTAGAGACTGCAACGGTTGTTGATTTCTCCAATAGCCTTTCAAATGCGGGAAGATTCATCGGGCACCTCCACGCTTCAGTGCCGCGATTTGGCGGAGTTCCTTTGTCGTTGGAATTTCCACGGGGGATTCGACCGGAGGCTGTCCGTGGCGTTCCATCAGGGCCACGACTGCCTCCCGAATGACTTGCGAAACGGTCCCACCCTGGGGGCGAGTTTTCGCGTGTTGAGTAAGCCAAGTAGCCATGGTCATAGGCATTTGCGCCGAAACCATGACCGATTCCTTGGTTAATGATTTTTGAGAATTCATGGAGTTATAACTGGGACAGAACTCCTTTACTCACTCGGTTACCGGCGCTCAATAAAAAACTGAGTGTTTTTATTAACTACCTCAGTCTAACCCCCGATGAACCGCGACGAGACGGAGAACATTCCGGGCCGTCCTCCGGGCCGCCTACGCCCTGGATGCCGACATTGGGCGCCACCTCGCCGTCCGTTACTTCACCGGGATCCGGAGTGCCGAGGCCCACCGGATTCGCGAAGGGGCCCTCCTCCTGGAAAACGGCTTCCTGGAGGTCTCGGCCGCCAATGCCAAGACCAGGTCCAGACGCCTTGTGACCCTCCAGCCGGCGTTGCTCGCTTTCCTAAGCCTGGGTGGAGAGCTTCGCGCCATGTCGCCCAATCGGATCCGGGGGGCCGTGCTCAAGTCCGGGGTCGACTGGCCCCACAACGTCACCCGGCATTCCTTCGTTAGCTACCACCTCGGGTCCTTTGGGAGCGCGTCCAAGACGGCCGTAGAGGCTGGACACTCTGAGGCCATGCTCTTTCGCCACTACCGGGCCTTGGTCACCCCCTCGGCCGCCTCGGCATTCTGGGCAATCCGGCCATGAAAAAACCCTGTTGAGGGAACCAACACCCCCAACAGGGCCAGAACACCCACCCGATCCGTATGCTCCCACAGGTGGGAAAGTAAACGCTACCGTGCGGTCGAATTGGTCGACGCCGGTATCGGGATCCCGGACAGTCGAGCCGCAATCGTCCCGAGCCTGTCGGCCGTTTGAATTGTCCGGTCCATCACGGCCCCGATCATTTCAGCCTGGGCGCGTTGCGCCTCCAGGGCGGCCGCGTTGGCGGTCGACGTGTAACCTTCCAAGTCGACCCGGCCCGAGTAGGGGTCAATGGAGGCCCGCTTCAGGGTCGTGTCCTTCGGTTGCTTCAGTCGGAACAAGTTCGTCCCGTGGCGAATTTCAATTTCCGCCGTGACGATTTCCTTGGGACTGGACATGCACCCCACCAGGCCCGAGGCGGCCGCGATTGCGAAAATCAGAAGCCGCCATTTCACGGAATCACCTCCGGGTCGGGGGTTGGTTCGTGCGGGGGCGGTGGAGGCGAGTCGGGGACGGGGTCCTCAATTGTGCCATCGAAAATGCCCGGGGGATCCTGGACCACAACGGGAGGCTGAATCTGCTTTCGCTTCACAGTGCCACTAATGATAACGGCCCCGTTCTCACGGCGTACAGTGAGCTTGCCCAATTCCTCCTGGGTCACGTTCATCCCCTCGGGCATGTCGAACCAGCGTTTATTGTCGGCCGCTTGGACTCGTGTAACCCGGCCCTTGGTGTCTTCTTCGTATGCCTGGATGATCATTCGATGAGGGCGTAGTTGAGGCTGTAAGTGTAATTGCTGGCGTCGGCGTGGCTTACTGCCAGTCGGAATCTTGGAGGAACAACCAACGCCTGACTCGCCACAAAATTGTTAGTCGCGGCCGAAACTGCACCCGGGTAAATGAACCCGGTTGCAAGTGCCACGCCGTTTAAAAGGTTGTGGAATTGATATCCTCCAATGGTGCTAAGATTCAGGGGGTCGACGGTCACGAGTTGGATGCCCAAGCCCCCCGTCCCGGACGCCGCAGTAATGTTCAGCCACCAGTGAACACCCTTCCACCCATCGGCCGATATGATGCCCGTCGTCGTGTATCCTGTTCGAGTGGCCGAGGCCAGTCCCACTTTGGCAGAAGGCAAACTGTATGCGGAAACGCTTCGGGCAATTCGAGCCAGAAGCATCTGTTGAGAGTCCCCGACTTGTGGCGTCAGGGTTGGGAGGGACATGTCCATACTATTTCAAGGTAGGGGGCACGATAAGGACGCCACCCGCGTCAACTTGCTCGGCCACGGTTGCAATGCGGGTCAACCACCAGGCATCCCACACTTCATCGGGGACAAGACAGGTCCATCGGAAGTCGATTGGATTGCCACGGGTAAAAAATTGAGTGCCGATAAACTCCAGTCGAATGTCAGCAAACGGAAGCGTCCCCATTCTGGGTTTGGCGTCATAGAAAGCGCCCGGATAGAGATCCATGGCACTCTTGGCTGTGTAGCCACTTTCGCCCAGGTCCACCAGGCGAAGCGAGCGGCCGCCAATCCCGGCCCCACTGGGAATCTTGCCCAACGTGGCCACGGCGGACCAGAGATCCACCACGGGGCCCGTCGCTGACCCACCCGTTCGCCACTTCACGCTGGGATCCACCGTAGGTCGGAACACCCAAACTTGACGCTCTTCGATCGCCTCCACGTTGGAAATTGAAACCAAGGGCTTCACGCTGGAGGCCACATCCAAGGCCCGCTTGGCAAGGTCATCCTGGGCATCCCCTCGCTTCCGGAGATACCACAGGGCACCCAGCCCGAGGGCCGAGAGAATCATTGCGCTGTTCAGTCCAAAATTCATCGAGTGGGAGGCGAAGGAGGCGGGGGTGAGTTGGGGTTGCTAATCCAGATCCGAATCCACCAGGCGAGAGTGAGAGCCGCAACGGCAGTCTGGAGCCAGCCATTCACAGCCGCAATGTCCAGGCCAACCCCGAGAAGCGTCGTGGTTGAGGCTCCAACAGGCTCCCATTTCATCTATCTCGACTCCATGCATAGACCATGGCGGCCACGATCAGGAGCCACAGCCAATTGCGGTTGCGATTGAACCAGGTATCCCCGCTCTCCAGTTCATCGAAACGAAAGGAGAGCTTGGGGTCAACGCCGGTATTCCCGGACACGTTCAACTGTCCAGCCCAGGGCCCTTTCAAAAGGTTTGTCCTGGGAGAACTCGGGGGATTGTTTACCTCGGCCATGGATGGGTCAGTGTAAGGGTCCTCTGGAATGGGGCCCACAGGGTCGATGCGGAAGACAGGCCCGAGAGCCGAGGAAAGGGAAAATTCGCGTTGTGACACTTCTGGAGGTGGCGGCTCCGGCGGCATTCGAACCTTTGGAACATAGGCAGCGGCGTCTGGATCCCCTTCTTCCAAAACGCACCACTGAGTGTCGTTCGAAGGAGTTTCCACCGACTCGACCCAAAAGGGTCGTTCGGGAACCCACTGACTGTAACATCGCCAGCGTGCCATGATTCACGATTTCACCAGGATGTTTTTAAGTCGAACCCAGCCGCCCATATACACCAGGAGAGCCACGATTCCCGCCACGAAAACCCACCAGGGGATAGCGCGCCACGTCCAGCCTGCGACCGAGTTCAGTCCGCCGCGAATGGTGTCGGGGATTGCCTGGAGGCCTTCCTTGGCCCCCTCAACCCCGGCGTCAAAAATCTGAGTGTTGAGGTCGAGCGTCGGCTCTTCGAAGCGAGCCTCCTGGGCGGATGCCTGCTCGGCTGTCATTTGACCACGCGCCACTTTGATTCGGTTCAGTTCTCGATTGCGTTCGTCGAGTTCGGCCGTTCGGGACGACTCGCCTGGAAACCAGAGATCCGCGAAGCCCACACTCATGAAGCCCTCCTGCGGAGCATCAGCCAGAACAAGAGGCCAAGACCTCCAGCCATCGCCACCCAAGCCCAGACAGGGACGGAGTCCCCGGCGTCTGTCGTGGCATCCAGCTTGGAGCCACCGAGGGCAAAGTTGTTGATGATGCTGGAACGGTATCCGCTCGACCCACTGGATCCCAGGTCCTGCTTTTGAGAAGCCGTCTGTGCAACGGAACTCGACGCGCTGGCGCTATAGCCTCCACCAATCATGTCTTGCGCCCCCCAAGCGCGACCAGCCCCACCATGACCAGGGCCACGATGATAATCGGCAGGAAGTTTTCGAGGGTCGACGTCGTCGGCAAAGTCACTTTGACCGTTCCGATGTCCTCGAATCCTTGTGTGAAGGAAGTTGTCGTGTTGTAGCTATCCTGGACGGTCGAGATTTTGGTCGAGTTGTCCTGGGAATTGCTGTCATAGCCGAGAAATCCACCCATAGATCACCCCACAATCGATTTGCACCCAATGTAAACCTCGGCAAAAGACGCCGCGTCCACACTGGGCGTAGCAGAAAACCGGCCCGATACATCCAGCCATTGAAACCGGATGTTGTCGATGGATCCAAACCAGGAGAACGGATGCATCACGGTGGCGTAGCCCAATTCGCTCAGGCCATCCACGTTCGACATTCCCAAAAGCCTTAAGGCATCAGGAGCCACACAGACAGGCCCATTCGGGAATGCGACGGCGTCGAAAACCTCGACGCTGTACGCGGGCCCCCCGCTCGAAAGCCCGAGGTCCCCTTTCTGAGTCTGCCAGGTGTCGAAACTAGCTTGATCCTGATAAATGGTCCCCCAGTTGAAACGGAACGTCTCAACTGGGGTATGACCATTACACAAGGTAAGAATCCCAGTCGCCTTCCAATCGGTGAAGCCCTGCCAGTTGACGGAGAAGTAGAGACGACGATTCCGCAGCTCGCGAGAGACGGGCAGAATCAGAGGCCCCAAGCCCGTGGCATTCGACGTGCCCGCCATTTGGGAACGGCGGAACACGAATTCCGTTTTGGAATCGAGGGCAGGCATATCAACGACGCTTGGCCACCAGGAGAAAGACAACCACAGCCAGACCAGCAACCACCATGATCACCATCGGTTGCCACTTTTGAAGGCCCGACTCCGACGGGGTGACCGGCGCGTTGTTTGTCTTACCCGCTTTCTCGGCATTGGCTTTCATCACATCAGCGCCCGCTGAAATGACGTCACCAAATGCCCCTTGAAGAGTGTCAGACCAGGAAGCCATAGGTTAGGCGGTTGCTCCCATTTTCTCGAATCCCTTCACAATGGTCGTGATGGAATCGCGACTGGATAGGAGCTTGTGATACGTCACATGCACCGGGCGCGTCGAAGAGGCCAGATCATTGAAGACCAAGCGGAACTTGTCGCCGCCGAGGGCGTCGGTGTTCAGGTCCGGACACGATGCCAGGCTGAACGCATCCACATGCGGCAGGTCCGTCACGAAGTCGAAAAACGATTCGCCCGTGAACATGCGATTGTCCAGCGTCGCAGAAGCGCCGATGGCGGCGTCCACATCCGGGTAAACCTCCGTGCAACTCAGGTCATTAATGGATTGCTGGAACGCTTCGTCCGTCTTCATCAAGACTTCGCGCCCGTATTCAATCCGGAACTGTCCACCCGAGGACAACAGCGTGGCTCGGGTCGTGGCGTTGCCCAATGCGGCCGAGAACCCTTGAACCAGGAAGCCCGTCAGGAAGCCGCCGCTGGTGAATTCGTACGGCACGTTGGCCGTGGCATTGGTTGAAAACCCGGTGTCCGTCCGGAACTCGCTTCGGATGTACGGGAACGAGTCGGGAATCTCGACCAGGTGAGTCTGAAGCAAGGCAGGATTCGAGGCCGCGTAGGTGGGAGGGTTGGCAGTAAACACCGTCCCGGCCGCGCCGATGTCGTACAGGTCAACCTCGACGTAAACGTCATTCGCCGTATAGGTCGAGCTGAGAGGATAGGCCAGCACGTTCCCCAAAGGCTCTTGGAAGGACGGGTGACGAATCGGGACAAAGAAATTCAACTGAACGTTGACGCTGGTGGGGAATCCGGTTGTGGCATAGCCGACCTGGGTTGTGCGGTCGAGATTCAGCCCCATCTGGCGAACGTAGGCCAGAGCAGCGGGGCCGGAGACTTGAACCAGGTTGCGTTGGCCACCACCCGCAGGACCGTCATTCACCACGAGGCGAATTTCCTTCACGATTCCGGCATAGCCTGCCCAGGCGGCCCCCGTGGCGGCCGTAGCTGCGGCCGTCATGGTGAGACGAAAAGTGAACGCCTCCAGCCGGCGCCGCTCTTGTTTGATGAGAAACCGCAACGTCTGGGCGCCGGTCCCCGAGGGGGTCGTTTGCGGTAGGATGATGTCTTTTCGTTTGGCGTAGAGCATGACTGAAGGCGTGGGGTTGGGGCGTGGAATCCGTGACGGTTCAGGCGGCCGATGAGCCGTAAACCAGGTTGCGAAGGAAGCTCACCTTGTTCACGACGATGAGGGTGACGATGGTGACGACGAATGGACCGATGAAGGGCTTAAGTTTTCCGAGCATTTTGTTTTTCCGGTTCCGTTTTGGTCCCCCTCCGGATCCGCCCGGACGCTTGGAACTCCAACGGTGGACTCTCTCTTACTCACTGGATCCTGTGTCTTGGAACTAGACGCACTCGGCCACAGGCTCCCCCCATTTTCGCGCCCATCTATGCATTTGCTCAGGAAGGCCCCTTTGGGCAATTCGGCAACCCGATCGCAGTCTAGGCCTAGGTCTTGCAAAATTCGAAGCGCGTTGGGGCCCTGCGTGCGAAATCCCACAACCTCGGTCACCTCATTCAGGATGGATTCGTTGAGCCGGTTGGGTCGTTGCGTGGCAAAGACGCACGAAAGCCCCCGGACTCGGCCCGTCTGGACGCACTCGGCCAGCGGCGCCGGAATCGTCAGGTTGTTACAGTAGCGCCAAACCTCATCGACCAGGAGCCACTTGCGCCCTTGCAAGTGCGCGCAGGTCGAGAACACCCACCCGGCGAACCAAGCAAAGCCCTCGGCGTGTCGCCCTGGGAACATGGAGTTGGGGTCATAGATCACCCATCCCGTCTCAATGGAACAGGAGAGCTCGGCTTCATCCTGGGCACAGGCCATCCCAAGCCGGTTGGAAAGCTGGGCGTCGGGATCCCAGATAAACCGATAGGGGGCCTTGGTGTTGGCCAGGAGCCGCAGGCAGAAGGACGTTTTGCCAGATCCGGAGATACCCGACACCAGGACAACGTCACGAGAGGCCCCGTAGTCAATCATGGTAGTCGCCCTTTCGGAGCGGGTCAGATCCCTGGGCAGTTTTCGCGGCCCGTTCCTCGGCCACCATTTTTTTGAGTTGAGCGGCCAGCATCGACCGACTCGCCACAATGGCCCCGAGGGCCCCGATGAAGGCCACGGTGGGGGCATGCTCGGCGGAGAGTCCCATGGAATTGAGAATGGAAGCCGTCACAGCCGGCCCCGTTTCAATCAGCGTGGTTTTGGCCACGGGAT
>Ga0209770_10001746_pt1 | contig 11122 bp, 6 predicted proteins | sample LauGreSu1BDMLBDD_2_FD_187572 | JGI IMG/M metagenome (GOLD analysis project Ga0209770, IMG submission 187572) | Freshwater lake microbial communities from Lake Michigan, USA - Su13.BD.MLB.DD (SPAdes) (version 2) | ecosystem: Environmental > Aquatic > Freshwater > Lake | place: Lake Michigan, USA...
AAGGCGGAGAGGATCGCCTCGGCCTTCGCGACGCGCTCGCGCGCGGAGCCCGCCTCGCCGCGCGCGCGGAGGGTGTCGGCCATGCGCAGGTGGAAGCGCACGCGCAGGTCGTAGGGAACCTGCTCGATCGCCGCCGCCACGAGCGACTCGATCCGCGCGCGCCGCGCCGGATCCGCGAGGCACGGCCCGTAGAACTCGAGCGCGACCTCGACGGAGTTCCGCACGAGATCGAAGTTCTTCGTCGTGATCCAGTCCTCGAGCGCCTTCATCTGCGACTCGAAGTACTCGGCGGGGATGCTGCCGCCGCCGATCCGGCCAGCCTTTGCGGCCGCAACCCGGCCCATGTCCGGCTCGCCGATCCCCTTCTCGAGCTCGGTCGCGGCGCCGTCGTCGCCGAGCCAGGCGTAGACGCGGGCGACGGAGACATTGAGCCGCTGGCGCTGCCAGTCGAGGGCCGACGGGGCCGCCGAAAGGGCGCGCTTGGCGACCAGCCTCGCGTCCTCGGCCTTGCCGGCCTTCGCAAGTTCGAGCGCCGCGACCGCGTAGACCTCGCCGCGGCGCCAGCCGTCGATGCCGGCACCGAGCCCAATGGCGCGGTCGACCTCGCCGGCGCGGACGAGCGACTCGCACGCGAGAGCCTGCAGCTTCGCGCGGTCCCGGCCGTGCACCTCGGTCGGAACCATCGAGGCGATCTCGAACGCCTGCTCGAGCATCGCGCGGCGCGGCTCACCGGCCACCGCCGGCGCGCCCTGCGGCAGCGCCGGCGCAGGCGCCTGCGCGGGGACCTGTGCGATCGAGAGCGTGAGGAGGAGCGTGGAGGCGATGAGGGCACTCATGGTCGGATCTCACTGTAGCGGCAAAGGAACCGCGCCCGGTCCGGGGTCGGAGGCAAGCGACTGCCTCTCGACCCCAGGACGCGGGCGCGGGAGCGAATCACATCACGCTGCGCTTACGGGCAGGCGCCCCAGGCGCTGAGGAGGGCCGCAAGGTCCGCCGCGCCGACGATGCCGTCGTCGTTGAGATCGACGGTCACGTCTGCGGTGCCCCACGCGTTGAGGACCTCGGCGAGGTCGGTCGAGCCGACGCTGCCGTCGCCGTTGAGGTCAGCCGGGCACGGAGCCGCGACGACGCAGCCACCCGGAGGAGCGACGCTCATGCCGAACGCATCGGCGGCGGTCCAGCTGCAGAGCCAGTTCTCGGTCGGACCGAACGCGCCGCGGTAGTTCACCGGGGTGAAGAAGCCGTCGTTCGGCGCGCTGCCGACCGAGGTCACGGCGTCGTTCGACGCGCGCGGATCAAGGCTGGTCACCGGGCTGATGCGGAGGGTCGCGGTCGGGCTGGCCGTCGGGCCGCGGGTGATGCCGGCGATCGGCATCGCGGTGGCGGTCACATTGCTGTTGCCCTTGGTGCGGACGCCGCGGGCATCGGCCTCGGTGTAGGCCGTGGCGAAGGTGTTGTCGTAGAAGACGCTGTCCTTGATCTCGTTGAGGAAGCCGTCGACCTGCGACTGGTAGAACGAGGCCGGGTTCGCCGGGGCGTTGACCGTCGGGTAGGTGTTGAACGGGGTGGTCCAGGTCGAGATCCAGGTGTGCGTGCCGTTGAAGCCGTAGCCAGCGCCGCCGTCGCCGTCGATGTTGTCGATCGCGACGAGACGCTCGCCGAGGCCCATGAAGATCGACTGGCGGATCTGGACGCGGGCGTTGTCGCGGTAGGCGATGCCGTGGTCGGTGCCGTTCGCGTTGGTCGTGCCCTTGTCGCCGATGACGGTGAGGTTGTACATCACGCCGGTGGTGACGGGCTGGTAGTCCGACTGCTCGGCGCCGTCGATCTCGATCGCGTTGTCACCGACGCCCGAGCCCTGCGCGGCGTTCGCCGAGTAGCCCTGGACGACGAGACCGAACTGGATCTTGCCGCGCCAGCCCTGGTCGATGTCGATGCTGTCGTCGCCGATGTTCCAGACCGAGATGTACTGGAGGTTGACCGTGCCGCCCCAGATCTCGATGCCGTCGTCGACGTTGTTCATGATCTCCATGTGGTCGATGACGGTCTCCTTGCCGATGCCGCCGAGCGACAGGCCGTTGAGCTCGTTGTTGAGGCCGATCACCTTGCCGCCGTAGCGGAAGGAGCAGAAGCCGAGCGTGCCGCTGTCGTCGAGGTCGTCGCCACCGCCGTAGAGCACGTTGGTGTCGCCGGCCGAGGCGGCCGTCAGGCCTTCCATCGTCGCGATGTTGTTCGCGTTCGGGGTCGCCGAGTTCGCGGCGACCGCGTTCTCGGAGATGTACGCGCGGCCCATGATCGTGAGGTTGCCCCACTCGTTGCACACCGGACGCCAGGTGCCGGTCTTCGGGTCGCCGTTGGTCCAGGTCGCGACATCGAGCTTCGAGGTGAAGATGATGGGCTCGGCCTGGGTGCCGACCGCGTTGATGCGCGCGCCGCGGGTGACGGCGAGCGAGCCACCGGCGTCGCTGGCGATCACGGTGCCGGGCTCGATGGTCAGGGTCGCGCCGGGGAGAACATAGACCTGGCCCTGGAGGTTGTAGGTGTTGTTCTTCGTCCAGATGGTCGAAGTGCTGATGTTGCCCGTGACGAGCACCTCAGCCGCGAGCGCGCCGGAGGAGAGCAGTGCCGCTCCGCCGAACGCAACGAAAAGGGGAAGGATCTTCTTCATGAGTTCGTTCTTCTTTCTCAACAGGGAAGCCGCCGCGATCGATCGACTGCCGCCGGAGCCATCCACCGCACATGTCTTGCGGTCGCCGCGCTGCACACCAGCGGGGCCTACAGGGAACTCCGACGCCTGACGATGCCTCACGGCCGTTCAGCGACCGTGAATTGCGCCTGAACATTGGGTTCGCTTCCGCGTGGAAACGACAGCCCCGCCGCAAGGTGCAGCGGGAAACTAGGCCGTGAATGTGTGGATGCGATTCAGACGAGGTTCAACCTCGTGGGGCTTCAGCGCCAGGCGCTGAGGATGATCGCAAGGTCGCCTGCATCGATAAGTCCGCTCTCGTTCAGGTCATACGGCGGATAGAACTCGCCCCAGGTGTTCAGGATCTCCGCAAGTTCGTACGCGGTGATCCGGGCGTCGCGGTTGAAGTCGCCTGCTGCGAGCGCGAACTCGCGGCGTCCCCAGATGAAGCCCGTCGAGGCGACCTCGTTCGCCGAGAGGAACATCGTGAACTCGGCGCTCAGGTGAACCTGCGGCGAGTCGACGGACCCGCACCACTTGGGCTGGCCGCCGAGGTTCGAGAAGCGGAAGTCGAAGAAGCGGACATTGGTCGCGCTCGCGTGCATGCGCGCCGCGGCCTCCTGCGGCGTCGACGGCACTCGCACCGCAGGGTTGCGGCGCATGGCGGCGTCGTCCGCGAGCGTGCCGCGCGACTGGAACGGCACGGAGAGCACGACCTGGTTCGGCGCGCCGAGCGTCACGCGCGCGCGCCGCACGAGGTTCTTGACCGGCTCGAGCATGTCGATGTCGCAGACCACGGCCGGCGTCTGCGCCACGAGCTTCGAGCGGAGGAACCTCCACGACGGTCCGAGCGCGAGCTCCGCCGAGGAGATCGCGGAGGAGACCTGCGCGCTGGTGGCGCGGGCGACGGGCTCGCCCTCGAATCCGTCGGCGAGCCGGACGCCGGCGATGGAGTCGCAGTGGACGAGCACAAGGTCGTCGAAGCGCGCGGTGTAGGCGAGCAGCGTGTTCGCGTACCCGAGCATCACGAGCCGCACGCGGTTGACCGGGCGGCTGAGCGCGGTCGCCGAGGTCTGGGCTGCGGCGCCGAAGGTCATCGTGCAGAACTGGAGGCGCGGGAGGACCGGCAGGAGCTGCGAGCGCTCGAAGTCGGTGAGGGGCGCGGACGAGAGCGAGACCGGGGCACCCGTGACGGCGTCGATCTCGAGCAGATAGCTGACATCGAGCTTCATGGTCGCGCCGTACACGCTGACGACCGTCCGCGCGGTGATGGGGTCGGTCGCGTACTCGACCTTCGTCACCTCGCACTGCGGCACGAACGCGTGCATCAAGGCAACCGACTCATCGAAGCCAATCCACACCTGCGCGGCCGCGGTTCGCGGCAGCGCGTGGAAGACGAATGCAAGGCACAGCAGCGGAAGGAGGCGGACGAAGCCCATAGATGACCCCGGAACTGGCGGCAGGGACCGCCGTTGGACGAAATCGGACCGGTGCCCGGGCAACACGGGCACGGAAGAGTGCCGCGCAAACCGCAATGAGCAAGGAACTTGCGGTCGCGAAACCCCAGCAATTCCCTTCCCCGCGTCCGGAGAATGGGCGAGAATCCCACGCCATGCCCGAGAACACGCCCGACCCGTCCACCCCCGCCGCGGCCCGGCCGCGCACGCGCGACCTCGTCATCGCGGTCCGCTTCGCCCTCGCGCAGGTGCGCGAGTCGCAGGCTCCTGAGATGGCAGCGAACCTCGCCTTTCGAACGCTCTTCGGGCTGCTGCCCGTGCTCGTGGTCGCGACGATCGTGACCCGCGCGCTGCTTGGAGACGGGTTCATCGACCTCGTCAGGCGCGTGAACGAGGCCCTCGGCCTGCACTCGGTCGAACTGGCGCCTCAGCCCGGCGAGTCGACCGGCGCGCCGCTCGGCGCGTGGCTCGAGGGCCTCGCGGCGGAGGCTGCCCGGATCGATCTCTCCGCGATCGGCCTCGTGGGCGCGCTCGCGGTCGTGTTCAGCGCCGTCTGGACGATGGTCGCGATCGAGTCGAGCTTCAACACGATCTACCGCGCGCCGCAGGGACGGCCCGTCGTGCGCCGGGTGCTCATCTACTGGTTCGTGATCACGGCGGGACCCGTGTTCTTCGCCGCGCTGCCGATCGCCATGCGCGCGCTTGCCGACTTTGTGGGCGCCGAGAGCGGCCCCGCACTCCTGGTCGCGCGGATCTTCTCGACGATCGGCGGATTCGTGTCGCTCTGGGTGCTGCTCTCGGCGGCGTACGCGACGGTGCCGAACGCGAAGGTCGATGTGCGCGCCGCGGTGCTCGGGGCGTTCGTGGCCACTGCGCTCATCGAGATCGGCAAGCGCTTCCTCGGCGCTTCGCTCGCGGGGTCGTTCGCGGCGAGCCGGCTGTACGGATCGCTCGGCCTCGTCCCGCTGTTCATGCTCTGGGTGTATGTCATGTGGCTGGTGGTGCTCTTCGGGCTCCAGACCGCCGCGATCCTGCAGGGACTCACGCGCGGCGGCCGCACGCTGGCCGCGGCGGCGGGCGTCGCCGATGTGTTCGAGCCCTCGCAGGCAATTGGCTGCTATCGAACGATCTGCGAGCAGTTCGGATCCGGCCGCGGCGTCTCGCTCGACACCCTGGTGCGGGTGCGGGGCGTGAGTCCCCGGACCGCGCGCGACCTTCTGGTGCTGCTCGAACGGCGCGGGCTCGCGCATCGGATCGAGGGCGGAAGCGGACGCTACGCACCGTCGCGGCCGCCCCGCGACACGACGCAGGCTGAGGTGCTTCGCGTCGGCTTCGCGCTCGCAGACGGCGGCGAGGAGGCCGGCGTCAAGGACGAGATCGCCGACCTGCGCGAGGCGCAGATCGCCCGTCTCGGCGATGCACGGTTCGACGACCGGCCCGGCTCAGAGCGGGCACGAGCCCCAGGCTGAGAGCAGCGCCGCGATGTCCTGCGCGTCGGTCGCGCCGTCGCCGGTCACATCCCCCGCCGCGGTCGACCACCCGCTCAGCAGGCTCGCGATGTCCTGCGCGTCGACGAATCCGTCGCCGGTCAGGTCCGCCGGGCACGGGCCGCCGCCACCTCCGCTCCCGCCGATCTCGACCACCGCGATGTGCGCGTAGCCGGAGCCGGCTTCGTTCAGGTCGTTCCAGCGGCCGTTCGAGCCGAGGAGCTCGGCGAAGTGCTCGACGCCGCCCGAGTTGTTCGGTTCGCCCGGGTTCCAGTTGGTGTACTTCGCCGCGGTGCCGTCGGACCAGGCGAAGGCGCCCTCGCTCGAGGCGTCGCTGAAGCCGATCCAGACGCGGCGGTCGATCCCGCCGAGGCTGCCGAAGTTCTGCCAGACGAAGTCCTGCTCGGCCTGCGAGTTGATCGAGACGAGGTGACCCCCGAGCTGCTGCGCGAACGCCTCCGCGGCGGTCCAGCTCGTCGCGTTGATCGCGAGATAGCGGTTCCCGCTCGACGGATCGGTGATGTCCGCAAGCGGCACGAACGGCGAGATCGTGAAGCTGCCGCTCCCGGTCGCGGCCGCGGAGTAGGAGCCGATCCGGATCAGGTACGCCTGTCCCGCCGTCGCGGCGAACGACACCGTGGTCTGCGTGGAGCAGCTGTCGTCCGAGCACGCGACGACCGGCGCGGCACAGTCCGCGCCGCCGTACACCGCGATCTTCGTGTCGAGCGTGGTCGCGCCGCAGTCGGTGATGTCGACGACATTGGTCTCGGGCGCGGTGAAGACGAACCAGATGTCGTTGAAGATGTTCTGCTGGCCGAAGTAGTTGCAGAGCGCGTCCGCGGCGCCGTCGGTGGTCGCGCCGACCGAGCTGAAGCCGAAGGTCCCGTAGCCCTTGACGGCCTGCGGAGCGGCGCAGGAGTCGGCCCCCTGGGCGCAGAGCATGCTGGCGGGGAGAAGCGTTGCGACGGCGGCGGCGGCGAGGGTCGTGCGGTTCATGCGGTTCATGCGGGTCTCCGGGTACGGACGCTCAAGCATCCGCGAAATCGAGGACGACGCAACCTCAGCGCGTCGCTTTTTCCCCGGTCTTCCCGGGGATCCGGACCCAGTCTCCGCGTTTCCGTGGAGAATTCGGCGGCGCTCCGCAATCGGGCCGATGACCTCTCGTTCTCGACGGGCGGACCGAACTCCCGTCGAAGAGGACCCACCATGCTCCACGGCACGCGAATGCAGTCGACCATCTCCGCGCTCGCGCTGATCGCCGCGCTCTCCCCTGCCGCGCCCCTCGCGGCGCAGGCGATGCAGGAGGGCGACCTGCAGTATGGCTCGCCGATGCAGAAGGTCGATGTCGAGACGATGATCGCCGCGGAGGACACGCGTCCGCCGACCGCCGACGAGGTGAAGTTCTTCGAGTCCGAGATCCGGCCGCTCCTCATCACGCACTGCTACGGCTGCCACTCGCGCACCGCGAATCTTGCGAAGGGCGCACTCCGCGTCGACACGCGCGACGCGATCCGGCGCGGTGGGCGAAGCGGGCCGGCGGTCGTGCCGGGAGACCTCGACTCCAGCCTGCTGATCCGCGCCGTCCGCTACCACGATGTCGACTTCCAGATGCCCCCGGACGGCCGGATCTCCGACGCCGAGGTCCGCGCGCTCGAGAAGTGGGTCGAGATGGGTGCGCCCGATCCTCGCGAGGAGAAGCCGGTCGCAGCGCCCCGGCCCGGCGAGGCGTCCCCCGGCACGGCGCACCGCTGGTCGAAGGAGGACATCGCGGAGGGCCGCGCGAACCACTGGGCGTACCGCCCCGTCGCTCCGGCCGAGGCGCCGAGCGTCGCGGACGCCGAGTGGTCCCGCACGCCGATCGACGCCTGGCTGTTCGCCGCGATGCAGGAGCGACGGCTCACGCCGGCCGCCGAGGCCGATCGCCGCACGCTCCTGCGCCGCGCGAGCCTCGACCTCACCGGCCTCCCGCCGAGCGAGGACGAGCTGGAGCGCTTCTCCGCCGACCGCTCGCCCGACGCGTTCGAGAAGGCCGTCGACCGCATGCTCGCGAGCGACGCCTTCGGCGAGCGCTGGGGACGGCACTGGCTCGATGTGGCGCGCTTCGCCGAGTCGAGCGGCAAGGAGTCGAATGTCCTCTACCCGCACGCGTGGCGCTACCGCGACTATGTGATCGACGCCTTCAACGACGACAAGCCGTTCGACCAGTTCCTCGCCGAGCAGCTCGCGGGCGACCTGATGCCGGCCGCAAGCGACGCGGACCGCGCGGAGAAGCTCGTGGCCACCGGCTACCTTGCGGTCGGCACGAAGAGCCACAACGCGCGCGGCAAGCCGCAGTTCCAGATGGATCTCGCCGACGAGCAGCTCGACGCCGCGACGCAGGGCATGCTCGGCCTCACGGTCGCATGCGCGCGCTGCCACGACCACAAGTTCGATCCGATCACGCAGCGCGACTACTACGCGCTCGCCGGCATCTTCCTCTCGACCGACACGCGGTTCGGGACCTTCGAGGGCGCGCAGAACAACCACGCGACCCCGCTCATCGAGCTGCCCGCCGCGAGCGGCGCCTCGCGGGGCGCGTCGATGCGCCCGGAAATGCGCTCGCTCCTCGACGGGGCGAAGGAGCGCGTGTCCGAGGAGGCCGCGAAGGCTGCGGAGACGCTCGCAAGGGCGCGCGAGGCGCGTCTGCGCGGAGAGCCCGTGCCTGCGAACCTGCAGCAGCAGGTCGTGCGTGCGCGCGCGACGCAGGGCGTCACGCGGAACCTCGAGAGCATCGCCGAGCGCTACGACGAACGCGGCGAGCCGACCGCGGCGAACCTCGTCGCGATGGGTGCGCTCGACCGCGACCGCGCGCTGAACGCGCGCATCCTCGACCGTGGCGAGCTCGACAAGCCGGGCGAGGTCGTCCACCGCGGATTCGTCGAGCTCCTGTCGAGCGGCAGCGAGCCGAGGATCGCCAAGGGAAGCGGTCGGCTCGAGCTCGCGGAGTGGATCGCGCGCGACGACAACCCGCTGACCGCGCGCGTCTGGGCGAACCGCGTGTGGCTGCATCTCTTCGGGCAGGGTCTCGTCGCGACGCCCGACAACTTCGGGATGAGCGGACTGAAGCCGTCGCACCCCGAGCTTCTCGACCACCTCGCCACGCGCCTCGTCGCGAACGGCTGGAGCACGAAGAAGCTCGTGCGCGAGATCGTGCTGACGCGCGCCTACGCGATGTCGAGCGCGTACGACCCGGGCAACGCGGAGATCGATCCCGACGGCACCTACCTCTGGCGGATGCCGAAGAAGCGGCTCGAGGCCGAGGCGATCCGCGATTCGATGCTGGCGGCCGCAGGGCTTCTTGCGGACGGACCGCGGATCGGGTCGCCTGTCGCGTTCGGCGAGGGCGGGCTCCGCGGAGCGCTCGTGGACCGCATCGCGCCGGCGCTGAACGGCGAGGGCGACAACCACCGCAGCGTCTACCTGCCGGTCGTCCGCGACCGCGTGCCGGAGTCGCTCGAGGTGTTCGACTTCGCGGAGCCGGCGTTCGTGACCGGCCGACGAGACGCGACGAATGTCCCGACGCAGGCGCTCTACCTGATGAACAGCGCCGAGATCGCGCGTGTCGCGGACGCGTTCGCCGCGCGCGTGACCGGCGCGTCCGCGAAGGAGACCGACCGGATCACCCGGGCGTTCTCGATCGCGTTCGGACGGAACGCGACGGCGTCGGAGGTGCTCGCGTGCAAGGGCTTCCTCGACGACTTCCGCTCTGCCGCCGCCAAGGAAGTGAAGGCCACCGCGCCGGCGCCGCAGCCCGCGAGCATCCGGGACCGCGTCCGCAACCGGATGCGCGGAGGCACCCCTGCGCGCGGGGCCCCCGATCCCGAGCGGCTCGCGTGGTCGGCGCTCTGCCAGGCGCTCTTCCTCTCCGCCGAGTTCCGAACCGTCGACTGAAGTAGGACGATCAAGCCATGAGCGACCTCTGCTGCAACCGCCTCCCCCACCCCTTCTCGCGACGCGACATGCTCCGGTACGCCGCGTGCGGCTTCGGCTCGCTGGCCTTCGCGTCGATGGCGTCCCATGCCGGAGCGCCTGTCCTCGGGCTCGAGGACGAGCCGTCGAGCCCGCTCGCGCCGCGAAAGCCGCACTTCGCGCCGCGCGCGAAGCGGATCATCTTTCTCTGCATGGCGGGCGCGCCGAGCCATGTCGACACCTTCGACTACAAGCCCGAGCTGCTGACGCGCGACGGCGAGAGCTTCCGCGGCAACTCGAAGCTCCTCGGGAGCCCGTGGAAATTCCGCCAGAGCGGCAAGAGCGGGCTCTGGATCAGCGACCTGTTCCCGAACCTGCAGCGGAAGGCGGACGACCTCTGCCTCCTGCGCGGCATGAAGGCGGAGATCCCGGCGCATGCGCAGGCGTCGATCCAGCTGCACACCGGTTCGTTCCAGTTCGTGCGGCCGTCGATGGGATCGTGGGCGCTCTACGGGCTCGGGACGGAGAACGAGAATCTCCCGGGCTTCATTGCGATCAATCCGCGCGGCGACAACGGTGGATCGCAGCTCTACGGGAGCGGGTTCCTTCCGGCCTCGTACCAGGCAACGCCGGTGCGGCTCGCGAGCGGCCGCGGGCAGGGTTCGGGCGACGCGATCCCGCACATCGACAACGACCGGCTCGGCGTGAGGATGCAGCGCGAGCAGCTCGACCTCGTGCAGCGGCTCAACAAGGAGCGGCTGAAGCGCGAGAAGCAGGACGCCCAGCTCGAGGGCGTGATCGAGAGCTACGAGCTCGCATTCCGCATGCAGGCGGAGGTGCCCGACCTCGTGACCTTTGAGGACGAGAAGAAGGAGACGCTCGAGATGTACGGCGTGGGCAGGCAGCCCACCGACAACTTCGCGCGGCAGTGCCTTCTGGCGCGACGATTCGCCGAGAAGGGCGTGCGCTTCATCGAGGTGAGTCACGGCGGCTGGGACACGCACCGCAATCTCCGCGAGGAGATGGAGAAGCAGTGCACCGAGATCGACCAGCCGATCGCCGCGCTGCTGACCGACCTGAAGCAGCGCGGGATGCTCGACGAGACGCTCGTGCTCTGGGGGGGCGAGTTTGGACGCACGCCGTACGCGCAGAACGGCGACGGACGCGACCACAACGCGAAGGGGTTCACGATGTGGATGGCGGGCGGCGGCGTGAAGGGCGGACTGAGCCATGGCTCGACCGACGAGATCGGCGCCGAGGCGGTCGACGGAGTGATGGACATCCACGACTGGCACGCGACCGTGCTGCATCTCGCGGGGCTCGACCACGAGCGGCTGACTTTCAAGCATGCGGGCAGGAACTTCCGGCTCACGGATGTCAAGGGGAAGGCGAACACCGCCATCCTCCGCGCCTAGCCCGGAAAGCCCGTGCCTGGCACTCCTCGTGCGGTGCATGGCACCGCACGACGGGTGCCGCCCCTGCCTCCGTATCAACACGGGTCGCCCGCCTCGCCTGGCACGCGTCGTGGGGTGCCAGGCACCCCA
>Ga0209770_10001751_pt1 | contig 11092 bp, 10 predicted proteins | sample LauGreSu1BDMLBDD_2_FD_187572 | JGI IMG/M metagenome (GOLD analysis project Ga0209770, IMG submission 187572) | Freshwater lake microbial communities from Lake Michigan, USA - Su13.BD.MLB.DD (SPAdes) (version 2) | ecosystem: Environmental > Aquatic > Freshwater > Lake | place: Lake Michigan, USA...
GGTGTTAATGCCATTTCTTGTTCTCCTTATGTACTGAGCACGAGGGCTTCTCGGTTTGACTCACGAGAAACTCGCTAACTCGATTGAAGGGCAAGGGTAACAGTCAGGCGTGAAATACCTGAAATCGAGGTAAATCCCCCGCTTACAGCTCGGTCAATCGACGGGCCTCAGCACAATCCTTGGCCATCTGCTCTAGGAGTGGATCTAGACCATCAAATTTCAATGTATCGCGCAGACGCCATCCAAACTCGATAGTTGCCGCCTTTGTATAGAGATCTAAACCAACTTGATCCAATGCATATGCCTCAACCTGTCGGCCTCGAACACCTTCAAATGTTGGGTTTGTTCCGATTGAAATCGCAGCTGGCCAACGATCAATTCCTACAGTTAGCCAACCAGCGTAAACACCATCTGCCGGAATTGTTTGCCCGTCAATGTTTCCAAGGTTTGCAGTTGGATACCCAATTTCACGACCGCGTTTTTCACCATGAACAACGATTCCATCTAAGCGATGTGGGCGGGTCAACATTTCTCGTGCGGCTTCGACATTTCCTTCAACGATTGCTCTTCGAATTCTTGTGGATGAAATGCTCTCATCATTATCTGCCTGTAAATCTAAAACCACGGTTTCAAACTCTGTGTGCTTGCTCAGTGATTCGACATTTCCCGCTGCCTTAAATCCATAAGTGAAGTTAGCCCCCACGATGACGGTCGATGCTTTGAGCTGTTCGACTAAAACCTTATTGACGAAATCTTCTGGGGCCATCGCAGCAAACTCTTTAGTGAACTTAATAACCGCAACTTGATCGGCGTTGTGGATCTTTAATAACTCAATTTTGTCGCTCAAGATTGTAAGAAGCGAAGGGGCTCTTTCGGGAGCAAAAACCGATACGGGATGAGGATCAAAGGTTAAGGCAACAATTTTCTCATCGCCTGCAAGCGCCTTGGCACGGTTGAGGATCTGTTGGTGCCCCTTATGGACCCCATCAAAGTTTCCAATAACAACGATGCTCATACTGTCATTATCTCAGAGTCATTGCGCTGGCGCGAATACAGCGATCGGTTTAGCTTTACCATCAACATTGCTCAAGAGTGCGATTAATTCATTGGCGGCTGAAACACCGGCATAAATGCCATCTGCAGGATTTGCCACAAGAGTTCTACCAAATGAGAGCTCTAGCTTTTCATCCAATCCAATCTCGCGTACTGGAAAGGTAACCCGTGCAACATCTGCTAGATCTAATGTAGAAAACTCCGCGCCCTTCAAAGCTGCAATTGATGCGGCACCTGCTGTGGTAAATCCTGCTACTCGCGTGCGACGTAAGGCTGATAGGTGACCGCCAACCTTGAGCGCATCCCCGCAATCTCGAGCGATCGAACGAATGTATGTTCCAGCCGAACATGTCACTTCGATATCGATTTCAATTCGTTTTTCGATACGACGAATCTCTAACACATCTAGTTGTGAGATTGTTACCTCACGAGAAGCCAGCACAACGGTTTCACCTGATCGAACTCGATCATATGCACGTTCACCATCTACCTTGACCGCCGAGACTGAACTTGGGCGTTGCATAAAGGTTCCACGCATAGTGTCTAGTTCAGCATTGATTTGTTCATCTGTGATTGCAGAAGCATCGGCGGTAGCGATTACTTCACCCTCAAAATCATCGGTAATAGTTGATGCACCTAAAATAACTGTTGCCTGATAACTTTTATCGCCATCGGTGATGTACTGCAATAGTCGGGTTCCGTTGTTAAATCCAAGAACCAAAACACCAGTAGCCATGGGATCTAATGTTCCGGCATGACCAACTTTTCGTGTTCCTAGCGCTCTTCGAGCAATTGCAACCACATCGTGGCTTGTCATACCTGGTTCTTTATCTACAACCAGAAACCCATGCTCGTGGATTGTTTGAGTCACAACTAATCTTCAATAACACGTGGAGCTTTGTAAGGATCTTCTCCCCCTGCATACTGCGCATTTTTGCGAAGTGCAGCAACTTGAGCATCCTGCTCATGAACCTTTTCCAACAAAGAATCTAGAGCTTTAGCGCTCTCAGGCAATCCATCTTCAAAGAATTCGATACTCGGAGTTATGCGAAGTCCTAACTCGCGACCCAGCGCTGATCTAATTGCACCCTTAGCGCTCTCGAGAGCGGCCGCTGTGGCAGCGCGCTCATCGAGATCACCAAGAACGGTATAAAAGATTGAGGCTTGTTGAAGATCGCCAGTAACACGTGCATCGGTGACAGTTACAAAGCCAAGACGCGGATCTTTAATCTTTGTCTCAAGCAAGTTTGCAACTACCACTTTGATGCGGTCGGCAACCTTCAGTGTGCGATGTGATTGACCCATTGCTTATGCTCGCTTTTTCTCGCGCATCTCGAAACACTGAACGATGTCGCCTGGTGCGATCTCCTTCATGTTTCCAAGGCCAATACCGCACTCAAATCCTTCGCGGACTTCGGTGGCATCATCCTTGAAGCGCTTGAGCGAATCAATGGTGAGGTTATCTACCAAGACAGCTCCATTACGCAGGATTCTCGCCTTAGCGTTGCGTCGGATGATTCCATCCTTAACAACTGATCCAGCGATGTTTCCAGCCTTAGATGATTTGAAGATTTCGCGAACTTCAGCGGTACCGATGATCGCTTCTTCGTACTCTGGCTTGAGCAAGCCCTTGAGAGACATTTCAATCTCTTCAATTGCGTTGTAAATAACGGAGTAGAAGCGAACTTCAACGCCCTCTTGATCTGCATAGATTGCAGTTTGTGGCTCTGGCTTAACGTTAAAGCCGATCACAACTGCAGTTGATGCAGATGCCAAGGTGATATCGCTCTTGGTGATTGCACCAACGCCGCGGTGAATAACGCGGAGATCAACTTCAGCGCCAACATCTAGCTGCATCAATGCATCCTCTAGCGCTTCAACAGAACCAGATACGTCACCCTTAAGAATAAGGTTAAGAGTAGAAATCTTGGATTGCTCCATGAAGTCTTCAAGTGAAACCTTCTTGCGAGCCTTAGCAAGCTGTGCATTTCGCTCTGCTGCCTGACGCTTTTCAGCGATCTGACGAGCGGTGCGATCTTCTTCAGCAACGAGGAAGGTATCTCCAGCACTTGGTACAGATGTAAATCCAAGTACCTGAACAGGACGTGATGGACCAGCGGTCTCAACATTGTCGCCATTCTCATCCAACATTGCACGAACGCGACCAAAGGCGCTTCCCGCAACGATTGCATCACCGATCTTTAATGTTCCGCGTTGTACGAGAACTGTTGCAACAGGGCCACGACCACGATCGAGGTGAGCTTCAATAGCAACACCACGAGCATCATCATTTGCAATTGCACGAAGATCAATCGCTGCATCTGCTGTGAGAAGAATTGAATCGATCAATTGATCAATGCCTATTCCTGACTTAGCTGAAACATCCACAAATATTGTCTCGCCGCCGTACTCTTCAGCGATCAAGTTGTACTCGGTTAACTGCTGGCGAACCTTGTCTGGGTTTGCGCCTTCCTTATCAACCTTGTTGACGGCTACAACGATTGGAACATCAGCAGCTTGGGCGTGGTTTAACGCTTCAATTGTCTGAGGCATGATTCCATCATCTGCAGCAACAACCAGAACTGCGATATCAGTTACCTTGGCACCACGTGCACGCATAGCGGTAAACGCCTCGTGACCTGGTGTATCGATAAATGTAATTGCACGATTGACGCCATCATGATCATGGTGAATTTGGTAGGCACCAATGTGCTGCGTAATTCCGCCTGCTTCACCCTTCATAACCTCAGATTTGCGAATCGCATCAAGAAGCGAGGTCTTACCGTGATCAACGTGACCCATCACAGTTACCACTGGTGGACGTGCCACTAATGATTCTGGATCAAGATCAGAGATCTCACCCGCAAGATCGATATCGAAGTCTTGAAGTAGTTCGCGATCTTCATCTTCTGGGCTAACAATTTGAATGTCATATCCCAGTTGAACACCAAGAATTTCAAAGGTATCTGCATCCACTGATTGTGTTGCGGTAACCATTTCACCTAAGTGGAATAGCGCTGCTACTAATGCTGCTGGATCTGCACCGATCTTGTCTGCAAAATCTGCCAATGAGGCACCGCGACGCATACGAATAGGCGTCTTGCCATCACCGTGAGGAACAACTGCACCACCAAGTTGTGGTGCCTGCATATTGTCGAACTCATCGCGTAACGCCTTGCGAGACTTTTGCTTACGACCTGATTTCTTACTTGCATTTTTTCCAAATGCTCCACCTGCACCACCGCGTTGTGGTGGACGACCGCCACCTGGACGTTGTGGACCACCACTTGGTGCACCAGCACCTGGTGTATTTGATTTATACGGAGATGATGATGGTGCTGAAGTTCCACCTGGACGTGGCGTAAATCCACCACCAGCAGGACGCGGTGCGCCAGGACGTGCAGCAAAACCTGGACGAACAGATCCTGGACGTGAGCCAGCCATACCTGGACGTGGCGCTCCCTGAGAACCGGCGGGACGTTGTGGTGGGCGTGGAACTGCGCCACCAGTTGAAAATGGATTGTTACCTGGACGTGGTGGGCGTGGAACTGCGCCACCAGTTGAAAATGGATTGTTACCTGGACGTGGTGCGGGAGCTGATGGCGTTGGTGCAGAAGGTGAAGCGCCAGCGTTTTCAGCTGCACGTTCTGCAGCCTCATGCTTTGCAGCCTCTTCCTTATTTGCAATCGCCTTAGCTTGCTCCAACTTAAGGGCTTCAATATCTACGCCAAGCTCTGCAGCTAACTCCGCTGCCTGCTCTGCGCTGACCTCACCCTTTGGCTTTGCAGCAGCTTTCTTTGCTGCAGCCTTTTTGACAGGCTTTTTCTCCTCGACCGGTTTTGCATCGGGATACATTTCGATCAGCTTGCGCACAACTGGCGCTTCTACTGTTGATGATGCCGAGCGAACAAACTCGCCCATTTCTTGGAGTTTTGCAAGAACAACCTTGCTCTCCATACCGAGTTGTTTTGCCAACTCATGTACGCGGACCTTTGACACATTTCTCCTGTCTTGGCCCGCATTTCTCAAATGCAAGCCTTAGTTGAACGACCTCATAGTTCTAACGAGCTCATTTGAGTTTCATAACTTTCATATCCATTCGTTTGATATTAGGTACTGCCTTAACTAATTCGATTGAGCTTCTAGAAACTTCAGAAGTTCTGATACATCGACCGCTTCTGTCTGAGCCTTATTAGTTTTAAAGGCGAAAACAAAAGCGTTCCGAGCTATCGCAACTTCTGCACATTTCTTGTGTAGCCAAGCGCCGCGACCTGCTGCGCCACCCTTGAGATCTGGAATCACTTTTCCATCAACCAAGACCACTCGAATTAATGCCGCTGGATTTGCCCTCTTGCGGCAGCTGATACAGCTACGAACAGGAAGGGTGCGGTCCAACTGGCTTATCGTATCCGAGCCTTGCTTACTTCTCATAATGACGAGTCTGCAGGCGCGCTTTCAACGGTATCTGGATGAATATCAATGCGCCAGCCGGTTAAGCGCGCCGCCAAGCGAGCATTTTGCCCATCTTTTCCAATAGCAAGGGAGAGTTGATAATCCGGAACCGTCACCTTTGCACTGCGCGTGGCAAGATCTGTGATTTCAACTTTGCTTACCTTTGCAGGTGCAAGTGCTGCAGCTACAAACTCGGCAGGATCTTCAGACCAATCAACGATGTCAATCTTTTCGCCATGTAGTTCATCCATAACCGCACGTGCACGGGATCCCATTGGACCAATTAATGAACCCTTAGGACTAACTCCTGCACGGTGAGTTTTAACTGCAAGTTTGGTGCGATGTCCTGCTTCACGTGCAACAGCCATAATCTCAACGATGCGGTCATTAATCTCTGGAACTTCAAATGCAAAGAGTTGCTTTACGAGTGCAGGGTGAGAACGGGACAACATGATCTCTGGCCCCTTTAATCCCTGCTTTACCTCGACAACAAAACACTTAATTCGATCACCGTGTGTATATACCTCGCCAGGCACCTGCTCTTGCGGCGGTATACGACCTTCGACACGGCCAAGATTGACGTTAATCATCTTTGGATCGCGACCTTGTTGCACAACACCAGAAATAACATCACCCACAGATGCGGTGAACTCTCCAACGATTTCTGCATCATTGGTCTCACGCATCTTTAATTTAATAATCTGTCGAGCTGTCGATGTTGCCACTCGTGAGAAGCCATCAGGAGAGTCAGCCTCCTCGCTAATGCGAGTTCCATCTTCACCAAATATTGGTACCAGGATCTGAATCTCACCGGTCTCGCGATCTAAGTGAGCTCTTGCATGACGCTTTGCAGTATCGGTCTGGTTATAAGCACCTAGTACAGCAACCTCAATTGCATAGATTAAATCCTCAAGAGAAATATCTTTCTCTGTTGTTAGGGCGGCAAGCGCAGACATCTCTACATGCATTAGATCTCATCCTTACGATTGAATTCGATCTCAACATGAGCTTTCTTGATGTCGGCAAAGGCAACCTCATGAGTCTTCATACGACCCTTGATATTTTCAATCAGAATTGCACGAACTTCATCAAACTCAGTCAGACGGCCAGAAACTTCGCTCTCATCCTTCAAGGTGACCTTTACAATTCGAGTTAAGTTCTTGGTCCAGTGACGCGGCAAAGTTAATGGTCGTTCAATTCCCGGAGATGTAACCTCTAATGTAAAGGCCTCTGTCAGTAGAGGAGATTCATCTAATATTTCAGATATTGAGCGGCTAATTGAGGTAACTTCATCAAGGCTCAGAGGTTTTAATCCATCAACCATGCAGGTAACGATTCGGTGATTTCCTGGATTACTTGTGAAAACATCCTCTAGAAAGAAGCCCGCATCTTCTACAGCTGGGCGGATTAAATCGGCGATTGAATCTTTAAGGGCCACAAATCTCTTCTTTCTATTAAGTTGTGGCGTAAGTGTAACCCAAGTATTTAGAAGGTATCAATTCCTACCTTGATGATCAACGCAAGGGTAACAATGAGGAAAACCTTACGAACCAGGGTTGAGCCACCCTTAATTGCAAGGCGAGAGCCAAGGATTGCACCGGAAATATTGGCAACGCCCATAATGATTCCTACCTGCCAAATCACCGCTCCATTGAATCCAAAGACCATTATTGCGCCCACATTTGTTGCGACATTGACTACCTTGGCGATTGCGCTAGCTGTAATAAATGCGTAGCCAAGTGATACAACCAAAATCAACATCAGAAAAGAGCCTGTTCCAGGACCAAAGATTCCATCGTAGAAACCAATAATCGCTCCCGCAAAAGCGGCGATCTGAACTCTTTGCTTCGGAAGGTGGCGGAGATTTTCATACTTGCCTAAATCTGGTTTAAACCAGGTATAAATCGCAACAACAATTAAGAGCACCAGCACCATGGGACGCATGCTGCTGGTTGGAATTTTGGAGGCGAGCACCGCGCCACCTGCAGATCCAAGAAATGCGGGAACTCCCATTCCCAACAAAATCTTTGGGTCGGGCTTTATCTGCTTTCGGTACAAAGCAGCCGCTGTGGTGGTTCCAAACACCGCAGATAATTTATTTGTACCTAAAACCTCAGCGGTTCCAGATTTAGGTAAACCAATCAGCAACGCAGGTAACTGAATTAATCCCCCGCCACCCGCGATGGAATCAACAAAGCCTGCAAAAAATGATGCTGCAAGTAGAAATAGTGCGGTAGCAAGTGTTAATTCGTAAAACACAATTACTTCAGAAGTTGCGCGATCGCAGTAACAGCGGAAGAAAGTGCAACTTCCTGCTTATCTCCACTCTTGCGAACTCGAACCTCAACATTGCCTTCAGCTAAAGCCTTGCCGACAACCACAATGATTGGATTTCCAATGAGCTCAGCATCCTTGAACTTAACGCCTGGGCTGGCATCGCGACGGTCATCTAACATGACTGAAATTCCTTGGGCTTCTAAATCGGTTCCAAGCTTGAGCGCGGTTTCAAAGAGCAGATCATCCTTACCTGCAGCAACGATATGTACCTTTGCTGGCGCAAGCTCTGCCGGCCAATTAAGTCCGATCTCATCATGGGTTTGCTCGGCAATAGCTGCAACTGCACGCGTTACACCGATTCCATAAGAACCCATTGTGACGATCTGAGACTTTCCATTCTGATCCAAAACTGTCAGGTTAAGTGCTTCTGCGTACTTGCGACCTAGTTGGAAGATGTGGCCGATTTCAATCGCACGATCAATGACAACTGGTGTTGCACACTCTGGGCAGGCATCTCCAGCACGAACTTCAGCGGCTTCAACATAAGCATCAGGTGTGAAGTCACGACCATTCACCACATTTCGTGCATGACGATCCTTTTGATTTGCACCTGTTACCCATGAAGTTCCTGGAGCAATTCGTGGATCTGCATAAACAGTAATTCCAGATTTCTTTGCATCCTGCGGCCCGATGTATCCCTTTACAAGTGCTGGGAACTTTGCAAAATCTGCATCCTCAAATACACGTAGCTCATGAATGCCACCAAGGTTTTCTTGGAATCGCTTGAGATCAACTTCGCGATCACCTGGTACCAAGACGCAAACCGCCTTGTTATCAGCCATCAACATCACATTTTTCAATGTGTGCGCACCCGTGTATCCCCCACCGAACTTTGAGTTCAGTAGTTCGACAAGGGTGTCGATAGTTGGCGTGTTGGGAGAATCAAAAGCTTCAACAGCTGGAACCTTGGAAGAATCTTGTGCATCTACCTTTGTAACCATCGCTTCGACATTGGCTGCAAATCCACACTGAGGACATAAAACATAAGTGTCTTCACCAGTTGAACATGGTGCCAAGAACTCCTCTGATTTAGAACCACCCATTGCACCAGAAACCGCTTTCACGATGTTGTACTTCATGCCTAGGCGATCAAAGGTCTTTACATAAGCCTCGCGGTGATTTTGGTATGAAAGCTCTAACCCAGCATCATCTAGATCAAAAGAGTATGAATCCTTCATGACAAACTCTCGTCCACGGATGATTCCGCTGCGTGGTCGAGCCTCATCACGGAACTTTGTCTGGATCTGGTAAATGCTGAGCGGAAGATCCTTATACGAGGAGTACTCCCCCTTAACCATGAGAGTAAACATCTCTTCATGTGTTGGGCCTAGTAAGTAATCTCCACCCTTACGATCTTGCAGACGAAACAGTGATGGTCCGTACTCTTCCCAACGATTTGTTGTTTCATACGCTTCACGAGGAAGAAGTGCTGGAAAGTTAACCTCTTGAAAACCTGCATTGTCCATCTCTTCACGAATTACACGTTCGACGTTGCGCAGTGTGATGACACCTAAAGGAAGCCAAGAGTAAATTCCGGCAGCGATTCGGCGAACATAACCTGCTCGCACCAATAGCTTGTGGCTTGCGACCTCGGCATCTGCTGGGTCATCGCGAAGAGTACGCAAAAATAGCGTAGACATTTTCAACATATGTGAAGCCTATCGAACATCAACTGAAGGTTGCCCTGAAGCAACTCCGGCGGCTTCCATTTCTTCAGCTAAACGCATCGCTTCTTCGATAAGTGTTTCAACAATCTGCGCCTCAGGCACCGTCTTGATGACCTCACCCTTAACAAATATCTGGCCCTTGCCATTTCCTGATGCAACACCAAGGTCTGCCTCGCGTGCCTCGCCCGGACCATTTACTACGCAGCCCATGACAGCAACACGTAGTGGAACTGTCATTCCCTGTAATCCTGCCTGAACCTTTTCAGCCAATGTGTAAACATCGACTTGCGCACGACCACATGATGGGCAGGAAACAATCTCAAGTTTACGTTGGCGCAAATTAAGTGATTCCAAAATTGAAATACCTACCTTAACCTCTTCAACAGGAGGCGCAGATAGTGAAACGCGAATTGTGTCGCCAATACCCTCTGCTAACAAGATTCCAAATGCGGTTGCAGATTTGATTGTTCCTTGGAAGATCGGTCCAGCTTCTGTAACACCTAAGTGCAATGGGTAATCACACTTGGCGGCAAGGATTCGATAAGCATTAACCATCGTTACTGGATCATGGTGCTTTACTGAAATTTTGATATCTGAGAAGCCATGCTCTTCAAATAATGATGCCTCCCACAGCGCAGACTCTGCCAGGGCTTCTGGTGTTGCCTTTCCATACTTTGCTAACAAACGTGGATCTAGAGAACCTGCATTTACGCCGATTCGAATTGGAATTCCAGCATCTCCTGCAGCTTTAGCAACCTCTTTTACCTTGTCATCAAATTGCTTGATGTTTCCAGGGTTTACTCGAACCGCAGCACATCCTGCATCGATTGCAGCAAAGATGTACTTAGGTTGAAAGTGAATATCTGCAATTACGGGAATCTGAGATTTCTTTGCGATCTGCGCCAATGCATCAGCATCATCCTGACTTGGCACCGCAACGCGAACTATCTGGCAACCAGATGCTGTTAGCTCTGCGATCTGCTGCAAGGTGGCGTTGACATCTGCTGTCAGTGTTGTGCACATCGATTGAACAGAAACCTGTGACTCGCTTCCAACACCTACAGATCCAACCTTGAGCTGACGAGTCTTGCGACGTGGGTGCAGCGTTGGAGGTGGTGCGCTTGGAATTCCGAGATCAACCATGGCTTTATTCTGCACTACAGGAGCAAATTCTGCCGAATTAGAGCCAAAGTAGCTTCCCTAAAGATTGAGGGTCACCGGATTAATCACATCTGCCACCAAGAGCAAGAGTGTCAGCGTTGCTAAAACAACGAAAACAACCATTGTGATTGGGGTTAGAACTGTCACATCGATTGGTGCCGGACGTGGACGACCGCGCAAACGTGCAAGGAATGCACGAATCTCATCTGCGATAGCAACCGCCATATGTCCACCATCTAAGGGCAGGATAGGCAAGAGGTTAAATACACCAACGAAAATATTCAAACTGGCAACGATCAGGACAAAGGTTGCTAACCGCTCCATTGGAGTTAACTTGTCACTTCCTACAGCTTCACCTGATACACGTGCGACTCCAACAACACCTACCAAGCCATTTGCATCTCGCTCTTCACCGCGAACAG
>Ga0209770_10001753_pt1 | contig 11085 bp, 12 predicted proteins | sample LauGreSu1BDMLBDD_2_FD_187572 | JGI IMG/M metagenome (GOLD analysis project Ga0209770, IMG submission 187572) | Freshwater lake microbial communities from Lake Michigan, USA - Su13.BD.MLB.DD (SPAdes) (version 2) | ecosystem: Environmental > Aquatic > Freshwater > Lake | place: Lake Michigan, USA...
GTTTGCAATTTGTATGGGTGTCTTCTGATCCATCTACTTAGTCTAAACAATTGTGCCTGAGGAATATCAGAGAATATGGGCGACTCGTCAGAGACACAACAGGCGCCATGGTTCGTTTACCTCCTGGCTACCGTAGAGGCTCCGGTGAGAACATATGTGGGTGCTACTGTAGACCCCGATAGGCGTTTACAGCAACACAATGGAATCTTGAAAGGTGGGGCTATAGCAACTTCCAGGGTCCATGGGGGTTGGTATAGGGTTTGTTATTTGAAGGGGTTCGAATCGAAAAGAGAAGCCCTGCGGTTCGAGTGGTGGTGGAAACGGCGATCAGCCAAGCTTCAGGGCTCGCCCCTAGAGAGACGCCAGAAGGCAATGGAGGCAATGGTGGCGGAATATGCCCAAGGCGCAAATAGTTTAGATGTTATTTTCGATTAATTTGATTTTTTCAATACACATACATATATTCCATTATGCCATTCACGCTGTTCTGTTGAACCTATTATAGAATGTGTATCATCATTAGTAGTTTTTTTTTCATATTCATATAAGACCGATAATTTTAATTTAGTTATTGCATTATGTGTGCCATCTCTTACATTTTTCCAATTCCAATCATCTACAATAAAAATAAAAATATCATCAAGGCAATTATAATAATGAGTTAAGGCCATATAATGATGATTTTCGTTGTGTGGCCCATCATACATATATATATTAAATTTTGGAAGTATTGAAATATCCAATTTAAAACAATCTGCTTCTATAAATGTTGCATTATTATTACCCTTATAATTATTAAAATTGTTCAAAAAACTTTCCTTTGGTCCTCCAAATTCACTCCAGTTATCTATACATACAGCCGTTGCATTATTCATACACATAGCTGAACATACAGAAGATCCTTTCCATGTTCCTATCTCTAAATATCTTGAATCACTCATTGTCAATAAATTATTATAAAAATGCCGAGTTTTTATACCAGACATACCCTCCATTTGTATTATACCATTGTCTATTTTTGACTTATTTATATGTGCGTTTTCTAATGATTGCTTAATATGATTAATATAGTTATTAGATATGCTGTCCATATATTAAGTATTACTAAAAAAATATCTTATTTATTGATAATAATAATTACCGGAGATATTAGAAACTTGGCTTTTTTAAGCCAACTTGATTATTTATAAATAGTATCTCTATCTTATGATTATAATCTTCTATAAATCGATCAATTGCTTTTTTGGTGATATGTTTTCGATAGATAGTTAGAATAAATTAATTACTTATAATCAATATATTTATGATATTTATCAAGTAAGGACATATCACGATTTAAATGAATTGATATCAACTTATTTGTTTCGTTAGAATACTTTTGAAATAAATACTCAGCTCCATATTGATGAAATCCAGGGCAATGTACACGTTTAATACTTCCATCTGACTTAAGAAATAACTTGTGTAACCACACATCGTGATTATCATATGGAATATTGAACGTGGTATATAGCTCAATATATTTAATAATACATGATTTTGTGAAAACAATGCCTGGACCTCCACCTATCCAGTATTCATATTTACCCCCATATTTATGACTTGAATGAATATGGGTCCAATTAATAAAATCGCCGATCATATATGATTCATTTTTATCAAAAAAACTTAAAAACATCTTAAGTTTCTTAACATTTAAATAAGAATCATCATCAATTATCATATAATAATCAAAATTACTATATTTATCTAAAAAGATATTAAACATCTTTTTTACATTATTAGGGTGATATGTGGGACCACCTTCATATTTTCCAATTGATATGTGGGTTTTTAGTTTAGATTTTTCATCATCTGTAATAAATACTATTTCGGCACTAGAGTCTTTTACCCAGGTTTCTTCTAATAATCTTGCTCGAGTATCATAATATCTAGCACATGTATGGATAAAAACTACGAGTTTTATATCATGTTCATATATATTATCCATAATAAGTTAAAATATAATATATATTATATTTTAAGTGTCTTATCAATTATATGGATGCGTGTTTATACATATCATCCCATTTATTTTCACCGAGATATAAATACCCATTTGCTAATAATAATTTCTTTATATTAGATCTTCTGGGTTCCACGTAATTATGCTCAACATCAATCAGGCCAAATGTATACTTATTAAAATCAAGAGTCTTCAGAATCTCATATTCACTACCCTCAGTATCTAAGGACAAATATTCAATAAAGTGTGGCGCATTCGATTTATCAAGTAGATCATTTAATGACAGCGTCGTTACATTTATTGTAGTTTTATTTTTATTTACGGTTGCTTTATACAAATCTAGATTAGCACTAATACCAGATATTAATTCATCGTTAATTGCTATATCAAATTCAACAATAATATTACTACAGTTATATATAGCATTATCATAACATATTGAGTTTGGCCTATTATTTATTAATTTTGTATAGAATTCAGGTATTGGTTCTACACATATTCCATTCCACCCATATTGCGTTTCTAGTAAATATGTATTCGATAAAGTTATACCATCGCTTGCACCAATTTCTACAAAGTATCCACCTTTCTTTTCCTTATAAAAAGATAATACTTTTAAGTCTTGTCCAAGTTGGGATTTAGACATTATTGAATCTAGAATTAATATATAGATTTAATAATTAAAAAATACGAATAGATTAATATTCTAATATGATGATTTAAATTTACCAGATTGGGAACCTTGTGTAACTATAGTTGGTTCTGCCCAATATATATTAAAATTATTTTCTCTACATGCTGTATTTAACCACCAATCAATTGCTTGATCTATTTTATAGTTTAATCCTTTAATATAATTACATATTTGTATGGCACATTTTTTACTAACAATATAACTATCAGTACATCTTGTAGCGCCGTTACCACCCCACGCCGTGGGTGTATTTTCCTTTTTATATATATTTCTACCAGGAACTAAATTATGTGCTTGAATATGTAGATTACAACCGTTACCTATAAAACACATATCAAAGTCTCTAGGCAATTGTGTAAGATATTCTTGTAGAATATGGTCAAACCGGGGAGATAATATAACATCATCCTCTAAAATTAGAGCAAAGTCGTGCTTGTTTTTAATTTCTTCATATGCATACATGTGTGATAAAGAAATAGCAAATTGATGCGATGGATTTTTATCTTTGAATATAGATATATCATAGTTCTCTAATTCGTCTCGGTCTATTTCTATAAATTCATAGTTATTTAACTGAAATTTAGCTAACTGGTCTACAATAAAGTTCTTTCTATCTTTTAGTTTTTTATAATGAATTATATATATCTGTATCATTTTCTAATTATCTATACTTAAAAAATTTAGAGATATACTACACATATGAAGATCGCCGTAGTTAAATCATCCGTATACCAGGACTTATGGGTTACTGATATCAGCAATAACCCATATGACTTATTTAAGAGTTCCATGATGCGATGCCCTGCAATTGGTCTAGCAGAAGAGTATGATGCCGACTTTATTATAGTAAAAGATAGTGATGAATATCCCTGTTCTACTAATAAAAATTGCTTAGATATGCGATATACTCATTCCATGAAGTTTGCAAAAGAGGGTAAAAATCCAGGGCTACCATTTCTTGATGAGACATTTCACAAAGATATTGCTATTGATTCGGTTGCTTACCCAGTGGATGTAATTGAATGGTCAAAATATAATATAGTCATGTGTATTAATACGTGTATACCTGCAAGAGTTACACAGAAATACCCGAATATAATGTGGTGCTATTGGATAGGTGAAAACAATACACACCTTGTAATGAATAAAGTAGATTGCTATGATATTGTATTAAATCAGGATGTATTTAACAAGAATTTGCCGGTATTTTCTATTGGATTTCCTTATACCTATGTTGGAGCAAATACCATAGAAAGAATTGTTAAATACCATTATAAATTAGATACAGTAGTAAAAGAGGGTATATTTATGGAAATAAATAATACTCAGGAAAGGCCTGTTCAACGTATTCCAACTGAATTTCAACTCATTTCAAGTGAAACTAAGCAACCAATTATAAAACATTCTCAGAATATTTTAGAAAATGCTAAGAATCTTGTAGAGGCTAAATACTATGTAAAACTACTTGGTCGTAGAATTCGTGGAAATGGTGTGTTAGAATGTATATCTGCAGGTACTTTAATTCTTACAAATGAATATCTAGTTGAATTTAATGACTTACTACTACCACAATGTAAAATATACTCTTATAATGATGCCATAGTTAAGATTAAATTCTTTGATGCAAATCCAGAGGCTTATCAAACAGCTATACAAGCACAACGAGACCTACTGGATGAAAAGTATTTTAGGGGACCTTATAACGCATTAATTAAGAAATATATTACATTAAAAGCTTAGTATATAGATACTTAAATATATATATATCTTTATATACTATGCCCTCAATATTTATACCAGATCGTGGAATTATTAATATATATCATTTTTTGATATATATGATAGCTCCATTAAGAAACATTGAATTCATTCCAGATGCAATATATATAGATTTAAACTTTACATATTTCAATAATCGCCATAACTTTCCGATGGAATTATTAAAGATGATTTATCCTAATTCACTAATATATGATATTAAAAAATGCCCTAAAGAATGTATTACAGTTCCTCAAGATCCTGAACCAATAAATAGAGAATCAGGAGTATCTAAAGATGCGTATATATTCCTGCGAGAAATACTATTAAAATGTCTTAAAGATTATAAACCATTAAATACTTATTCAGAATATATATATATATCTAGATTGAAGGATTCATATAAACGTAAAATAATAAATGAAGATATACTAATAAAGCGTAATGAATTTAAACATTTTCAAATATTAACAATGTCGGCACTTCCATTAATGGAACAGTTATATATTTTCTATAATGCAAAAGTAATTATAACATCACATGGAGCAGCATTGGTTAATATATTAGTTTGTAATAAAGATTGTAGAATAATTGAAATTACAACACAGAAAATGTCAAATTTAAAACACTTTGAAGATATTGCAAATACTCTGAATTTAAATTATAATAAATTCCTTGATGTAACAGAAGTTAATTCACACCATGATTTATATGAAGCAAATATGTTATTAAATACTGATAGTCTATATAAATTATTTATTAATTAATATAACGATATACACTATAAATACCACATATTATTCTTTTTCATGAATGTAACTTTATTTTCACCTATAAGATAATTATAATGAATTAATTCTGCTATACTTGGCAATTCTAATAGAGTATTATTATTAACACCTGGATATGCTCCATTCAAAAATATATTTTTATCTACTGTAATATGTTTCACATTATATTTATTTGCCATAATTAATAAATAGTGTTGATCGCCAGTTAAGGCCATTACATCATTTTCATTATAATCCAATAATTTATTTACTATACTTAAATTCTTGAATACTATAACACCAGAGCAAAAATGCTGACAATTTTGTGTATTGGAACACTGTCGTTTTGGTTCATCACATTGACTTACAAATACGGCATTGGGGTTTGATTTAAATGTATTCATTATTGTAATCTCTGGATTTTTTAACATTACTATGTCCATATCAATATAGCCTATATACGAATTCTTATATTGTGATAGGGCGTATTTAATAGCATCTAATTTTGCGAATACAAGACGCTTATAATCAATTGTCTGCCAAGTTGATAATGATTGTGTCATCTTAAATTTTAAAAAGGGCATAGCATTTATACAGGTTATACCTGTATAACCCTTTAATGCGTTCATTGATTCATTGTCTGTACAATATACTACAAGAGGAAACACGCAGTTATTGCGTTTCATAGATTCAATGAAGTTTTTAGTAAAATCCACATACCCATTGTTTATAATAGTGACCCATACAATATTTTGTTTATACCATTCTATATTTGGACCACACATTTTCTCTATCCAAAAATTACCACATTTCCGTATTTCTTCTTGTTGTTCATTGGAATAGTATGACAAGAATAATCTGCTAAAATCATATGTATTTTCTGACATTTCTTTATATTTCTGTTCAAGATAGTCAGAGGTAATTTCAGAATAGTCCTTGGTATATAATATAGGCAAACCCTTATATTTTTCTAGAATTTTATCATTATATTCCATTATTGGTATACACCCTGCCAATAGAGCTTCATAATGTCTATGGCAATCTATGCCATTTCCCTCAGGTGATATTACGAATTTATATGATGGTAGGGAAGAAAAATATGATTCGCCTTGTAATTGAGTATTATGAATATTATTTTTCTGTAAAGTATTTAGAATTTGCCATCTATTAATACCGGTAGGCCTTCTTCTAGAATCAGTTCCAGGATTAATTGCGCATAATACTAATTTATCATGTGGGCCAATTTGCCAGGTTGGGCTATTATTAAAAAATTTAACATATTGCCAACTCATCCCAATTGGAAAGGGCATCCATAAGTCTCCTCCACATGTGCTACTTGCTTGGACAATAAGCGTAGGAGTATCTTTTAATGTAGATTGCCAATTAATAAGCGATGGTACCTGTGTAACCTGTGGTATCTGTAATGCCATAGGCACCTGCGGTTCAGCCTTAATGATCGTGGCCCAGGAGGGATATACCCCCTTACAATCCCGTGTATTATTCCATATCGATGGCATGAATATTTGACCCATTTTTGTTCCCTGGAAAAACCCACCCAGCCATCCAAATGTGGAATTTACGCAAATTCCACCTTCACAATTAGCCATTTCAATCAACGAATCCACCGGATTCTCTTTATCAGATATGGTATATGGAACATTGAATTGTTTCATCATATTATCGGCATATTTGTTATCATTCGAAAATACCAGATATTTTACATTTTGCCTTGATCTCAGTTTATCAAAGCATTTCTTATAGTATGAGACAAGATTAAATCCCCACTCTCCCTGATGTTCAAGATAATCTCCACCTCTTATGTGAACAAAAAATGTATTTGGATATGACGCAGTTCGTATTACAGGCACAAGTGCCCTAGATGGAAAATATATAGGGCATTGGAAGTATCCGATCAGTAAGACATTACCTGGGACCCTTGGTAGGGTGTCATACTTGAAATACTGCTTCTCCTGTATAGTAGTATAGTTGGAAAATGTGTCAATATACTTGAGATCTGGAAAAATGCGCATGAGGTATCCATCAAGATTCTGCTCATGTGGTCTGAATCCAGGGTGAATAAAGGCCCTACATATACATAAGACCTTCTTGTGTTTTTCAGCGTATGCCAGGCCTGCTAGAACCTGGAATATTCTGTTTCCGAGGCCATTTCGCAAGGCAACACAGACAATATCTGGCGGAGTTTGCATTATACTAAAAAGAGTATAATACAAACTATTTATATCCCTGTCGTCCAGGCTACTTTTTTACAATATCAAGGGTTGCTAAATATTAGTTCCATTAATCCAGAATATCCTACCGTAGAGTTCTCAATTTAACCAGTAAACTGTATAAAGTTTATAATTTATAATCTGTAAACTTTTCTACTATATCACTATACGATGGTCTCTGTAAAACTTGGCGAATTTTAGGCATCATAAAATAATGGATTTGTTGTAATGGAAACCATGCTACATCAATATATTGTTTAATATGTAGATACAAATCATTACTATCTTCGGGATATGTCATTGATTCCGCGTTATCTATAAAAAGACATTCAAGTAATGACTTAACAAACTTCTTTTTTATTATATAACACGAAGTTGTTTGTGTATTAAAACAACGATTCATCAACTCATTATATGGTTTATTATCACCACAGCTGTTTCCAATACATAGAATATCAAGTTGATCATCATTTAGAAACGTATTTATATGTAAATCAATATTTGCTCTATCTGTGAGTAATTTAACATCATCTTCAAATACCATCATAGTATCCCAATTATTTACAATCATTTTACGAAGTAAGCAAATATGCGACATTATGCAACCATAGCACCCTGGTTTATATAGAATTCCTACAAATCGCTCAGCCCTCGTATATTTAAAATTATTTACAAGTTCATCTTCAATCTCAACCCTCCTATCTATTCTTTTTTCTAGATTAATATAAAATACCTTATCGATTTTATCCATATACTACTACTATATATTAACTTAAACAATCGCTATCAGAAATAGGTTTCTTCGAGAAGAAATGTATTTGCCCAGCTACTGGCTTTAAAAAGACATCCGTGTTACCTTGTAATATACTATTATTATATGATTCTAGAGAAAATTCTGGATTTACTCTAGAAGATCCACTATAGGAATTGCATAACATGAAATGCGATAGATCTCTCCTTGCTGGAGAAATATCTCTAAGATTATATTCTTTTAAACGATTCATATAGTGTTCTTCACTGATTGCGGGGTCGAGACGTATGCATTTTCTCTCCTTATCAGAACCAAATAGCCAATCGCTTTCATGAATAAACATTAATTTATCATAATAAATCTGAAAACCAGATCTTTCTAGCCTAATACCTAAGTCATAATCTTCACCTCCAGCAGACCCATCATACATTTCATTTTGCCCGTTTAATTCAAAATAAACTCTTTTTGGTAAACAAAATGATGTTCCATATAGATGCCCCCCTGGGCATCTAGAAATATTTTGATTATATACGTTCAACCGATGATCGCGCCCACCATTTTCATCGCCACCATTATATCTAAATGAATTAGTATCGTATATTATATTCTTTACCTTAGTATACGCACCACAATGTATTTCACCTTTTTTTACAGTATTGACAACAGCCGGTAACCACGTCGGGGAAATAATTCCTAAATCGTCTACAAATGCTATATAATCATATTTAGCATAGCAAGCACCGGTATTACGAGTATTTGCCGCAGCAAAATAATTGTTAGAAGTTAACCTATATTCACCCTGCCATCTAGTAGGCTTTGGTGATACATGGGTCAATTCTAAGCTCCCAACTTTTTGCGAAAAATATTCACGCCTTGATGTTTTATCCGGAGACTCATATAAGAATCCATCTACAACGATTATTTGTATAGGAAAATTAAATCCATTATCATCTATTGATTTTCTTAATGGCTCTATGAACCATTCAAACATACAATTCTCCCTAAACGTAATATAAATAATACTTAGCATTCTAATAAGGTGTAGCATTTACGGTAGTTTCAAATTGTTCAAGATCCTGAAAAACTAGGCCTGAATTGGCTATATTATAACGTGATAATGGTATAGCATTGAATTCGCATGGATATATTGTTCCATTCCAGCAATACCATGTAAAAGCTCTTTCTATTTTATTTAAATTACTAATTATTTGTGTAAATTTTACCATTATGTCAACTATATAAATACCATTAATATGTTGACCTGCAAACATCTCATTAAATAAATCATATCTCCAATTTATACACGCATCGAGCAATCGTTTTGCTCCTTCTAATGTTACTGTATAACAGTGCATACTAAAACATGATTCTGTTAAAATCTTATTACTTGACGGTGTTCCATGTCTTAAACTATCGATCGAATTTCCAATAAAAATCACATCATAATCGCTAGGTGTCTCTTTATAATATTCATGTGAAATAGTTTGCCACTGAGGATGAAAAAACACATCATCTTCAAAAATGGTTGCCACTTGAAATTCCTGATCAATTATATATTTCAATAAAGTTAAGTGTGATAATAAGCAACCTATCCTCCCTGGAGTATCAATTGTATCATGTATTTTAGGATTATTTAATGATTCCAAGGCACTTTTTACTTGTTCGTCGTCTGACCCTTTGACGGCCTTAAATCTTCTTATATCAGTAAATCCGGCATTTCTTATATTTTCTTTAGAATATGCAAGTCTTTCATTTTGGCTTTCTAAATTTATAATAAAAGCAGGCGAGTGTAAAATATATTCCATATCTATATACTTAAAGTTTTTTAAAAGAACTAATTTAGTATGGATTTAGAATATATTCAGAAAACTGTGCCTACACTTCATGGGTGGTGTACTCCGCAGAAAGCAATACATCTTTATAATTTAGTATTAGAACAAGGTGAGAATCCGCTATGTGTAGAGCTAGGTGTATTTGCGGGAAGAAGCCTTCTACCAATAGCACTCGGTGCCAGACATATGTATGGTAAAGCTGTAGGTATTGATTCTTGGTCAAAAGAAGCATCTCAACAGGGTGTAAATGATATAGCAAATACAGAATGGTGGAATGCGATCGACTACGGTTTTTTCTATAACTACACTCGTAAGGTTATCTCCGATGCCGATTTATCCTCTATCGTTAGATTAATTATATCGAAATCAGCTCAAGCTGTTTCACAATTCGCGCCAAAATCAATTAGCATTTTACACCAGGATTCTAATCATTCTGAAGAGGTCACCGTAGAAGAAGTTAATATGTGGTATGACAAGCTAAAGATCGGTGGATATTGGATATTTGATGATACCGATTGGCCTACCACGCAGGTAGCGCAGAGACTTTTATTAGAAAAGGGATATGATCTCATATTTACCGAAAATGACGGAAAATATAAGGTATTTGTTCGTAGAAACTAAACATCAACAAATTCCAGATCTCTTGAAACTTTTAATATACCTATATCTTTATCTTGAATCCCCATTGAAATATAGAAATCTCCATCACATTGTATTGCCCCGCATGGAAATACAATGTGGTTGCCACTAAGAATTGGCTGTGGTGTTATTTTTATAATATCAAGACCCTTTGTTAAATATGCGCCAATTCTGTATTTTCCTCTAAACAAAGTATGAAAAAACCATATTTTTATACCATTATCATCATAATCAATGGGTGCACAGCCACCTCTTATATTTCCGAAGTTTGATTTAACCCGCTGGGATGTCTTAAGATATGAACAAAATTTAAGGGACGTTCCTGTATCGCAATATTTCAGGAATGTTCTAGGACTATCTCCATACCAAAAATCAATATAATCGCCATTTGAAATTGGTAGCCAATTT
>Ga0209770_10001754_pt1 | contig 11079 bp, 7 predicted proteins | sample LauGreSu1BDMLBDD_2_FD_187572 | JGI IMG/M metagenome (GOLD analysis project Ga0209770, IMG submission 187572) | Freshwater lake microbial communities from Lake Michigan, USA - Su13.BD.MLB.DD (SPAdes) (version 2) | ecosystem: Environmental > Aquatic > Freshwater > Lake | place: Lake Michigan, USA...
CCTTAGACACACGCTGTAGAATAGGAGTATTTGTCTTAACCACAAGTCCATCCATCTCGTATTCTGAATCCCTGCGTCGCCCCGCCAAGGCCTCGGTCAAGGCCTGCGCATTCAAGGCCTCCTCGACCCTGGTGAACCACGGCATCCACAGGCACCACTTGTTCAACGTGGCAAACTGATATTCTACCGTTGAATGTGTCTGGGCATCGATAATTTCATAGGCCACAAATCGGACTTTTGCAGTTTCCACGGGATTCGGCAACTTCTGATGAAAGATACCGTTGATAATCGACCTGCCCAACTTGCCCTCGGGGACGAGAGATCTCGGCATAATAAGTTCTCCGCGAATCCAGACTTCTGGGGGTATAGATCTAGAAAGAGTAGATGGGCTCAGAGACATATGCGGGAGCCAGCTGGATACATCTAAACCCGTATTATCGTCGCCCGACAAATAGAGCTGGGATTTAGCAGGATTCCAAAGCCCCGAAATTCCATCGAGTTTCTCACTTACAATGAAGGACCCCTTGGCTTTTTTTGCCCACTTTGCTAGTTCTTCTTCCGTCTTTGCCTTATCGAGAGAACCAAGATAATACGGCATTTTTACTACCTTACCTCCCTCGGGTCGAGCGCGAACCTGCTTTAACAGGGGGTGATCCGGAAAAAGGGTGGATACTTTCTCGAGCCCCGCATCATATTCCTCATCTGTCATAAGGAGTGCCTTGCCATTCCTGTATGCCTCGTTTGCTAGGGTAAGTTTACGAATAAGTGATTCCATGTGTATGTAATATCCATGGAATCACTTACATCAATTTTTACGCAAAATTTACGCAAAAATTGAACACAAGCCTTGTGTGTCCAAGGCACACAAATGAGCTCTTTTGACCAAGTCGACTTTACGCCTTCTGCTGATGGCACCCTCGACAACATGAAGTATGGTGGTATCGATGTCCCCGAAATTGTCCAGGAGCTAAAGGATAACTGCGATGATGCCGGGTCAAAGAAGACTACAATTTACTTGCTACCTAAGGATTCCATGGACAATAAGCTTGCCGAGTTTCTCATTCATGACACTGGCCGAGGAATGGTTCAGGAGAATCTCTGGAATGCCATGCGCCTTGCGCACCGTCACCAGCATGGGGCCGAGGATATTGGCAAGTTCGGTGTGGGTCTCAAGAATGCCACCATGGGTCTAGGCGACCAAATCACGATTGTCACCAAGACGGAGTCCTCCAACGCAATCGGGATCCTCCTGAATATCCCTGACATGCGCCGCCAGAATACCTTCAAGCCGACGCAGTATGAGTCTGATGCCTCTGCCCTGCGTGGGCAGTTTCCTAGCTCAGTGTGGCAGGAGTTTGTGGGATCCACGTCGGGCACGTTGATTTCCGTAAAGGGTATTCACGAGCACCACATACATGACGTGCATAGCCTGGCCCTCGATGTCCATCGCTCGCTGAATTTCAACTATACGGACTCAGTAGAGTCAGAGACCGTCATTCGCACTGGTGTGGTAGATGATTCCAGTGACCGGGTTGTCAAGCAACTCGATGCGTTTTACAGGAAGAATCCTGAGCACATGGAGTATTGCCATGAGACCGAGTTGCGCCTGTATACCAACGGACGCAATACGGGTATCTATGAGGTCTTGACGGATCGGCGCAAGCGCGGGGGCAAGTATATCAATGGGAGCCCTGAGAAGCCACTCTACTTCAAGATGAATCCCTTGACGAAGAAGGCACAGTCGACATCGGATGCCATCCACAGTCCTGTAAACGAGTTGCCGGAGGGGCCTTACAAGGCTATCCAGGTGCGCTTCGTCGAGGTGCGCCCTGACTCGTATGCCGAGGAGGGCAAGTCGGGGGACTGGGACGGCTGTGATAGTCGTCGGCGCGGGTTCTTCTTTCGCCGTGGCAAGCGCATGGTCGGCACGTGTATGTCACTCGAGGAGCAGATGAATGATTCCACGAACCACCTGAGGATGGAGGTAGTGTTCCAGCCGAACTTGGATCTGGAGATGGGTGTTCGCACTCAGAAGCAGATGTCGAAGAGCCTCCATTCGACGCCGATCTCCGATGCCCTGCGTGTGCTCTGGAAGCAACTGGCGAATGCTCGGATCAAGATTCGCTCTGATGCGATCCAGCGGGAGAAGGCTGCGCTACAAGCCGATTCTGGTGAGTCGTCGGATGAGGCAGTGGCTACCCCGCAAATCAAGCCGACACGACGCAATGCGATCCAGAATAGCGATGTATTTGGATCTATTGCGAATGCGGCTACTACAGAGGCTACAACGGATACCGTTACGGATACCGTAAACACCCTTGTATATACTGGCATCCAGAGTGATAGCGCCGGTTCCACGGAAAGCGAGCAAGAGTCAGCGCAGACTAGCGCATTGCAGCCCGTGCTTCCTGCGTCTCCTCCTCCGTCTCCTCCTCCGTCTCCCCCTGGTGATGGCGATACGACACCTCAATACGAGCCCGAGTATAGCCACCAGGCTTCAGACGGCTATCTGAGGCTCGTAGTCAACGATTCAGTGGTCAGTCGCATTCCTTCAGGGCAAAATCTAGAGGCTCTGAAGGGATGGATTTCATCGGTAAACCTGCCGGTAGGAAAGACCCAGGCCGACCTGTTTGACCATGTTGCCCAATTCTGGGGACTTCATTAAGTCTATCGCTGAATAAATGCCATGACCATGTCGTCCATTAGGCGCATTTGTTGTTCCATATTCGTAGCCTTTTTAACATCCTTATTTTTTTTGTGTTTACCCGCAACCAAATCCTTGGGAACCACGGAGGGCACAGCAGGTTTTAACAAAATCTCCTTGAAAAAATTAGCCGATTGTTGAACTGCCCTACCCAATATAACCGGGTCTTTAACTAGTGGCTGTGCTGCAGGAACTTTCCACCGAGGAACTTCTGCGATCACCATGATCATAAGAGCCAAACACTCCTGTTTTTGTTTCGACGTGAGTCTAGTCTGTTTACCCCTCCACATGTCAATGAGACTCTGGAATTCCTCGTGCATCCGTATCAAGTTTCGTCTAGCCAGATCCTTATAAGCCTCGGCAAGGACTGCCGCAATAAAGTATCCAATTTCAGCCTTGTCACCCTTTATAGTTCCATTCCCCGTCCTTCTAGCCGTTGTCAGGGTATAACCGGCTCCCTTATTTCGAACCCGCTTGTCTTCGTCTAAAATCCAGCGTAACCAGAAGAGTGCCTTCTCAATATTCACATCTTCACATGCAGCCAAAATATGATTACCCACTATTTGTAAGATCGGCTGGTCATTTTGAGCTTGCCATACCTTGCGAATACACTCGGACTCCTTCACCGAGGGAATAGACTGTATCCACGTGGATTCGTGGGTTTCTTCGGGAACTTTCGGCCAAACGACTTTCCCTTGTTTCGGCAATGTTTGAATGACCATAATGACTTCAGACACTTTCTGCTGAAATTGTGCGTCCCTATACAATTCTTCCGTTGGAAATATCATAATTCGTGCTTCCAGTTCTCTTGTTCGTTCCAGTAAATATATGAAGATCCGGAGACTTGTTAAATGGACATGTTGAAAGACATAGGACCATATGAGTCGTATCCATATCTCAAATCCACCACTACATATGAGATCGGCACTGAAATGTAGAGCTTTGGCTGTGGCCGCCGATCCAGCCTGAGCCAAGACTTCTTGCAGCGATTTCACACAATCCCTGGCATCATATCCAAAACGTGTTAAGGCCCTCGCCTTTTGGGGTTCCATCTTTATAAGTGGCGTAGAATGTGAATTTCAGAACTTGGCGACCACGTCATGGGAACGTGTTCGGTCGACAAAGTTTCGAATCCAGATAAAGTCCTGGCCGGCATTCTCGAACAGAACATGAGCGACCCCTTGGGCATCTCTGCGTTTAGTCTCGTAAAAATAGCCTCCTGGGTCTCATTATCAAAACAGAAGTTGCTCAAAAACACGAGTCGCGCATCCTTGTATTTAAATGCCGGGTTGGTAAAAGAAGCCTCAAATAGTTTGACCTTATTGGCCATATTCGGCAATGATGTGCGCAAAGAGCCAAGGGCCTGCTGTGCCAACTTAATTCTCTCAGGTAAGACTTCTATACCCACAGACTGATCAAAGATGCCCGATAAAGCCATGAATAAAACCGCCCTTCCACGTCCACAGCCCAAGTCGTAGAATTTGCCAGGAGTTGAATGTAGCCATTCTTGAGATGTAACACTATCCATCATGCGTTTCAAGGTAGGCCATTCAACCTCACCATATGTCAAATTATGTTGACCAGCTGCAAGCGTCTTAGGTAGTGAATTGTATATAGGGATTAAGATAGCCGATATAGCATCGGTATTTATTTTGACAACGGGATTCGTAATACGACGGCGCATAGTTCCTTTGGAGCGTAAGCGGCGACGTGTGGTATCCATTTCTAATTTCACGAATATTAGTCTCTCTCATTATTTACCGCGTCTGCAGCGTCAACTAGGCTCCGTTGAAGGATAGGCAAATTTGCCAACTCTAGACGAGCCTTAAATCTGCGGATAAGTTTAAATTCATAATAGGAAAACCCCTCAAATGAATTACGCTTACATATAGTGTGAATTGTATAGTCGCCTAGATGCTTAACATCTCCCTGAATATCCTGGTGAAATACGGAAAACAGATAAGGGGGTGTAGAGCCAACGCGAAGATATTCATTCTGTCTATGAAATAATTGATTGCCAGCAGGATGACCAGGTGACTTCATGAGGCCCTTGCCAACCACGTATACAAATTGACCATTCTGCTCAATGCGCTCGAGAGAGTCTCTATGCTCTTTTATTACGATATTCATACCTATTCATACAATATAATAATAATGTTTAGACCAGTTCTTCACGCTCCTCCTCGATGCGCTTAACGAGCTCAGCCACTGCGCTTGACCAAGTGTAACGCAAAATATCATCCTTCGCCTTGATACCGTGGGACTTGCGCTTATCGTCATTGTTCAGATATTCCTCCATAGCCAGACAGACATCATGGGGGTTACATACATACGCCTCACCACCAACGGGACTGTGGACCGAGGGCAGGTAGTAGCTATACTGGGGCTTCACAAGCATAGAATTCTTCGAGTTACAATACTCCTTGTAACCTCCCAGATCCGGCACCACCTGTGGAATTCCAATACCCATCTGCTCAAAGGTACACAGACCCCAACCCTCTCCATCAGCAGTGGAAATACCCACATCGGCCACATTATACAGAATATTAATATCTTCATCCTTGAATACCATATCTTGAGACGATACCATGAGACGATTGCCAAACTGCTCAATAGGTGCACCGCGCTTTTTCAGTTCGCGAACAAAAATATCGAATAGCCACCAGCCCCCCTTCTCACCCTTATCGCAGATACATAGTAACACGATTGGCTTGGATGGATACTTGGCAATAAGTTCCACGAAAGCCATTAGCATGATGTCATAACGCTTTCTCGGCTGATTACGATTGAGACTCATGAAGACAAAGACATCCTCGGGCAACTTTAGACTCTTGCGTGCCATATCGCGAGGCACAGTAAAATACATCTTTGGATCAAATCCATGACCAAGTATGCTAATGGGTCTCGTTACACCCTGCTCCTTTAGTTGCTTCTTCCAGTAATTCGTAAATACAAACACCCGGTCAGAATCCCGGTTTAAAATATCGATCATGGCCTGGTGCTGACAGTCGTATACCTGGTCACAGTAAATCCAGACCTTGAATGGCCTGGGAGTAGGAAGCTTACGGATCTCTTCTAAGAAGCGCGTAACAACGGCCATGTCATTGTAAATCATTACAACGTGGGGATTCTTCTTCTTTACTACTTCCACAAGAGCCTTATAACCAAATCCCTGCTCAAGTGGCACTTCGAGCGCGGCGGCATCAATTTCTTCAACACCGTTGGGATAGGGACGATAATCAGGTGGCACCTGTGGATGCTTCTGAAATCCGAAGTGCGTTAATTCCAGATTGAGCACTTTTGCCAGCTCTTGTAAGATCCCGTATGAAATTTTAGAATATCCGGTATACTGCTTTACGTGAGTGCTCACAAGCATGAAACGCAGACGCTTCTGTGAAGTGTCAGGCGTAAGAGAATTCGACGTAGGTTGAACAGTTACTTGACCCGATGACGTAGTTCCAGATAGGGTCTGATCTATAGATCTCAGATAGGATGGAATTTCCATGACTATCTCAGAATATGCGTAATATGTTTAGACCTGCGTTCTTTAGAAAAAAATCTTTTCTAATAGTATATGGAACAAAAAGACGACGAGGAGCAGCAGATAACATGGAATCATGAATTAGAAGAGTTACTACGTGATGAAGGTGAGAAGGCCCACGGCTCTTCTTGGATACATGCCCAATGTGAAATATACTACGGAAAACGCAACCAGTGGATCGCAATTCCATGTATTATATTGTCGACGTTGTCTGGATCTGCGTCTGTTGGCTCTCAGACAATGTTCGAGGATGGGAAGACAGCCTCCCTGGCTATTGGGGCGGTGTCTATTTTTGTAGGAATTCTTCAGACACTTGGGTCTTTCTGGGCCTTCGCCAAGTTACAAGAGGCCCACCACAATGCGGATGTTCAGTGGTCCAAGCTACACCGCTTCATCGCAGTGGAACTCACCTTACCGCGTTCTGAGAGAGTAAATGCGCGCGATATGTTGAAGATCTGTAGAGATACGATTGAACGCTTGAGCGAGACTTCTCCACTAATACCAGATGCAATCATTGCGCTATTCAAGCGCACTTTTGGAAAGGATTATTCGGATGTGGCAATACCAGACAGGGCGAATGGATTAAGGAGACTAAAGATCAATAAGAATCTTGAAGTCGAAGATGACCGAGTATTTGTAAGAGTTGATAGAACTGGGACTAAGTGAGTTATTTCACTGATAACTCACTCTAAGTGAGTTATTTCAAAGACAAGGGTAAGTTCCCTGTGATTTAAATCTACGAGGCGATAGAATTCATCGCGTAGACTTAGTTCTAGTGTAGTCATCCGCGCAATAGGGGCGGGGCTAGATTCAAAAAGTGAGTGATCTGTATCCTTGTTTAACATAAGATAATCCTGTTGTCCTGGACTAATATAAAATATGTGAAAGCAATCAGGTCTTCCAGAGCCCAATTCCATCCTAGAAAGATTCCTGCCATCAGAATCAAGGTGAAGATAAATACGATTCAAGAAATTATTCAAATCTATGGGCAAAAGCGATTTCAGATTACCACTGGAATCTGAGAAATAATCATTAAGGCCAAATCCCAAGATCCTGGCTGGCGTATTTACAGATAAGATCGCAAGGGTATTCAGATCTATATCGTCCTTTTGAACACCAGAATAAAATAGAAAGCCGAACCTTGTTGATCCACTTGTTCTGCTAACCGTAACTAACTGAGTATTTTGATTTATTGTAACGGTATATGTATTCTGTTTTCCCACAATGGCATTCAGTTTAGCCTGTAATTCTGTTAGAAACGTGCTGACCGTATAGAATCCAGGGCTTAATGTCACCTCATACTTATTAGTAGTGCCTTCCATGAAAGTAAACGTATTCCACCCTGTATTTACATTGTAGATAAAGGAGGGAATACATCCATTCATCAGTTCAATAGACATTACATTCTTCAAGGGTCGCCGAAAGGTATAACGAAAATTATTGGAATTGCGGTCCTTTATGTAGTTTCGATCGCGTGAATTTACTACAATCGTAGTGCGTCGGAGTGCTCTTTTTATCTTGGATTGATCCTTCATCAAAACGTGTTGACCAGAACTGGATGGCACGTTTGGATCTGGTGGATTTTCTAGGGCTGTAAATTCAGACATCTAACTACACCATCCATAAATTATTAGATGAAGAATCCCAATATACATACATGAATACGCTATTTCCGCCATTAGGGCGTTTATGTAATGTAGAATCACCATATATAGGCGCATTAGCCGAATTAATTGTAGAAATTGTTCCTACATACGGAGCATGATATACAACAAAGTCAGAGTTAGTATTATTTTTAATGTATACATAATAATTCGATGGCAGTGTATTTGGTGTTATAAATGTAATTGCATGTAGATTATGATCTGGTGATATTACCCAGCGCGACGAAGCCACTGGTGTAGTTGTAGATAAATCGATCATGTAAGAACTTATATTTGTCAAAATGGTTGAATTAGTAAATCCAGTAGAAATCATTGTTACTGATGGTAATGGCACGGCACCAGTGAATCCAGTTGGTCCTTGAATTCCTGTGAAGCCGGTGTAACCGAGAGAACCTGATTTAGTCCAGTCTTCAATTGCCACTATCTTTCGGATACGATGGTTATACGTGTCCGCGATAATAATGGTGCCATCATTGGCCACCGCCACGCCGCCAGCCTGGGATTTGAATGACGCATCGGTGCCAGGCCCCGAAGGGGCATCGGCAAACGTGTTCACCCCGTTTCCAGCTACGGTTGTCACAACACCACCAGGCGTGATTTTACGGATACGACGGTTAAGGCTGTCGACTACAAAGACGTTACCGTTGCTATGCACGGCCACTGCCTGCGGGTAGAAGAACGAAGCGCCCGCGCCAGTGCCATCGACAAATGCGTCACTTCCGCTCCCAGCGAGCGTAGATACAGCAGAATCTGGTGTAATTTTGCGGATGCGGCTATTATACATATCAGCTACGTAAACATTACCACTGCTGTCCACAGCCACACCTCTAGGGCCATTAAATTTAGCGATCGATGCGTTCCCCGAAGAGGCATTACCAAAACCTTCCACCCCACTCCCAGCCAGGGTTGTGACCTCGCCAGCTGGCGTAATTTTGCGGATGCGATGATTCATCCAGTCCGCTACAAAAACGTTACCACTGCTGTCAACGGCCACACTACTAGGGAATTTGAATGATGCTGCAGCACCGGTGCCATTAGCAAATGCATAAGACCCGCTCCCAGCAAGCGTTGTCACAACCCCATCCGGTGTTATTTTGCGGATGCGGTTGTTCGACTGGTCAGCAACATACAAGTTACCACTGCGATCAATAGCAACGTCGCTAGGGGCAGAGAAAGAAGCACTTATACCGGTGCCGTCGGCAGACCCAATTGTTCCGCTACCAGCGAACGTTGACACAACACCGCCAGGTGTTATTTTGCGGATGCGGTGGTTAGACTGGTCCGCAACAAAAATATTGCCACTACTGTCAATAGCTACGCCGTTAGGGTTATTGAAAGAAGCACTTGCGCTGGCGCCATTGGCAAACGGCGTCGCCAACCCGCTTCCCGCGAGTGTGGTAACAAGAACAGGAACACCAGGATTGTATTTATAAACAGATCCATCTGAAACATCTAGGAATGAATCCAGTGGATTAGGGTTCGCAGGGATAGATGATATAGATGAGCCAGAATAAAATGATACACCGGTAATTCCAGTGAATCCAGTTGCTCCAGTGAAGCCAGTGTCTCCAGTGAAGCCAGTGTCTCCAGTGAAGCCAGTTGCTCCAGTGAAGCCAGTGAAACCGGTGAAGCCAGTGAAGCCGGTGTAACCGACAGACCCGGATTTAGTCCAGTCTTCAGTTACCACTATCTTTCGGATCCTATGATTCTCGTCAGACACAATAATAATACCTTCATTATCGACAGCCACACCGTAAGGGTTGCTGAATGACGCACTGGTTCCAGGCCCCGAAGGGGCATCGGCAAACGTGTTCACCCCGCTTCCAGCTAGAGTTGTCACAACACCTCCAGGTGTGACTTTACGGATGCGATGGTTAGCGCGGTCCGCTACGTAAAGGTTACCACTGCGGTCCACGGTGATGCCAGCAGGGGAGAAGAATGAAGCGCCCGCGCCAGTGCCGTCGGCAAATGTCGCCGACCCGCTCCCAGCGAGCGTAGATACAGCAAGATCTGGTGTAATTTTGCGGATGCGGCTATTAGCAGTATCCGTTACGTAAACATTGTCACTGCTGTCCACGGCCACGTCATAAGGCCCATTAAATTTAGCGAGCACGGCGAGTCCCGGAGACATGTTCAAAAAACCAGTCGTCCCGTCCCCAGCGAGCGTTGTGACAACACCATCAGGTGTGATTTTGCGGATGCGATTATCCTCCTGGTCTGCTACAAACACGTTGCCACTGCGATCAACAGCAATGCCGCTAGGGTATTTGAACGATGCTGCAACACCGGTACCATTAGCAAATGCATAAGATCCGCTACCAGCAAGCGTTGTCACAACACCATCCGGTGTTATTTTGCGGATTCGCCTATTACCAATGTCCGCTACATACAAGTTATCACTGCTGTCTATAGCAATGTCATTAGGGCCCCAGAAAGAAGCACTTGTACCGGTGCCGTCAGCAAACGTGCCTGTTCCGCTACCAGCGAACGTAGTCACAACACCGCTCGGTGTGACTTTGCGAATGAGGTTGCTACCCGCCACAAAAGTGTTGCCACTACTGTCAATAGCTACACCGCGAGGGAAATTGAAAGAAGCACTTGCACCGGTGCCATTAGCAAATGTAGGTGTTCCGCTTCCAGCGAGTGTCGTCACAACAACAGGAACGGGATTGTATTTATATACAGATCCATCTGAAAGATCTAGGAATGAATCAAAACGATTAGGGTTCGCAGGGATAGATGATATAGATGAGCCAGAATAAAATGATACACCTGTAATTCCAGTGAAACCAGTGAAGCCAGTGAAGCCAGTGAAGCCGGTGAAACCGGTGAAGCCAGTGAAACCGGTGAAACCAGTGAAACCAGTGTCTCCAGTGAACCCAGTGAAACCAATGGCTCCAGTAAAACCAGTGAATCCAGTAGGCCCAGTGCGCCCAGTGAATCCAGTGAATCCAGTGAATCCAGTGAATCCAGTTGAACCAGTGAATCCAGTGGCTCCATCTGCGCCAGGAGCTCCATTGGCTCCAGGAGCACCATTGGCTCCAGGTGGCCCAGTGTCTCCAGTAGGCCCAGTAGGCCCAGTGGCGCCAGTGGCGCCAGTGGCGCCATCGGCTCCAGGAGCGCCATCGGCTCCAGTGTCTCCAGTGTCTCCAGTATAACCAAGAGATCCG
>Ga0209770_10001755_pt1 | contig 11079 bp, 10 predicted proteins | sample LauGreSu1BDMLBDD_2_FD_187572 | JGI IMG/M metagenome (GOLD analysis project Ga0209770, IMG submission 187572) | Freshwater lake microbial communities from Lake Michigan, USA - Su13.BD.MLB.DD (SPAdes) (version 2) | ecosystem: Environmental > Aquatic > Freshwater > Lake | place: Lake Michigan, USA...
GGGCCAGCGCGCCACCGATTGGGTTGAAGATCGCAGCCATGGGGAGAACTTACCCCCTTAGAACAGCCAGAGCTTCTTTTTCTTCTTCGGCTCCGGTGCCTTGGGGGCCGGCTGGCCGGCGGCCGCGGCGGCCTGGGCCTCGAGCTTGGCATCGACATCGACCAGCTTCTCGCGGGCCTCCTTGGCCACGTCGGAGTCCGGATAGACCGTGATCGCCTCATTGTAGAAAACCTTGGCGGCCTTGTAGTTCCGGCGATACTTATAGTAATAATCGGCGATGGTCAGCTTGCTCTGGGCCAGCACGGTTTTCATCTTGGCGAGGCCAGTCTCGGCCTGGACCATGCCGGCGTCGCCGGGGAAGAGGATCATGTAATCCTCGAAGTAGGTCACGGCTTGTTTGGTGGAGGCTTGGTCGTAATAGGGGCCGTCGACCAGCGAGGCGTGGGTCTCGGCGATCTTGAGGTAGGCGTCGGGTGTCAGGACGCTGCGCGGGTAGGTGTTGATCATGCGGTCGAGGGCGTCGATCGCCGCCTCGGTCTCGCCGATCTGCTTGTAGCCGCGCGAGGCGTTCATGAGGGAGAGCGGGGCGTAGTCGCTGTAGGGGGCGGTGGCCACGATCGTCTCGAAATACTCCAGGGCGCGCTCGCGGTTCTTGAAGCCCGGCAACCAGCCCCAGATGCGGGAGCGCTTGCCGGCAAACAGGTCGGCCGCGATGCGATACTGCTCGCCGATGACCTGGTTGAATTTCTCGGAGCTGGGATACCGCGACACCATCGTCTGGTAGGTGCTGAAGGCCTTGTAGTATTGCTGGTTCTGGTGGTAGATCCGGCCGGCGCGATAGAGCGCCTCGCCCGCGAAGACGGAGTTGGGATATTTCTTGTAGACGCTGTTGTAGGTCTTGAGCGCGGACTTGCTGCTCCCAGCCTCCTCGGCGCTGCGCGCCTTGTTCATCGAGTCCAGGGCGTTGCGGCCTTCATCGCCGGAGAATCCGGCCAGTGCGCCACCCTCCACCTTCCAGCCGTCCTGCGGGGTCCAGACAAGGTCGGCGGCGAGCCGGGCAGGGGCAAGGAGCAGCGCGGCGGTGGCTGCCAGGAGGGAAAGGAAAGGGAGACGACGCATGAAAATGGTGCTTACCAGCGAATAAGAGTGGCGCCGTAGGTCAAGCCAGCGCCAAAGGCGACCAGCAGGGTGAGATTGCCGGGCTTGATGCGACCGGCCCGACGGGCCTCGTCCAGGGCGAGCGGGATGGAGGCTGAGGAGGTGTTGCCGTAGCGGTCGAGATTCACGTAAACGCGATCCATCGGCACCTTCAGGTTGCCGGCCAGGGCCTCGATGATGCGGATGTTCGCCTGGTGGGGGATCACAAGGTCGATTTGGTCAGGCGACAGCTTGTGTTGTTCCATCATTTCCCGGGCGACGGTCTCCATGACGCGGACGGCGCTCTTGAAGACCTCGCGGCCGTTCATGCGGATGCAGTGCGCTCGCTCCTCGACCGACTTGGAGTCGGCCGGGCGCTTGCTGCCGCCGGCGGAGATGTAAAGATTGTCGGCGAACTCACCGTCGGCACCGAGGTCGGAGCCGAGGATGCCGATGCCTGGCTGATCGACCTTGCTTAGGACGGCGGCACCGGCGGCATCACCGAACAGCACGCAGGTGGTGCGGTCCTTCCAGTCGGTCACGGTGGAGAGCTTCTCGGCGCCGATGATGAGGGCGCGCTTGTAGCGGTTGGTGAGCAGTTGGCCGTAAGCAATCTCCAGGGCGTAGAGGAAGCCCGAGCAGGCGGCGGCGATGTCGAAGCAGGTGGCGTGGCCCGGGACGCCGAGCTTGTGCTGCACATAGCAGGCGGTGGAGGGCAGGGGGGTGTCGGGTGTGGCGGTGGCGACGATCAGCAAGTCGATGTCCGCGGCCGTCACCTTGGCGTCGGCCAGCGCGGCGTTGGCGGCCTTGACGGCGAGGTCGGAGCAGCTCTCGTCATCGCCGGCGATGCGGCGTTCGCGGATGCCCGAGCGCGTGAAGATCCACTCGTCGGAGGTGTCGACCATCTTGGAGAGGTCGTGGTTGGTGAGGATTTTCGGCGGAGCGTAGGAGCCGACACCAGCGATGATGACTGAGGCCATAGGAATGGTTAGTTGGCGGCCGTGTCCGCGGCCGCGGGCGCTGCCATGAGCGTGTTCGCCCGGGCAACATCGGTTTCGATGCGGTGGTAAAGGTCCTGCTGGATGAGCTGGGCGGCGGCGCGGATGGCGCTGGTCCAGGCATGGCGGTTGGAGGAGCCGTGCGCCTTGAGCACATTGCCCTTCACGCCGAGCAGCGGGGCGCCGCCGTAGCGGTCGGGGTTCATGCGTGACTTCAGCGCGTCAAACGCGCCCTTGGCCAGCACGGCGCCGCCCATGCGGAGCGGGTTGGCCTTCAGCTCCTCCTTGAGCATCGTCGTGATGAATTTGGCGAGCGATTCCCAGGTCTTCAGGAGGGTGTTGCCGACAAAGCCGTCGCACACGACGACGTCCACGGTGTCCTTGAACACTTGGAAGCCCTCGATCGGTCCGACGTAATTAATGACCCCGTTGATCTTCTTGAGCAGGGTGTTCGCCTCGGTGGTCAGCGCGGTGCCCTTGCCTTCCTCCGTGCCGATGGTCAGCAGGCCGACGCGGGGGGAGGCGATCCCGAGGATGACGCGCGCATAGTCGGAGCCGAGAATGGCGTTGTGCACGAGATGATCGGCCTTGGCCTCGGGGTTGGCGCCGGCGTCGATCAGGACGAAGTGGCCGTTTTCGCGGGGGATGACGGCGGCGAGCACGGGCCGGTCGACGCCCGCGATCGAGCCGACGATGAGTTTGCTGCCAGCCATGAGGGCGCCGGTGTTGCCTGAGCTCACGAACGCGGCGGCCTTGCCTTCCTTGATGAGATTGAAGCCCCGGACCATCGAGGAATCTTTCTTCTTCGCGATGGCCCGCAACGGCTTGTCCTCCATGGTGATCACCTCGGAGGCGTGCACCACGGAAATCTTGGCATGGCCCTGCAGGCCGGCCGTGACGAGCAAAGGCTCTAGCACAGCCTGATCGCCGAGGAGAGTGATCGGGGCGAGGGTCTCGTCCGCCAGCGCGAGTTTGACCGCTTCGACGACCTCGGAGGGACCGAGGTCGCCTCCCATCGCGTCCACCGCAATCCGGGCGTGAGCAGTCGCGGGACTGGCCGTCTCGGAGTTAATGGCGGAAAGACTGAACCTGACGGAGTCTTTAGACCTCGACGTTGAGGACCTGGCGGCCGCGATAGATGCCCGTCTTCGGGTTCACGCGGTGGGGGCGGAAGGAACCGCCGTCGGTGTCCTTGGCAAATTGGGGGGCCTTGAGGGCGTTGGCGGCGCGGCGGTTGGCGCTACGGCGCTTGGATTGCTTGCGTTTCGGATTGGCCATAAAGAAGGAGGGTTGGGAGTGCGGTGGGTCGCGAAACCCGGTGCTTTTTTGTTATATAAAGACGAGGTTGGTAGGGTTCGTGCCGGGGGCCGTCAAGTGTTATGTCGCCCCGGCCGGCGGGAGTCAAAGCACGGAAAACAAAATCAGCACAAATGCCAGTCCAAGGCGGTAATAGGCGAAAACGGCGAGTCCGTGGCGCGAGATGAAATGCACCAGGAATTTGACCGCGAACAGGGCCGAAATCGCGGCGACGCCCGCCCCCAGCAGGACGTCCGTCCAGCCGAACACCTCGATCATGGCCGGACCGGACCGGAAACCCTTGTAGATCGCCGCGCCGGCCAGCGTCGGCAGCCCGACGAGGAAACTGAACTCGGCGGCCTTGGCCGCGCTCAATCCGGCGAGGTAGCCACCGACAATCGTCACCATGGAGCGGCTCGTGCCCGGCCATAGCGCGATGCACTGGGCCAGGCCGATGCCCAGCGCCTTCTGCGCCGTGAGGCTAGCCGGGTCGCCCTTGGAAAAACCGATGCCGCTGTTCATGCGGCGCCAGCGTTCCGCCCACAGCATGAGAAACGCGCCGGCGATGAGCGCGGTGATGACGGCCCAGACTGAGAACAGATATTTGTCGATCAGGTCGTGCAGCAAAAGGCCGCCGATCGCGACGGGGAGGAAGGCCAGCAGCACGTTGCGCAACAGCCGGAAGCCGGCGCTGCTGCGGCCGAGCAGGCCGATGAACATCGAGAGCATCTGCCGCCAGTAGAGGAACACAACCGCTCCTATGGCACCGATCTGGATGACCACAGTGTAGGTGTCGGCTGCCAGCTTGATGGTGAGCGGGATGCCCGCCGGATTTTTCGGTGAGGGTGGCACAAACCACAGCGGCTGGCCGGACTTGTCCGTCAGCTGCTTCTCGGACTCGAGCCCGAGCACGCGGTTCGCGATGATCAGATGCCCGGTGGACGAAACGGGCAGGAATTCAGTGACGCCCTCGACCACGCCGAGCACGACGGCGTCACCCATGCTGAGTTCCGCGACGGGTGCAGCCGGGGTTTCCGCGGCAATTGCTGAAATGGTGAGAATGGCGGCCAGCGGGAAGCCGGCCCAAAGGCTACGGGGCGAAAAACGCACGCGTTAGCTTTCGAGAAAAGGTCATGAGCTGTCGAGTTTTATGCTTTGCGCCACCGTGGGAAATGATTCTGCTCGGCTTCCTGATGGCCGCACTGACCGAGCTTACCACCAAGCTGACCCACCGCCTCGATCTGGAGCCCGCCGAAGTCTCGGCCGCCGCGACCGCACTGGGTTCCCCCGACGTGGCCGACGAGGCCAAGGCCGGCTTTCTGACCGCGCTTGCAGCCAAGGGCGAGACGCCCGCCGAGATCGCCGGCTTTGCCCGGGCCTTCCGGGCACTGGCGGTCAATCCCGGCGTCGAGGCCTGGGCCGCGCGGGCCATCGACATCGTGGGCACCGGGGGGGACCATGCGGGCGGCTTCAATATTTCCAGCCTGGTCGTGCTGGTTGTGGCCAGCGCGGGTGTGCCGGTCATGAAACACGGCAACCGCGGTGTCACCTCGAAGTGCGGCAGCGCCGACCTGCTTGCCGCCCTGGGCGTCGACCTCACCGCGCCGCCGGAGAAGCTGAGGCGTGCGCTCGACCAGCTGGGTTATGCGTTTTTCTTCGCGCCGAATTACCACCCGGCGTTCAAGCATGTCGGCCCGGTCCGCAAGGCCCTCGCCGCGCAGGGTCAGCGCTCGATCTTCAACATTCTCGGGCCGTTGCTGAATCCCGGCCGTCCGGCGCACATCCTCCTCGGCGTGTATTCGCTGCCGCTCGTGGAGAAACTGGCCCGCACGCTCGACGAACTCGGCCAGGAAGCCGGACTCGTCGGCCACGGTGTCATCACGGCGGAGAAGGGCATCGACGAACTGACCACGGCCACGGTCAACCACGTTAACGGCGTTGGCCGGCTGCGCGGGGTCCGCGCCCAGTGGCGCGCGGAGGACTTTGGTCTCGTCAGCGCGCCATTCGCCGAGTTGCAGGGCGGTGATGTCGCGGCCAACCTGGCGACGGTCGAGGCCATCCTCGCCGGCCGCGGGCCGGCCGGATTGGTGGACACCATCGTCCTCAACAGCGCCGTGGCGCTCCATGTGGCGGGGCGCGCAGCCACCATCCGTGACGGCCTCGCCCCGGCGCGCGAGCTTCTGCTCGGTGGCGGCGTGGCGAGGAAAATCGCCGCGACCAAGGAATTTTACCGCGCATGAAACGCCAATATTTCGGCACCGACGGAGTGCGCGGCCTCTATGGCAGCGCCACCATGAACGAGGATTTCGCGTGGCGGCTGGGTGCGGCCGCGGCTGCCTGGCTTCGCGCGGGTGGAGTCGCGGCCGGCGGGCGCATCCTGATCGGCCGTGACACCCGAGCCTCGGGCGCGTCCCTGGCCCAGGCCCTGGCCGATGGTCTCGCTCAAGGCGGGTTTGAGCCCTGGTCGCTGGAGATTCTGCCGACGCCGGCGGTGTCCCGGGCCGTGCGCGTCCGCGGGGCGGTGCTCGGCGTGGTGGTGACGGCCTCGCACAATCCGGCCACCGACAACGGCATCAAGTTTTTCGGTCCCGCCGGCCTCAAGCTGACCGATGAGCAGGAGGCGGCCATTGAGGCACTGTTGCCCGCCCGGCGCATGGATGAGACCGTCCACCACCTCAGGACCACCGACGGAATCTCGGATTACATCTACGCGATGGAGGGCATCCTGCACGGCCGGCTTGCAGGCTGGCAGGTCGTGCTCGACACCGCCAATGGCGCCACCGTCCACACCAGCGGCAAGGTATTGCGCGACCATCAGGCCGGAATCATCGCCATCGGGGCCGATCCCGACGGTCTCAACATCAACGAGGGGGTGGGGAGCGAGCACCCGGAGAAAATGTCCGCGGCCGTCCGCACGCACGGTGCGCGCCTCGGCATCGCCCACGACGGCGATGGTGACCGCTGTGTGTTGTGCGATGAAACGGGCGATGTGCTCGACGGTGACGAGCTTCTCACGATCCTCGCCCTGCATGCCCTGAAGCAGGGCAGGCTGGCGAACAATACCCTGGTCGTGACCGTGCAGAGCAACCTCGGGGTCGAGGCCGCCGTGACGGCGGCGGGCGGCCGGGTCTGCCGCACGCCGGTCGGTGACCGTTACGTCATCACCCGGATGATCGCGGAGGGCGCCAGTCTCGGCGGTGAATCCTCCGGCCATGTCATCTGCTCCGATGTTTCGCCGACCGGTGACGGGCTCGTCGCCGCGCTCAAGGTGATCGCGGTCATGCTCGCCACAGGAAAACCATTGTCCGAGCTGCGCCGGGGTTTGGTGAAATTCCCCCAGCTGTCGGTGGCACTGATGGTGCGGCACAAAAAACCGCTGGAATTGCTCCCGACGCTGCCTGCCCTCATCAAGGTCGTGGAGGGCGAACTCGGCTTGCAGGGCCGGGTGCTTGTCCGCTACTCCGGCACCGAGCCCAAGCTGCGGCTGCTGGTGGAGGGCCCGACCGACGCCGTCGTCAAGGCCGCCCTCGACCGCTTGGTGGCCGCCGCCCGGGCAGACCTGGAAGTGCTTTGAACCCCGCAGCTCCACTCGCTTTGCTTGAATCAACAGTGCCCATTATCGGTTAACTGATCCCATGCCCGAGGTCCTCGTCAGCTCCCTAAGTTTCGCCCTGCAGAAGCAGGTCGAGAGCGCGCGGGCGGCGTTCGATCGCGGCAAGGCCGCGCAGGCGGCGGATCTGTGCGCGGCCATCCTCGACGAGCAGCCCGCCTGCCTGAGTGTGCGCAAGCTGGAGCGGGCGGCCCAGCTCAAGGTTGCGGCCATGCGCCAGAGCGGCCTATCCAAGCTGGTGCGGGCCGTGTCGACCGCGCCATTCCTGCTCGGGGGCAGCCTGAAGCTGAAGGACGAGCCGCGCGCGGCGTTTGCCAGCGCGGAGCGCCTGCTGCGCCGGGATCCGCACAACACGGCCGCGCTGGGCCTGCTCGGCCAGGCGGCGATGGCGCTCAACTGGCCGGAGACCGCGGTGTTCGCCTACGAGGCGGCGAGCGACGACGAGCCCGACCGGCCCGACCTGTGGGTGGCGCTGAGTGGCGCCTACCTGGCTGCCGGCCGAGCCAAGGACGCCGTCCACGCGGCCGATGAGGCATTGCGGATCCAGCCCGCCAATTCCGACGCCCTTGCCCTGCAGCGCACCGCGGCCGTCGCCGTGACCCTGGCGAAGGGCAGGTGGGAGCAGGGTGGCAACCTCCGGGGGGAACACGCCGATCAGGCCCTGGCCGCGGATCCCGGGCAGGCGGCAAAGCTGGCCGCGAAGTCGCTTCCGCCCAAGGTGTGAAGCCCCCATCCCAGGGTTTATCCGTGTCCTGCATGGCTCCCGCAAACGAGTCGGCGGCGCGCGTCTATTGGACGGCGTTCATCGGGTTGTTTTTCGATTACTATGACCTCTACCTGTTCATTTACCTGGAGAAGGTGCTGGCGCAGGAATTTGCGCTGACCGCGGCGCAGAGCGGCTGGCTGCAGTTCACCGGGCTGGCGGGAGTAGGCCTGGGTGCCCTGGTTTTCGGCTACCTGGCCGACCGCTTCGGCCGCGGCCGGATGATGCTCGTGGTGTTCGGGGTGTATGTGGCGGGCATCGCGGGCATCAGCATGGCTTGGGGTTATCAGAGTCTGCTGGTGTTCCGGTTGCTCGCGTCGTTGTCGCTCGGGGCGGAGTGGGGCATCAGCCACACGTATCTGGCGGAACGCGTCAGCGGTGAGCGGCGCTACCGATTCTCGGCGTTGCTGCAGTTCTCGATCCTGGGCGGGCTGCTGGCGGCGATGGCCTCGCGGTATGCGCTGCCGGTTGTGGGCTGGCGGTGGTTGTTCGCGGCGTCGATCGTGCCTATCGTGATCCTGTCGTTGTGGCGGTGGCGGATCCTGGCGCGAGAAGATCGGTCGGCCGGGAGGCCGTTCCTCCAGGAATCGCGTGCGAGCGCGCTCCTGCCGGCGATCCGCGAGAATGGCCGGATGTTCCTGATGTGTCTCGGCCTGGCGAGCCTGACGATCGCCAGCGGCACCATGAATGTATTTTATGCGAAGGAGCTGCCGCAGTCGCCGGTCTACACGGTGTTGTTCTGGGCCAATGTCGCCCCGGGGATGCTGCTGGGCGCCCACGTGGTCCGTCGCTGGGGTGTGGTCCGGGCACTGGGCCTTTATGCGGGCGGCCTGATGGCCCTGTCGGCCGGGGCGTGGCTGAGCGGTTCGGCGCGGGCGGGACTGGTGTTCGCCTTGGTTTTACCGCTGCTCAACGGCATTCCATTCGGGCTGATGGGCGCGTGGTTTAACGAGGTTTTCGGCACCTATCGCACCATGCTTTCCGGTGCCGCCTACAACCTCGGGCGCATCCTCGCGGGGTTCGCCCCGGTGCTGATCGTGGCGCTCGGGTTGCACGAGGACGGCCGGTATTTTCTCTTCAGCGCGCTCCTCGGTCTGGGGGTTCTGGGATTAGCGGGATTAATTGCCGCCGGATCGAAGCGGCCCGCCCATTGAAAACAGGGCGGATGGGACGTATAATTCGTGGCATAAAGCCATGCATACCCCAACCTTCTCCGCGCGGCTTTGCGCCGCCGTCGTGGTGCTGGCGGCACCGCTGTCGCTCCTCGGGGCGATGAATGAGGACATCATCCGCGAACTGAAGCTGACGAAGTATGTGGAGCCGGACTTTCCCGCCATGGCCCGGCTGGAGGGATTGGGCGAGGGTCATGTCGCCCTCGCCATCAGCCGCACGGCGGAGGGTGTGCCGGCGGATATCCTGGTGCTGCATGCCACTGATCCCAGACTGGCGGAGGCGGCGCTTGAGGCTGCGCGCGCCTGGCGCTTCAAGCCCAGCCAGAATCCCGCCGACCTCGCGGCCCGCACTGTCCGGATCGGTTTCCGGCTGAACGGGGTGGTCGTCTATCCATTCGGCAAAAGGCACATCGAGGAGACCCGCGATGCGGTGAGCGATGTCAAGCTGCGCGAGCCGGTCCGCGTGCCGCGGGTGCAGTCGCTGGCCCAGGCGCCCAGGCCGCTGGCTCAGCCGATGCCGGCCTACCCGGTGGCGCTGCAATCCAAGGCGGTCGAGGGCAGCGCGGCGGTGCGTTTCTACGTGGACCAGGAGGGCCGGGTGCGCCTGCCAGAAGTGATCGAGGCGACCACACCGGAGTTTGCCGAGGCCGCGCTCGCCGCGGTCGTGCAATGGCGGTACGAGCCCCCGCAACACCGTGGCCGCAACATCGTCGCGACCGACAACTGGTCGTTCCAGTTCAAGGCGAACAACTGACTGCAACGATTCGAAGCCCGCCTTCGCCAATGCGACGGTGAGGCGGGTTTGGCATCCGCTAAACCCGGAAAATCGCCCCGAGCTTCTTGCCGAGCAGGATCGTCATGCCGGCGATGGTGATGCCGAGGAAGGCCATGGCCCAGACGCCGAGCGCGGAGGCGATGAACTTGCCGTCGCCGAGCAGCTGGAAGAGCTCGAAGATGGCCTTGGTGATCGGGTAATACAGCTGCTTCTGCGCGAGGATCAGCGAGTCCGACACCTCGAGCATCGCGAAGGAAAACGCGAGCAGGCCGCCGGCGATGAGGTTGGCGACGATCAGCGGCAGCGTGATCTTGAAGACGGCCTTGAGCGGCGGGCAGCCGAGGTTCTGCGCGGCCTCCTCGAGGGTCTCGCTGGTCTGCTGGAAGCCGGCGGCGGCGGACCGCACGACGTACGGCAGGCGGCGCACCGAGTAGGCGATGATCAAGAGGATGGTCGGGTCCCGCACCGGGTTGAGGAACGAAAAGAACTTACCGTCCTGGCTCATGGCGAGATAGCCGAAGGCGAGCACCAAGCCCGGCACGGCCAGCGGCATCATGGCAAGGAAGTCGAGGATCTGCCGGCCCCGGATCTTCGAGCGGACGATCACGTAGGCCAGCGCGATGCCAAGCACGAGGTCGATGAGGGTGGCGATGCTGGCGTATTTGAGGCTGTTGGCGATGGCCGGCACCGTTAGGTCGTGACCGAGGGCGATCTCGAAGTTGTGCAGGTTGAAATTCTTGGGGAGCACACTTGCATACCAGTCGCTCGAGAAGGCCACGAGCACGACGCCCAGGTGGGGCAGGATGGCGATGAAGGTGATGCCGGCGAACAGCGCCGTGCAGAACCAGGCCTGGCCGCGGGGCAGCGACTGCGGACCCCCGGAGGAGGTTGCCTTGGCCATCATGGCGTAGTTGTCGCGGCCGAACAGGCCCTTGCCGACGGCATAGAAGGCGACGGAGCTGAAAAGCATCACGGCGACCAGCGCATAGGGGAACGGGTTGCCCCCGATGTCCTTCAAGCCGTAGAAAATCTGCACCGAGGTCACGCGCGCATAGTCGAAGATCAGCGCGACCCCGAGGTCGGTGAAGGCCCAGATGAACACGATGGTGCCGCCGGCGAAGAGACCGGACTTGATGAGGGGCAGGGTGATCTTGACGAATTTCCGCAGACCGGTGCACCCGAGGTTCTCGGCGGCCTCCTCCATCGCCGGGTCGATGTTGGCGAGGGCGGCGACGGCGTTGAGGTAGATGATGGGGTAGAGGCTGAAGGCGTTGACCAGCGCGATCCCGAGGAACTGGTTCGCCCCGAGCCAGTCAAAGGTCCAGCCC
>Ga0209770_10001756_pt1 | contig 11078 bp, 9 predicted proteins | sample LauGreSu1BDMLBDD_2_FD_187572 | JGI IMG/M metagenome (GOLD analysis project Ga0209770, IMG submission 187572) | Freshwater lake microbial communities from Lake Michigan, USA - Su13.BD.MLB.DD (SPAdes) (version 2) | ecosystem: Environmental > Aquatic > Freshwater > Lake | place: Lake Michigan, USA...
GGCGGTCCGCAATTATCCACACGGCCCCTTGGCGGCCCATGCCCTGGGGTATTTGGTCCGGGCAGATGACTTCGAAGGCGACGAGGGTGAATCCTTCGACTACCGGCTTCGAGACTACAAGGGAGCGGCCGGTCTCGAGGCGGCTTTCGATGCCTCTCTGCGGGGCGTCTCCGGCACCAAGAGCATCCTCGTCAATAGCGACGGTTATCGTGTGGGTGAGACCGTCACGGCCGAACCGGTGCCGGGTCAGAATTTGATCACCACTCTGGACATCGATGTCCAAAAGGCGGCCGAGGCAGCCCTGTCGGCGGTGAGCGGCGAGGAGCGCGGAGCTGTCGTGGTTCTGGATGTTCGCAACGGCGATGTGTTGGCCATGGCCAGTGCCCCCAGCTTCGATCCGGGCGAATGGATCGATGGCATCAGCCGAAACCGTTGGACCAATTACTTTGACGTACCCAAGCGAACCCCTCTGATGAATCGCGCTACCGACGGCGCCTACTCCCCCGGTTCCACTTTCAAAATCGTGACCGCACTGGCTGCCTTGGAAAACGGAATGGATCCCAACCAGGTGCAAATCGTTGAACCCAATCCGTCCAAGCCGGGCAAGGGGATCTACCACCGCGGGAACATCAAAATCGAGGATACTGCACCTCCGGGGCCCTACGATTTTCGTCGCGCTTTCATCCGATCCTCCAACGCCTACTTTATCCAGCTGGGGTTGGATGCCGGATACGACCGCCTGCTCACCACGGCCCACCGGTTCCATTTCGGCGAGCAGACACGCATCCAACTCCGACCGACCGAGGAACGTTCTGGTTGGATGCCCGAACCGGCCGAAGCCCGGGCCGAACGCTGGCCCCAAGGCCGGTTGGCCAACTTCAGCATTGGACAGGAAGTCACGGTGACTCCGCTGCAATTGGCAGTCATGGTCGCCGCAGTGGCCAATGGCGGCACGGTCTACTACCCCCGCTTGGTGGATCGCCTGGAGTCCGGAGATCCCCTCAGCGAGGAGGCTCCCAGCACCATTCGGCCGGGTCAGGTGCGCAGTCGACTGGAAACCCGACCGGAATACCTCGCCCACATCCGCGCCGCCATGCGGGATGACGTCCTGGACACCGAAGGCACCGGCACCAGCGCCCGCGTCACCGATTACTCCGTCTGCGGCAAGACCGGGACGGCCGAGATCAAGGGCAACGGCGTGAAGGACAAGGTGACTTGGTTCGCCAGCTTCGCCCCGTTTGAATCCCCCCGCTACGCCGTGGTCGTCATGGTGGAAAGCGGCGCCTCCGGCGGGCGGACCTGCGGCCCGGTGGCGCGGAAAATCTACGAACACCTGCGGGGACGAGATACGGGCTCTGGCCGGCCCATCGCCATGAACCCATGACGACTTCCCTCCATCAGAACCGCCGAGCCGAGGCAGCCATCCTGTGGCCCCTGTGGCTCTCGGTGTTGGGACTGATGATCATCAGCGCGATGTTCATCTTCAGCACCACCGGCAGCGCCGAGTTGGCGAGGGGGGCATCCTGGTACCAGTGGACGGCCACTCGCCAAGTCATGGCCTTTGGCATTGGCATCCTCGCGGTCCTCGGCATGAGCCTTGTCGACTACGGCCGACTGGCCCGTTGGGCGATGGTCGGCTACTGGGTTTCCATCACCTTGCTGGTCGCGGTCTATATCCTGGGCACGTCGCGCAATGGCGCACGACGTTGGTTGGATATCGGCCCACTGCAGTTTCAGCCCAGTGAACTCGCCAAGCTGACCTTTCTCTTCGCCATGGCCAACTTCCTGGCGCGTCCCGCCGCGGAATTGCGTTCCCCGGGAATCTTCCTGAAGGCCTTGGTCCTCACACTTCTCCCACTGGGGCTCATCCTCAAGCAACCCGACCTGGGCTCGTCCCTCGTCTTCTTGCCCATCACCTTGGTCATGATGCTCGTCGCGGGAGTCCCTCAACGCTTTATCGCCAAACTCCTGGGCGGAGCTTTTCTCATCGTCACCTTGATCGCTGTGGACATCTTCATCGCGCCGGCCAACTGGCGACTGATCCGATTGCAAGACTACCAGCGCGAGCGGTTGCTGGTGTATTTTGATGCCGATTTCGCGCCCGCTTCAGCGACCCCGGAGCTGCGTCAGCGCGCCGCGCAGCGCAAACGACAAATGTCCTGGAATGTCGAACAGGCGTTGATATCCGTCGGGTCGGGAGGTTTCACCGGCAAAGGCTGGCGGGAAGGCACCCAGCATCGACTCGGATACCTGCCCCGCTTGGGAGCCCACAACGACTTCATCTTCTCGGTCATCGCCGAGGAACGCGGTTTTGTCGGCAGCGTGGCGGTGATCACATTGTACGGCATTATCCTCTTCAGCGGCATCAAGACCGCGAGTGAATCGCGCGACCGACTGGGTCGCTTGCTCGCCGTCGGTGTCGTCACCCTCTTCTTCATCCACGTCTTCGTGAACATCGGCATGAACATCAAATTGATGCCGGTCACGGGCATTCCACTGCCCCTGCTCAGTGCAGGCGGAACCTCAGTGCTGTGCTCCCTGATCGCGGTCGGTGTTCTTCAAAACATCCATTTGTACCGCAAACGGTACTAGAACTCGAAATCTACAGACATGAGTCAACAGACATTCAAACGCGGCAAGGGGCCGATGCGTTTCAAGCCCACCCGGGGCATCGGCACTCCCAACCCCAACCGATCGGCCACCAACGCCCGCATGGAAGCCATCGGCGAGAAAACCACCGAGGAACGGGTGTTCGACATCCGACGCCATGAATCCGAAATCCGCCGAGCTGAAAACCGGGCGGCCGGACTTCCCGAGGACAGCATCGACGCCCCCGAGGTCAATCTGACCAAGAACGGCCGGGACCAGACCTACCGTTCCCCCGATCTCTCCCGCCCCGAGGAGGCCCACGACGAACCCGCCGAACAGGCACCCAAGCCGCCTCGCGAACCCAAGGGCCTCATCGAGAAGGCCCGGGCCGCGGTCAAGGAGGTCGTCAAGAAGGTCAAGCGGTTGATCCGCCCCGAGGAGAAGATCGTCAAGGAGGTGGTCATCAATGCCGAACCCCTGGAAACCCGCGTTGCGGTGCTCGAAGAGAGCAAACTCGAAGACCTCACCGTCGAGCGCACCGGCGACGACCGCTTGGTTGGCTCCATTTACAAGGGCAAGGTGAAGAACCTCGAGGACGGACTCAAAGCCGCCTTCGTGGACATCGGCTTCGAGAAGAATGCCTTCCTCCACTACTGGGACATCATCCCCAACACCTTCGATTCCAGCGTCGAGATCGTGGAACGCGATGACAGCGGGAAATCGCGCCGCAAAGACAAGCCCAAGATCACCCAGAAGGATGTCCCCCGACTCTTCCCGCCCGGAAGCGAGATCATCATCCAAGTCACCAAGGGACCTATTGGCACCAAGGGACCGCGCGTCACCACCAACCTTTCCCTACCCGGCCGCTATCTCGTCCTGTTGCCCAACTCCGACCAGTCGGGCATCAGTCGCAAGATTGAGAACGTCGAGGAGCGCCAGCGTCTCAAGAAGATCGTCCGCGAACTGACCATCCCCGAGGGCATGGGTGTCATCATCCGCACCGCCGGCGAGGACAAGCGCAAGGCGTACTTCGTGCGTGACCTGGCCCTGCTGCTGGAAGAGTGGAAACTCATCCAGGATCGCATCAAGAGCCAGCCCATGGCCTCCTGCGTCTATCAGGAGCCCGACTTGATTGAGCGCACGGTCCGCGACTTCCTCACCGAAGACGTCGACAAGATCGTCATCGACGACATCAAGAAGTTCGAATCGATCCGCGACAGCATCAAGCGCATCAGCCCACGGTCCGCCCGCAAGGTGCACTTCTACAACGAAGCCGAGCCGCTGTTCGACCGCTACAACATCACCCGCCAGCTCGAGGCGGCCTTCAGCCGTCAGGTGAACTTGAAGAGCGGCGGCTACCTCATCATCGACGAGACCGAGGCGCTCGTGGCCATCGACGTCAACACTGGCAAGCACAAGCAGGCCGGCACCAAGGACCATGACGCCACGATCCTCAAGGTGAACCAGGACGCGGCCGACGAGATCGCCCGCCAACTGCGCCTGCGCAATATGGGCGGCATCATCGTGCTGGATTTCATCGACATGAAGTCGCGCCGCGACCAGCAGTCCATCTTCCAGCGGATGAAGGAGAACTTGAAGCGGGACAAGGCCAAGACACACGTCTTGCCGCTTTCGCAGCTCGGGCTCATGGAGATGACCCGCCAGCGCCAGACCGAGAGCGTCCGCTCCTCGCTCTACGACGATTGCGAACACTGCAAGGGCCGTGGCGTGATCAAGAGCGCGGAGACCATGAGCGTCGAAATTCAGCGCAAGCTGACCCAGATTCTCAAAGGGCGTCCGCGCGACGACGGCGACTTCCAGGTCAAGATCGTCTGCAATCCCCGCGTCCTGGATCGCTTGCGGACCCGGGATGAGAAGCTGCTCATCGAGTTGGAGAAGAAATTCTTCGCCAAGCTCAGCTTCCGCCCGGATCCCACTTATCACAACGAGGAGTGGAAGATCTTCAACGCCATGAACAACGACGAGTTGGCCAAGTCGCGGAACTGATCGCTGGCTCACACACCGCCCCTGTCGAATTCTCGGCAGGGGCGGTTTCGTTTTACCAACGAACCGGTCCGGGCTGAAGGAAGCTCTGGAAAGGCCCCGTCCCCCGCGCACGCAAACACGCCCCGGGAGACCACGTTTTCCACTCCGTCAAAGATTTCACTGGCCGCGAAAGCCCGGGACGTTAAAACACAGCCGATACCCCCGTCAGTAATCGCAAGCCATGAATCCCATTGCCCCTCGCTGCGCCCGAGCCTTCACGTTGATCGAACTGCTGGTGGTCATCGCCATCATCGCCATTTTGGCAGGCATGCTCTTGCCGGCTCTCTCCCGGGCAAAGAGCAAGGCGGTCAAAACCCTGTGCGCCAGCAACTGCAAGCAATGGGGCATTGCCGTGAACCTTTACGCTTCCGACAACCAGAACTCCTTCCCGGACAACAGTGGTGGCGCCGGTTTCAGCTGGATGATGCCCACCATGAGCAACTTCTGGAACGGCTACTTGATCAAGAACCGCCGTACATCGGCCAACAACACACGGGCCGCCAATGATGTGCTGTTCTGCCCGACCGACGACTGGCACCGCGCCGCCGAACGGGGAATGATCACGGCCGACAACCAACCCCAGTTGATCGGGTATTTCTACCTGCCGGGACGGCTCACCGGAGATGCCGATGTGACCGGTGGAGCCCAGGGGACCGCGGAATGGTTCTTCAAGAAGAAGCTCGGAGCCATGTACGAGGCGGCTCCCATCATCATCGACCGCATGCAGGCCTTGGGGTCCAAGACCACGAACATCCTCGACCCCAAGCTCAACTGGTACACGGATTACAACGGCAAGAAGGTGGCCACCGCCGTCCACCGGATCACCCGCGGTGCGCCGGAAGGCGGCAATTTCGGATTCGAAGACGGCCATGTCGAATGGCAGCCCAACAAGCGGGTTTCGCTCGGTTCCGACTACGGTGGCTGGCAATGCTTCTTCAAGATCCCGGTCGCCACCCCCACTCCGTGATCGATCCCGTGAGTCCTCTCGGGATCTATCCCCGGAGTGGACCTCTCAGTTCACAGAACTCTCGCCCGGCGATTTTGCATCCAACCGGAGGACTCGTGCTTTCTCGGACGATGCTCGTCCCGAAACTCACTCGCGACGGAAGGTCAGCACCGGCATGTCGCGCAAACTGGTACGTCGCAAGACGGCAGTGTAACGGCGGGACAAAGCGCCCAAACGCGCAGTGACGCGCACTTCGAAGGTGCTGCTGACGGTTGAGAAAACCGCCAGCGGGGTTCCCTGATTGGGCATGACGGGCACCCCCTGGAGACGTCCTATATCCTGAGGACCGCGGGCCGGAGTGTCATCGTAAGTACCGTCCATGCCATCCATGCCAGCCCGTTGCTCCATGATGTTGCGGGCGATGTTCTCGTCACCACCACAAGCCATGACCAGCACCGGATACGGAGCGGTGTTGATGTTGACCTGACCGCTGGACACCGCCGAGAACACATCAGCCAACCCCACCGAACCCGCAATGCTTTGTCCCAGGAAGGTGGATGGCCCCATGCGATGTCCTGCCGAATGAGTCGATGACACCGCAATGCCTCCTTCACTGCGAGGTCCCCAATACAACTGTGGAGTCATTCCGCGAATCTTCAGTAGTTCAGACAGGTCGTCGATCGGACCGTTCTTGGCGACATAAGGTGGATTGAGCATCCGGTAGAAATCGCTCTCCGCACCACCACCCATGGCCGAATCATCATTGGGGTCGATCCAGTCCCGGATCGCTGAAGAAACATCGGCCGAGTCCGAGGATCCCGCACCGCACAACTGCAGGATCAACTCCAACAACTGGGGATTGCGGGTGGCGATGGAGTTGATGTTGAGGTAACGCTCCGCGTCCACAATCTCGATGGAAATGGTCCCGTCGCCCAGCGGGACATCCTGGAGCGACACTCCCTCGAACGGATTGTCCGCGATGTTGGTCGGCCCCACGCCCCCGGCCCAGAACTGGTTGAGGCCATCGTAGGTTTGTTCACCTGGAATCTGCCGCGACAGGGACAGGACCCACTTGGCCATCTCGACGCCTGAGCGCCCCATCCATTCCATCTCGCTCTCGCTCTGGGTTCGGGTGGCCAAACGCCCCTCGACCTTCATGGTGTAGGCGAACGCCGTCACGATCACCGCCATGGCGAAGATGAGCAGCATGACGATGAGCAAGGCGACTCCCCGCTGACGATGACGCAAGAATCCTCGGCGCTGAATCCAGGGCAGGTTCACGGTGTTCCTCCAATCACTCCCTGAGCCTCACGCGGCACTGCAACCGTAGGCAGGCGCACCACCCGACTGACGATTTGCGCCGGCTCTCGAGAACCCTTGGACTGACCGAAGCCCAAGGTCACCCGGACAATCACCGGCAACTGATTGGTCGATAGCCACTCCTCAACAAAGTCCCGCTGCTGACCGTCCCAGAACTCCAGTTGGAACAATTGGACCTCTCTGGCCAAGACGATACTGGCCGGCTCTCCACCCTGCTCGAAGTCGGCCAGAAGTGAATTCTGTTCCAGCACCAAATCATTCCCTCCGGGAGGAACATAGAAACTAACCCGGCGGAGCCGCTCTCCACCGAACATCCCGCTGTTGGGAAAGGAATCCGAGAGGTCTGCCGCGAAGCTCACCGCCGCGAATTGGCCCGACGTGTCGGCCTGGAAAAAATAAAGGCGCGGATTCGAGGCGAACATGGTGGCCGAAACGAGGGCGTCCTCCACTGTGCGCATGGCCATTCGCGCCCGCTGGGAATCGGTGGTGGAACGGATCGCCGCCTGAGAACTCTGGAAGATCAGTCTCCAGGTCGAGTAGATCATCATGAGGATCAGGGCGAAGAGGAAGATGGCTACCATGACCTCCATCACCGTGAATCCCGCGCGTCGGAGGCTCCGCCTCCCGGAATGCCACAACGCTTTCATCGACCCGCCCCCTGGACGTATTGCTTGGGGAAGAGGAGCACGCTCATGCGCCGCTCGGATCCCTTGGGTCCGCCGACAATGACAAAATCGGCACGGAAGAGGCCGTTGGTCCCGACTTCATAGACCGTTCGGCTCCATTGGTATCCGGGGTAGAGTTTGCCGAAGTCGCCATTGTCGGACATTTCTTCCAGACGGTTGGAAATGGACAATTCCGCTGCCAAACTGCTGGCGTCCACCTCGACCCGATTGAGGGATTTGGCCGATTTGAGCGCGGTGGAACACACCGAAATGAACCCGAAGAGCGCCAACGCCATGATGGCCGAAGCGACCGCCACTTCGATGAGCGTGAAGGCCTCGCTGGATTGTCCTGGGCCGGCTGATTGGACAGGGTGACACCTCATCGGAGATCCTCGATGGAAAGGCGCGCCGTGATGACCTCCAAGGTGAGTCGCTTCACCTCGAGTCCTCCTTTGAGCCAACTGAGTTCAGCACTCATTGCGTCGCTGGTGCCATTGGGAAAGAAACGAATCGCAGCCAGTGAAGAACTCATCATGTTCTGCCCGTTCACCAACAAACTCCGGAACGCGACATCGTCATTGAGTTGACCGTTGAAAGGCGGCTTGGACATCGGGCCCGATTGCATATCCTGCGAATCCCGGAGCCGATCGAAGGAGGCCATGGACACCCCATTGGTGGCTCCCATCACGCCTTCCGGAGCCGGTTCCACCAGAACCCTGCCCTCCGCGCCATAGAGCACCACCTGCATCGGCCGATTGCCCATGATGGCCCGCGCCCGGGCCTCGTTGCAGGCGGACTCCATCACCTCGAGAGTCTCGGCCATCGCACTCTTTTTATTGGCCATGAATCGGGGGACGGCCACGAACATCATCACGGCCACCAGCATCACTGCCACCACCAGTTCGATCATGGTGAAGGCCGCGCGGGCGGCACGGTTTCTGGACCCGATGTGGAAGGCCGTCCTCATCACTTCAGGCGCTCACCGTGTGGAAATGCTCTCGGTGATCTTGAACATCGCGGACATCACCCCCAGCAACATGAAACCCACCACGAAAGCGATGGCCACAATGATCACCGGTTGGATGAGGTTGGTCATCGCCGTCAAACCGACATTGAGGTCGTTTTCATAGGTGTCGGCCACATTGGACAAGGCGGCGGGCACATCGCCGGTCTCTTCGCCAATCTTGATCAAGTCGATCATCAGCTGCGGGAAGAGCCGGCTCTTGGCCAGAGGTTGGGCCAAGGTTTTGCCATCGGTGACAGCCTCCCGAGTCCGGGCGATGGCCTCTTGAATGACCACATTGGGCATGACCTGTTCGGTGATGCGCAGCGCCTGCAACACCGGCACGCCGTTTTGCAACAAGGTGGAAAGCGTGCGGGCAAATTGACCGAAGAGATTCAGTCGCACCACCTTGCCAATCACCGGCAGGCGCATCACCAAACGGTCCAGGGTCTCGCGACCGACCTTGCTGGCCCGGTAGCGTCGGAAACCGACCACGGCTGCACCGCCAGCCAGCAACAATGCCCACCAATAGCCACTCAGGAAACCACTGATGGCGATGAGCATCTTGGTCATCGCCGGGAGTTCAATCTTGGTGTTGTCGAAGAGGGTCATGAACTTCGGCAACATGACCGTCATGAAGAAGATCACGAGCGCTCCGCCCACGACGCACACCACGGCCGGATAAATCATGGCCGACTTGAACTTCGATTGAACCTCGGCAAAACGGTCGAAGTGGGCCGCTTGCCGGCGCAGCACTTCCTCCAATGCACCGGACTGCTCTCCGGCCCGGACCATGTTGATGACCAAATCGGGGAAGATGTGGTTCTGACGGGCCATGGCGTCAGAGAGGCTGCGACCCTCGGTCACATCTTGCTTGAGCTGGCGGCTGGCCTCACCGGGGATGCCCTTGGAGGAAAGGCTTTCCATGCTCCGCAAGGCCATGGTGAGAGGCATGCCGGCCCGCAACAAGTTGGCCAATTGCAGGGTGTACATGGCCAACTCCTTCAGTCTGGGCCTCTGTGGACCGCGCTTGAAGATTTGGCTCAAACCGGCCTTGGAACCTTCTGCGGCGGCGCGCGCCGCGGGGGAACCCGCCGATGCCGTGGACTTCGCCGGTTTGGCCGAACCCTTACCTTGCACCACGGAAACCGGGATGACCCCCAGCCGTTCGACTTGCGCCACGGCAGCCGCCCGATCCCCGGCCTCGAGGACTCCTTCGACGAGTTCTCCCGAACGCCGTCGTGCCTTATAGTTGAATTGCGCCATGTCGCGTGCCGTTTGGATAACCGGCGCGCGCCGAAAGTTCCATCTCCCCGATGCAGAGGATTCAGCTCACGGCCAGAAGGGACACCCGTTGCCCCTGCGCATTGCGGCTGATTCCCTGCCCCCTCGGATCCACCTGCAGGACTCCATCCACCCAAAATGCATACTGGTGATGACCATGACGAATGCTCACGGACGCCTGCCAGGAACCGTCAAACGCCTGGGTCATGGGGTGGGTCTCCGGATTCCACGCATTGAATTCACCCACCACAGCCACTTTCTGAGCCTGAGGGGCCAAACAGATGAAGTTGACCGGGACCAGCGCCTTGGAGCCAAGGGATCGCGGAGGACTTGGGGGACGGGGAGCCGGATTCATGGATTCTCAAAATTGTCTCTGCTCGCACTCGATCTCACGCAGACACCGTGCGCACCGCATGCGAGCCGGCTAAGAAAACCATTTGTAATCTCGGAGCAAGTGGATTTCGCGACAATCAGCCGATTCCTCAAATCCACCGTTCTGCAGGCGGGTTGCGGATTGAATCGTTTCCAGAGATCCTCACCCCCAGTGCTGGGTACTTGGATCAACGCAGCCGCCGGAGTCGGGGCCCTCCTCTGGGCTCGACGGTCCCTCGGCACCGAGAATCCGCCGCCCAACTCAGGGCGGTTCCGTTGGGGGGCGGCCGGATTGGCATTGCTCATCGGCGGAACCGGGATCGCTCACACCCTGCCGCACTCCATTTCAGGAGCGATCCGTTTTCTCGGGATTGCGGTGGTGGGCCTCCTGTTGGGAAATCTGACCGGCCGAATTCTCGGGCTGCAGCGAAGGCTAGACCTCTGGGGGCGTACTCTTTCCAGTCACCTCCCCACTCCATCAGGAAAACCGATCCGCTTTTCTGGTGCGCTGGCCATGGGAGGGCTCCTGGCCTTGAACCCGCTGCTCATCCCGGCAGCCATCCAAGACGGCCTGGAACATCGATGGATCGGACTCGCCCTCAAATCTGCCCTAGATGCCATAGCGGTCCACGCATGGGTTCGGAGCCTGTCCCCTATTCGATGGAGCCTGTCCCTAGCGATGCTGGGAGTGATCCTTCTTTGGCAATCCGCCTGGACGGTTGGATCAGCGTCAGCGGCGGATTGGCTGCAGTCCCAAGGGATTTCCGACTCCGTGATGCTGGCTTCCAGTCTCCTGATTCTTTGCAGTGCCCCTGCCATCGCCGGCATCCGGCGAGCCGCTCTGGCCAATTTA
>Ga0209770_10001758_pt1 | contig 11075 bp, 8 predicted proteins | sample LauGreSu1BDMLBDD_2_FD_187572 | JGI IMG/M metagenome (GOLD analysis project Ga0209770, IMG submission 187572) | Freshwater lake microbial communities from Lake Michigan, USA - Su13.BD.MLB.DD (SPAdes) (version 2) | ecosystem: Environmental > Aquatic > Freshwater > Lake | place: Lake Michigan, USA...
CGGGAGCGCCGAGCAGGCGCCGGAAATCGTCGAGATCGTGGCCGAGCTCGATCTGCAGGCGCCGCAGCCGCAGCATCGGGGTGCCGAACGACGTTCTGCCGTACGCGCCGAACGCGAACTCGTAGCCGGCGCTGCGGACGCGTCGCATGGCCTGGCCATCGACGCGCGCCTTCGGATAGCAGAACGAGAAACATTCCGTGCCGAGGCGCGCTTCGAGCTCGCGCTTCGAGTCCGCCAGCTCGACCCCGACCTCCGCTCCCGACAGCTCCGGCACCAGCCGATGGTGCTGCGTGTGCGATCCGCACACGCCTTTTCCGGAGGCGACCACCTCGCCAATCTGCGACCAGGACATCATCCGGTGGCGCTCGCCTCTGAGCGTAAACTCATCGCCGACGAGCGCGGTCGGCACGAAGATCGTGAAGGGGATTCCGAGGCGCTCCAGGATCGGGTACGCATCCGTGAAGACGCACTCGAGGGCGTCGTCAAAGGTCACCAGCACCGCATCGGCCGGCCAGTTCGCCGGGTCGCGCTGGGCCGCCCTGAACGCGCGCAGGTCGACCGGCGTCCATCGTTCGGCCACCTCGGTCATCTGCTGCTCGAAGTTCTCGCGCGTCACGGTCATCGGGCTGGTGCCGGCCCCGACCGCGTGATAGCTGAGCACGCGCGCACTGATCTTCGAATACAACATCAATCAGAACGTACCGCTGAACGCGGAAGGCCGTCAACCGGCGTCGGCCGTCGTCAGCGCGGCGAGGACGCGTTCGGCACGTGCGCTCCAGGTGTAGGAACGCTGAAAGTCTGCATAGGCCTCGTCCGCGAGGCGCGCTCGCAGGCCGGGCTCGTCGCGGAGGCGTTCGAGTGCAGCGCCCCACGCGGCGATGTCCCCCGGCGGTACCAGCAGACAGTTGCCGCCGTGCCGCATGACGTCGTGGAGCACGGGCAGGTCGGAGCACAGGATGGCCTTCCTCGCCGCCATGTACTCGAACAGCTTCAGCGGCGACATGAACGCCGACGTATCGCCCTTGCCCTCGACCGTCACGCGTCCCTGGTAGGGCGCGAGCACGACATCGAACGAGGCCAGGTACCCGGCGGTCTGGGCATGCGGCACGAACCCATGAAACAGGATGTTCGCCTGCCCGCGACACTGGTCGCGCCAGCCCAGCACATCCTCGTCGCGTCCGCCGACCACATGAAAATCGGCCCATCCGCAAGTGGCTGCGAGCGATGCAATCAGGTCGACACCTCGGCCCGGGTAGAGATGGCCAAGATAACCGACGGTGAGACGGCTGGAGGCAGGCAGGATGGGCGGCGTGGCGGCCGGCTCGCTCGCCGCGTCGGGCAGCACGAGAATGCGACCGGCCGGAAGGCCGAACTCCTGCACATAAGTGTCCTTCAGGACTTGCGTGATCACGACCAGTTGCCGGAAGTTGGCGTGGCGAATCAGGCGCGTGAACAGTTGTCGTTTGACGCCCAGCAGTTGCGGCGCCGGATCGTGCGTCTCGTAGCACACCGGCAGTCCCAGCAACGCCGCGAAGTAGCAGCCCGCCAGGTCGCGACCGAGCGCCCCGCGCGCGCCACTGCGGCGGGCCCGGCGGGCCGCGTGCCACGAATACAGCATCCGTCCGAGCGCGGTCGGGGGCTGGGCGATGAATGCCAGCCGGACGTTCTCGCTCGTTCCGTAGAACTGCGAGGGCGTCAGGCCTCCCGCATCGCCTCCCCGGCACGCCATCAGCGTGACTTCGCAGCCGGACTGCACGAACCCCTCGCACATCTTCATGACATGGACGCTGTTGGCCGAGCGTGACGGGATGCGCGCGTGTGACAAATAGGCGAGTGCGAGCTTACTCATGACGGCCACCGTGATCCGCGCGCTCCGCGCTCTGCTCGCGCGCACCGACCGGCCTCGTCCCTACGATCGAGAGCTGGGGTTCGCCCGTCGCCCGCCGGGGAAGACGCTCGTGGTCGGCATTGGCCTGGCGCGCAGCGGCAAGCGATGGCTCTCGGAAATCTTCAACCGCCACGAGAATGCCGCGAGCCTGGCCGAGCCGTATCCGGTGCTGGAGAGCTTCTTCTTCTACAGCCAATGGAACGGCCTGCCCATCGACCACGCCGGGTTCTTCCATCGACTGAACGCGGACATCAACCGTCTCTTCGAGCGTCACGACGTCGTCTACCTCGCCTCTCCGTGGCTCAGTCTCGGGCTGCAGCAGGTCGAGCACTTCCTGCAGCCGGACGCGTACTTCTACAGCGTTCGGCAGCCGGACGCGGTGGTCAGGTCGATGGTGAACAAGGGCTGGTACGTCGAGGATGTCGTCAAGGCTGCGAACGGGCTGGTGACCGGGCCGCAGCCCTTCCTGCACGACCTGCATCACCACTTCTCCCGGGTCACTCCGGCGGGAGACGAACACGAGGCGTGGCAGCAGCTCACGCCGGTGGGACGATGTGCGTGGTATTGGAACGAGGCCAACACGCGAATCATGAGCGAGCTCGCGAACGTGCCGCCCTCGCGCATCTTTAAGCTTCGGCTCCAGGACATCGACCAGAACTTAGCATTCTATCGGAACGTCGCGGCGCATTTCAGGCTGCGGCCCGAGCTGACGAAGGACGAGTTCGAGGCGATCAAGGGAGGCATGCCCAACATCGGCCGCAAGAAATCGGCGCGGCCGTGGAGTGATCTTGAGCGGCGCGAGGTCGAGCAACAGACGGCGAGTTTCTCGCGAACTTACGACGAGCTGACATCGTCGTTTCTCCAACCGAGGTCGAGCTCCTGACGCCGTCCCCCGCGAACCGGCCGGCAGCATCCGCGTTCCGCCGGGGCTTCGACCGCCTCGATGAATTCGCGCAGCGCCCGGGCCGCCTGTGGCTGGCGTTCTTCCTGTACGCGGCGGTGGTGGCGGCCCTCGTCCAACTGGTCGTCCTTCCGTACATCCTGCCGCAGCTGCATGACGGTCACGGCCTATTGATCGAAGGTGACTGGGTGCGCCATCACCTGTTCACTGCCGACATCGCCAAGCGGATCCGTGAGGAAGGGTGGTCGGCGTGGCAGCTGCGGCCGCAGGGCGAACATGCACTCCACGGCATTCCCTCTGCCTTGTACGCGTTGATTGCTCCAGAGCCGTGGACGCTGATTCCGATGCATGCCGCCCTGCACGCCACATCGACGCTGCTGCTGGTCCGCATACTCCGGTTGTTCGTGGCCTCCTGGGGAATCGCGGTGGTGGCAGCTCTGAGCTTCCTGCTGTTTCCGTCTGCACTCATCACCTACACACAGATCACCAAGGACGCGTATTCCATCTGCGGGGGCTTCATGTTCCTCTATGGATGGCTCCTGCTCGCTCGATGGCCTGAAGGCCTGAATCGCAGGCAAGGGATCGAGATCGCCTTGCTGATCGCAGGCGGCGCCACGGTGGCCTGGGTCGCGCGCCCGTATCTCGTGCAGATCATGCTGGGTCTTTCGGCTGGATTCGCGACCCTGGTCGCGGCTCGAATGATCGTTCTCGGTATCCGCCGCGAGGTCCGGCCGATTCGGGGTGTGCTGGCGTCGGTGATGGCCTGGCTCATGGTCGCGGCGCTGCTTCCGTTCAATGCGTTCGGTGCAACCATGTACCTCGCTGACGCGGACTCTGCCCCTGCCCCTGCCCCAAGTCTTACTCCCGAGGCGCGCACCGACCTTGCGAATCTATGGGCAGAGCGGCTGACGGAGCTGTTCGAGGCCTGCTTTCTGATTCAGCGGGCCCCAAGTCTGCCTAGTGTTGAGAGCCCGTTCGCCAAGGACGCGGCTGCGGCCGCAATTGCCGCCCGCCGGCCCGGGGGGCCGACCAACCGGCCCGGCGAGCTTGCCAGACGACTCGACGAAGCCATACGCCGGCTGGGCGAAGCCGGGCACCCGGCTGGTGAAGCCGAGCGCCCGCCTGACGAAACCGTGCGCCGGCCTGGCAGAACCGTGCGCCCGCCTGGCGCAGCCAGGCGTCGGCCTGACGCAGCCGTGCGCCAGGCCGATGAAGCCGCGCCGCCGGCCCGTCCTGCTGATCCTCCGCCTGCGCTTCTGCCTCCACCAGCACGCGCGACCCGGCCCTACGTGCCGTGGAACACGCCTTGGTGGGTACCTTCCGCAATCGACAATCGGATGTACTCGCTGGCCAGGCTGAGGAGTCGCTGGAAGGGCACCGAAGGACGGAGCACCATCGATCAGGATGTGATGCCGGCAAGCCTCCCGGAGGTCGCGGCGTATCTTCCGCGACTGATGGTGGTGGCTTTCCTGGCGCCATTTCCAGCCCAGTGGTTCGAGGACGGCGCCTTCGCATCGACCACCCTGATGCGCCGGGCAGTCGGCGTCGAGATGCTGCTGACCTACGTTGCTTTAGTCGGCCTCGCGCTGAACGTCTGGCGCTGGCGCGCCCGCCTCGAACTCTGGTTCGTCCTCGCCTACGGCGGCGTCACCACGCTCATCTGGGCCTACATTGTTCCGAACATCGGTTCCCTGCACCGCGCGCGATTCGGTTTCCTGATGGTGCTGGTTGCACTCGGCATTGCCGGCATCCTCTCCAGCCAGCGAGTCGCTGGATGGCGCACGTCCGTCGCTGACAAGTGAGAGTCCTGCGGGTGATCTACGCGCTGCAAGCTGGCGGTACCGAAACGATGCTGGCTCGATCGCTCGAGGAGGTACGCGCGCGCGGCCAAGGCACGGACGACTTCGAGGTGTGTACGTTCGTCCCCGGTGGCGCGATCGAGCAGGTTCTTCACGGCGTTGGCATCCGCACCTTCAGTCTCAACGCCCGGGGCGCATGGGGATTGCTGCGAGCGCCGCTGGCGCTGTCCCGGCTGATCCGCCGCGGCGGCTATGACATCGTGCACGCCCATCTGTTTCCCGCCGAAGTGCTGGTCGCGTTGGTATCGCTGGTCGTTCGCAAACCGGCCTACATGCTGAGCAAGCACAACGCATGGACGCGGCGGACCAGGCCCTGGCACATCGCCCTCGAGCGCTTCACGACCAGCCGCTATGCGCGCATCGTCTGCAACAGCCGCGACGTCGAACGAGCCGTGGTGGCACGGGTTCCCAGCACGGCAGGACGGACCACGGTGGTTCCCAATGGATTCCCGGCCGGCGCAACCGCCATGCGGGACCCCACGCCGGCATATGACGTCATTGCCGTCGGCAACCTTCGCGACAATCAGAAGGGCATCGACATCCTGCTTCGCGCGCTCGCGCTGATTCCCGGGAGCTTCGGCCGCGCGATCGTGGTCGGCGACGGCCCGGCCCGCCACGGGCTCGAAGAGCTGTCCCGCGAGCTGGGCCTCACGGATCGCGTCGAGTTCCGCGGCGCGAGCCGGCAGGTTCCCGAATTGCTGGCCGCCGCGCGCCTGTTCGTGCTGTCGTCGCGCTACGAGGGCATGCCGAACGCGCTGATGGAGGCCATGGCGCAGGGACTGCCAGCCGTGGCGACCGCCGTCGGCGGCGTGGCCGAGATCATGACCGACGGAGAGACCGGCGTCATCGTCCCTCCGGAGGACCCGGAAGCGCTGGCCCGCGCGATCGCCGGCCTGTTGTCCGACGACGAGCGTGCGAGCCGGCTCGGGCAGGCGGCGCGAGCCCGCATCCAGGAACGGTTCACCGTCGCTGCCCACGTGGACGGCGCGCTGGCCGTCTACCACGACGTGCTGCGGCACCGCGAGGACGCGCGGCCATGACAAAGCCCGTTCGCGTGCTGCAGCTCACGGTGATCGACCTGAGCGTCGCCAAGCTGCTGCTGCCGCTGATTCGCGGTCTGCAGCAGGCCGGATTCGAGGTGGAAGCCGCGTGCGCCGACGGGTCGTACGCGCGCGAGATGCGCGCGAACGGCCTCGTCGTCCATTCCCTGTCGTTCGTCAGGCGTGGGCTGACCTGGCGGCACCTCGTCGTCTTCGTCCAACTGATTCGGCTGATGCGCCGCCGCCGTTTCGACGTGCTGCACACCCATACCACCCTTGCGTCCGTCATCGGCCGGATTGCGGGCCGCCTCACCGGAATACCGGTGATCGTTCATACCGCCCACGGGTTCAGGTTCCACGAGTACCGGCATCCGCTGGCGAATGCGGCGCTGATCGGGCTCGAGTCGATCATGGGCCGGTACTTCACGGACTACCTGTTCACGGTGAGCGGCGAAGACCGGCAGACCGCGATCCGCCGGCGCATCGTGCCGCCGGACCGCGTCGAGCACATCAACAGCGTTGGCGTGGATGCGCGCCCGTTCGACCCGTCAGTGCCGCCGACGATCTCGCGCGCCGAGTTCAACCTGCGCCCGGACGATCGCGTGGTTGGGTTCGTCGGGCGCCTGGTTCGCGAGAAGGGCGTCGTGGAGCTGGTCACCGCCATGCGCGCGGTCGTGGACGGCGTCCCGTCCGCGCGGCTGCTGGTGGTGGGGGATACACTGGCGAGCGATCGCGATCGCGGTGCCTCCGGGGCAGTGCGGGCTGAAGTCGATCGGCTCGGTCTGCGCGAGCACGTGATCTTCGCCGGCTTCCGGGACGATGTGGCCGCGATGTACCGGCTCATGGACGTCTTCGTGCTGCCATCCTGGCGCGAGGGCATGCCGGTGACGGTGATCGAAGCGATGGCGTCGGGCCTGCCGGTGGTGGCCACCGACATTCGCGGCTGCCGCGAGGAAGTCGTCGACGGAGTCACCGGCTACATCGTGCCTCGGCAGGACGCACCCGCCCTTGGGCAGGCGATCCTGCGCCTGGTGTCCGACCCGGGCCTGGCACGGACGATGGGGGAGGCCGGGCGGCAGCGCGCCGTAGCGGAGTTCGACGAATCCACGGTGGTCGCGCAACAAGTCGCTGCCTACCGGCGGTTGATTGAGCAGCGCGGCACGAAAGGCCATCGCTCGGGAAGTCCCCGCGTAGAGGCCGCCGGGTAATGCGAGCCGTGGCTCTACTCATCAAGCGTGCGATCGACGTGGCCGGCGCACTCTTCGGCCTGACGGTCTTCGCGATTCCCATGGCAGTGATCGCCGCGGTCATCAAGCTCGACTCGAAGGGCCCGGTGTTCTTCCTGCAGGAGCGGGTCGGCCGGCAGGGACGTGTCTACCGCATCTTCAAGTTCCGCACCATGGTGCCGGGCGCGGTGTCGCTGCCTGGTGGCATCACGACCTGGCGCGGCGATCCGCGCGTGACGCGGGTCGGCCGCATTCTGCGCGACAAGGGACTCGACGAATTGCCGCAGTTCATCAACGTGCTGGTGGGTGACATGAGCCTGGTGGGTCCGCGCCCGACGGTTCCCGAGCAGGTCGCCAAGGCCCCGGAGCAACATCGCCGGCGCCTGGCGGTCAGGCCCGGCATGACGTCGCTGCCCGTGGTCGTGGCCCGGAACCGCCTGTCGTGGCACCGGAAGATCGAGCTCGACGAGGAGTACATTGCCCGCTGGTCGTTGTGGCTGGATCTGAAGATCATGGTGCTGACGGTGTGGGTCGCGATCGCGACCCGCGAGGGGGCGTTCAAGGCCGGTATGGAGAATGACCCGTTGAGCGAGACCCGGAAATGACGACACTGGTAATTTCCCCGCACCCGGATGACGAAGTGCTCGGCGTTGGCGGCTCAATCGCAGCGCTGGCCAGGGATGGACACGCGGTTCACGTAGTCATCGTGACCAAAGGTGACTCGCTCTTCGACCCCCAGCTGATCGAGCAGGGCCGATCCGAGGCGCGACAGGCGCATGCCATTCTCGGGGTGGCCCAGACTCATTTTCTCGACGAGTTTCCGGCCGCCAAACTCGACACCGTGCCGCACTTTCAGTTGAACGCGCGGCTGGCGTCGGTGGTGCGCGAGCTGCGTCCCGAGACGGTGTATATCCCGTTCGTCGGCGACATCCATCGCGATCACCAGGCGGTCGCCGAGTCGGCCATGGTGGCGTGTCGTCCGATCGACGGCTCGAGCGTGCGGCAGATCCTGGCGTACGAGACCCTGTCCGAAACCAACTGGAACGCCCCCGGCCTCACGCCGGCGTTCACGCCCAACGTGTTCACCAACATCAGCGACACGCTCCAGCGTAAGCTGGACGCAATGGCCGCATTCAAGTCGCAACTGCGGCCGTTCCCGCACGAACGTTCCGTGGAGGCGCTGGAGCATCTCGCGCGCTACCGCGGCGCGACGGTCGGGGTAGCCGCCGCCGAGGCGTTTATGCTTCTCCGGTGGATCCGATGAGCGAGTCCCGCCCCATCCTGCGGTTCGTCCCGCGGCCGAGGATGGATCCGTTCGGCGTCTCGCGTTCGATCTACTGTTTGTCGATCGCCGGCCGGCCTCTGCATCAGCACATCATCGACGCGTTCTCCGCGGCGACGGGCTGCGCCGATCCCACCCTGTGGGTTGAGGATGCCGCGTTGCAGCGGGACGACGAGGCGCTGGCGCAGCTCGGCGAACGCGGCCGGGTCGTCCTGACGGCCGATGATGAGGCGGCGTCTCAGGCCGTTCCCACCTCGACATTCCCGGTTCCCGGCGGCGCCCCTCTCCGCTTCGACTATCCCTGGGATCTGCTGGCGATTACGCGAGCCGTGCTGGCAGCGCTGCCGCCGCGAATCTCGCCGGACGCGGTGATCGAGAGCGGCGTCGAGATCGTCGGCGCCGTGACCATTGAGGGCGGCGTGCGCGTGCTGTCCGGCGCGCGGCTGAAAGGCCCCGTCTATCTCGGTGCCAGGACCTTCGTGGGCAACAACGCGTCCGTGCGCGGCGCCACGAGCGTCGGCGCCGACAGCGTGATCGGCGCGGCCGCCGACGTGAAGAACTCGCTGGTGGGTCCAGGGGCAGGCATCGGCACGTTGTGTTTTGTCGGTGACTCGGTCTTCGACGAGCGGGTCTGGATCGCCGGGGTCGCGCGCACCTCGAACACCCGGCTCGATTCAGGCACCGTCTCGGTGTTCGTGGACGGCGTGAAAGTGGATACCGGGATGAAGACGCTCGGCGTGTTCGTGGGGGCTGACGTGCAGATCGGCAGCAAGGTGCTGATCCTCCCCGGCCGCAAGGTCGGCGCCGGCACGCTGATCGGCCCTCATGTCATCGTCGACAAGAACATCGCGTCGCGCAAACGCGTGACCCTTGTGCAGCAATGGTCAGTAGCGGATCTTTAGCCGGCATCGTCCTCGACGCCAGGCTGGAAGGCAGTGGTGGCGGTGCCGCCCGGTTTACCAGCCGTCTCCGTACGCCCGACGGCTGGCAGGTGCTGGAGTGGACCTTGTACTCCCTGCACCAGGCTGGCGTCCGGGAACCCGTGCTGCTGTGCACGGCGGATTCTGATGTCGAGGTTCCAGGCGGCCAGCGGATTCGCCGAGTCGAACTGGATGGCCGCGGGCTGGTCGAGGAGCTGGTGGAACTGCTGGAACGGCCGGCGGCGGGCGTGTTCCTCACTTATTCGAACGCCCTGTTCCGGCCGCACATCTGCAACCAGCTCGCCGCCATGGACGGCGACGTGGTGCTGGCGGTCGATACCGCCTGGCGGCGCCGCTACGAGCAGTCGAACCCGCTGCAACGGATGCGGGCGGAAAAGGTCTCGCTCGACGGGACGCGCGTAAGGCAAATCGGCTGTCTCTTGGACGAGGCCCGCTGTGACGCGGAGTTCACCGGCCTGGTGTACCTGTCGCGGCAGGGTATCGAGGCGCTGCGCGATACCTGGCGGCGCGTCCGGTCGGAGTTTCGGGATCGGCCGTTTCACGACGCCTTGACGCTGGCCGACGCGAGCGTCACCGACCTGATCCAGGAACTGATTCAGAGCGGAACGCGGGTGGTTGCTGCCGACGTGTCCCGCGACTGGGCCGACATCAAGGAGATCGCCGATCTCTCGCGGTTCGTGTACGGCACCAAGGCGGAGACACTCGAGCGCCTGAAGTCGGTCGTGCTCGACACGCAGATCTCCGATCTGATCCACTTCGAGGTCGGACGCTGGGTCGAGGACCGCGAGGCGCTGGTCGAGTTGATCGGCCGCCGCTTCCAGAACCAGCGTCTTGTCGTCCGCTCGTCGTCGCTGGTCGAAGACAGCTGGACCGAGTCGCTGGCCGGCGAGTTTCAGTCGGTGCTCGGCGTCGATGCCGGCGATCCGGGCGCCATCGCGGCGGCGGTCGATCGTGTCATCGACAGCTACCGGCAGTCCGAGAAGACCAACGGCCACGGCCTGCACCGGCACCAGGTCCTGGTCCAGGCCTTTCTCGAGGAGGTGACGCTCTCGGGCGTCCTCTTCACCCGGGACCTCGGGACCGGCGCGCCGTACTTCGTCCTGAACTACGACGACCAGACCGGCAGCACCGACTCGGTCACCGGCGGTGGCGGCCAGAACCTCAAGACCCTCGTGCTCAACAAGCATTCCGAGGCCGAGCTGGATCGTCCCGAGCTTGGCAATGTGGTGCGCGCCGCCCGCGAGCTGGAGCGCATCACCGGGTGCGACAGCCTGGACATCGAGTTTGCGACCACCGCCGATGGCAAGGTGCACCTGTTCCAGGTCCGGCCGCTCGCCACGGCGCGAAAGTGGCCGTCGCTCGATCCGCACGCCTTTGCCGCGATGATCGGGCGGGCGCGCGAGTTCCTCGCCGGCCGCGTGCAGCCGGCGAAGCCGCGAACGATCCTGTCGAACATGACCGACTGGAATCCGGCGGAGATGATTTCGACCGCTCCGTCACCGTTGGCCGATTCCCTCTACGAGTACCTCGTCACCGATTCGACCTGGCGCCGCGCCCGCGCGGCGATCGGCTATCACGGCGTCCCTGGCCAACGGCTGATGGTGAGCGTGTGCGGCCGGCCCTACATCGACGTCCGTAACAGCTTCCGCTCGTTCGTGCCGGCCGCGATCCCCGAGGAACTGCGCGAGCGGCTCGTCGACAGCTGGCTGACCCGCCTCGAGCGCCACCCCGAGCTGCACGACAAGGTCGAGTTCGACATCGTGCCGACCTGCATGGCCTTCGACTTCGATCGGCATGCGGCCCTCCTGGCCGACGACGGATTCACGTCTGCGGAGATCGGGTCGCTGAAGCGTGCCTTGCTCACGCTGACCGACGACATCGTGGCCGAGCGGCCCTGGTCGATTGCGGATGCGATGGCAGCGGTCGACTCGCTGGCGG
>Ga0209770_10001759_pt1 | contig 11070 bp, 9 predicted proteins | sample LauGreSu1BDMLBDD_2_FD_187572 | JGI IMG/M metagenome (GOLD analysis project Ga0209770, IMG submission 187572) | Freshwater lake microbial communities from Lake Michigan, USA - Su13.BD.MLB.DD (SPAdes) (version 2) | ecosystem: Environmental > Aquatic > Freshwater > Lake | place: Lake Michigan, USA...
TGGCTTAGTACCTTGGCACCTGAGTTACCCCCGGCATCCTAGGCACCCCAGGCACCTGAGGCACCCTATTTCTTCGCCTGGGCGACGACACTCATCGCCGTGGTGATCATCGACGCCACGTCGCCAAGGTTCGACGGCAGGATGATGGTGTCGGCGTTGTTGATTACCTTGCCGAACTCGGCGATGTACTGCTCGGCGACCTTCAACTGGATGGCCTCGGCCCCGCCGGGAGCGCGGGTAGCGTCAGCGACGCGCCTGATGCCCTCGGCATTGGCGGTGGCGACGGCGAGAATGGCCGACGCCTGGCCTTCGGCCTCGTTGATCTGCTGCTGGCGCCGCGCTTCGGAGGCCTTGATGACCTGTTGCTTTTCGCCCTCAGCCGAGTTGATCGCCGCGTCGCGCTGGCCCTCGGAGGTGAGAATCACGGCGCGCTTCTCGCGCTCGGCGCGCATCTGCTTTTCCATGGCCGCCAGAATGTCGGCCGGTGGCGTGATGCTTTTCACCTCGTAGCGCAGCACCTTCACGCCCCAGGGCTCGGTCGCCTTGTCGAGTTCGGCCACCACCGAGATGTTGATGTTGGTGCGCTCCTCGAAGGTCTTGTCCAGGTCGATCTTGCCCACCTCGCTGCGCAGCGTCGTCTGCGCCAGCTGCGAGATGGCGAAGATGTAGTCGGAAATTCCGTATGAGGTCCGCTCGGGGTTGAGCACTTTCAGGTAGAGCACGCCGTCGACTTGCACCTGCACGTTGTCGCGCGTGATGCAAATCTGCGCCGGGATGTCGAGCGCCATCTCCTTGAGCGAATGCTTGTAGCGCACGACATCGATGAACGGCACCAGGATGTGGAAGCCGGCATCGAGGACGCCGGAGAAGCGGCCCAGCCGCTCGACCACGAAGGCGCTTTGCTGGGGCACGACGATCGCGGTCTTCGCGAGAATGACCAGGGTGATGATCGCGAGCAGGACGATGACGATCAGGCCGCCTTCCATTGACTGCACTCCTTCTTGGGGCTTGGGGCTTGGGGCTTGGACCCCGTCTACTCGGGAACGACGGTCAGCAGCAGGCCGTCAATGCCCGCCACGCGGGCGCGCTGGCCCGGCATGAGCGTGACGTCGCTGGTATTACGGGCGCTCCACGACGCGCCGCGTACCTCGACCCGGCCGACCGTGCCCGGCGCCAGGTATTCCTGCACCACCGCCAGCACGCCGACAAACGAGTCGATCGAGGGTGGTGGAGGTGCTTGGAAGGTGGTTTTCAGGCGTCCCCGGAACACGAGCAGGGAAGCCACGGAGAGGATGCTGAACAGGAGGCCCTGCATCCAGATCGACTGGACGGCGCCCATGGCGGCCAGCGCACCCACCGCCAGAGCGCCGATGCCGAAGAAGATGATGAAGAAGCCGCTGGGGGTGACCAGTTCGGCCACCACCAACGCGAGACCGCCGGCGAGCCACAGCCACCATGCCATGGCCGGATTATACAGGCGCTGACGTGCTTAGGTGCTGGGGTGCCAGGGTGCATGCGCAGTGCACTTGAGCACCACAGCACCCTGGCAGCTGAGCACCTTGGGCTATGATCGGTGGTTCCATGCCCTTGATTCTTGTGACAAACGACGATGGAGTGCAGTCGGAGGGGATTCATGTTCTCGCCGAGGCCATGAGACAGCTTGGCGAGGTGGTGGTCGTCGGGCCCCTGCAGGAGGCCAGCGCCATTGGCCATGCCCTGACGCTGCGCCGGCCGCTGCGCATCGAAACCCTCCGCGAAAGCGTGTACGCCGTCGACGGCACGCCGACCGATTGCGTGAACATCGGCTGCGAGATCATCCTGAAGCGGCTGCCGGACCTCGTCGTCTCGGGCATCAACAAGGGGTGGAATCTGGGCGACGACATCACCTACTCAGGCACGGTGTCGGGCGCGCTCGAAGGCGCCTTGCTGGGCGTGCCGGGCATTGCCGTGTCGCTGCGGCGCACGCCCACTTACGACTTCGGGCCGTCGGCCGACGCCGCGGCAACCGTCGCGCGAATGGTGCTGTCGCAAGGCATCCCGCCGCGCACGTTCCTCAACATCAACGTGCCGGCCGGCACTCCGAAGGGCCTGCGCGTCACCACGCAGGCCAAGCGCAATCACGTTACGCAGATCGATTCGCGCACCGACCCGCGCGGTAATCCCTACTACTGGATCGAAGAAGCGCTCGACGAGTACCATCCCGACAGCGGGCGGTCGGACTACGAAGCCGTCATGGACGGCTATACCTCGGTCACGCCCTTGCAGCCCGACATGACTGCTTACGACATGCTCGAGCGGCTGGTCAAAGAACTGAAATAGACGGGAGGGCATCGCGTGACGGGAGGACAACTCTTGACGGGATTGGCCACCTGCCTCGGCCTCGCCGCGCTCCCTGGCGCGCCGTCACAGGCGCAATCTCCCCGCACGCCGACGGCTCGCCTGGTCTCGGCATCCCGGTTTGATCTCCCCGGCGAGATCGATTCCAGCAACCCCATGGCGTGGTCGCTGGCGGACGGTGTCAATCGGCTGTTCGTGCTGACCTCGTGGGGCGGCGTGCCGGTCAGGTCGTCGGGCGCGACGCTCGAGACGCTGCAGCCAGGCGCTCCGGTCGCCTTCGGTTCGCATCCCGGCGATGGCGTCTGGATGGAAGCCATCGTGCCCGACGCAGCGGGCGTCTGGTACGGCTACTACCACCACGAGCGTCCCGCCGACCTGTGCGGCCGGCCCGAGCGCCAGCTGCCGCGCCTGGGCGCCATGCGCTCCGTCGACCAGGGCGCCACCTGGGACGACCTGGGCATTGTTCTCGACGCGCCGCCGGGCAGCGAGGCCTGCGACTCGAACAATCGCTTCGTGCTGGGTGGCGTCGGCGACGTCACCGCCGTGCTCGATGCGAACGGGCAGGACCTGTATCTCTACTTCAGCCAATACTCGCGCGATGCCGCCGGCCAGGGCGTGGCCGTGGCGCGCCTGGCGTGGGCGGACCGCGACGCGCCGGTGGGGAAGGCCACCATCTGGAACGACGGCGCATGGCTGCCGGCCGCGCGCGGCGACGAGTCGGCGCCGTTCACCTATCCCGCCGGCACGCCGCTCGTGAAAGCCAGCCGCCCGTTTCACGATCGCGCGGCCACCAACGACGTGTTCTGGGGCGCGTCCATTCACTGGAACACCTATCTCGAGCAGTACGTGATGCTGCTCAACCGCGCCAAGGACGATCAGTTCGGGCAGGAGGGGATCTACGTCTCGTTCGCGCCGGGCGTGGCCGACCCGCGCGCATGGTCGGCGCCGGCGAAGATCTTAAGCGGTGGGCAGTGGTATCCGCAGGCCGTTGGCGTTGAGCCCGGCACCGGCACGGACCGGCTGGCCGGCCGCCGCGCGCGGTTCTTCATGACCGGCAAGTCCGAGCGAATGATCGAGTTCGACAAGTAGTGCCAGAAGGGCGCCACTTTAGTGGCGCCGCCCGTTAGTTTTCAATCCCCAACGCCCACCGGATCCCGCCGTTGATGTGAGCTCGAAACACAGGATCGTTCGACCAGATGTCGTCGCGATGGCCGAGCGACGTGTAGAACGATCGCCCCTTGCCGAACTCGCGCGTCCAGGCTTGCGGGTAATCGCCGCTTTTCACCACGTCGGGCATCCCCTCGATGTTGGTCTTCGCGGTGTCCAGGCTAAGTAGCACGTGCACGCGATCCCGCGAGAAGCCCATGGGGATGTGGTTGCCGAACAGCACGTCGATGTTGTCCTTGGGACGCGCCGCGTCCCAGGGCGCCGTGCCGAAGTGATAGAACTCGTCGACCAGCGGCCAGCTGCCGCCCAGCATCCTGGTCGCCGGGTGATTCGGATCCTCGACCTTGAGAACGCCAATCGCGTTCTGCTTGATCGAGCGGCGGTAGTAGCCGCCGACCATCTCGCCGAACTCCGGGTAGTTGTAGAAGGTGAGCGACGCGCAGTGCGCGCCGATGAAGCCCTTGCCACCGCGCACGAAGTCGAGCAACGCCTTCTTCTGCGCGTCGGTCATGGGCAGGTTGCCGTTGGTCATCATCATCAGGCCATCGAAGCCCGCGAGGTATTCGGGCGTGAAGAAGCTGAAGTCGAGCTTCTCGGCCTCCTGCTTGTAGCCTTCGACCGTCGTCACGTCGAACCCGCCGGTCTTGCCCAGTTCGATCACCGCCTTTTCAGCCGGCCCCAGGCTGGTGTGCTTGTAGAGGCCCGCGTGGGTCAGGAAGAGCAGTTTCTTGCGGGCCGGCTGCGCTGCCGCCAGCACCGACATCCCGACCAGCCCTACTAGCCCAGCCCGCCCCACCAGCCCAATCTTCATGTGACGAATACTACGCCGATCCGAACCAAACCGGAGGCTGTGCCGTCCAATCGTCAATGCTCGACTTCGTGCTTCGCGACATCCGTCACGCCCTGCGCATGTTCGTGCAGAGTCCGGCGTTTGCTCTTGCGGCCGTCGCCGCGCTGACGCTGGGCATTGCCGTGAATACCGCCATTTTCCCGGTGGTGAATGCGGTCTTGCTGCGCCCGCTGCCGTTCCCGGATGCCGAGCGGATGGTTTACTTCATGACCGTCGCGCCCAACGGCTCCGCGCCGATAGCCTCGCCCGCCAAGTTCCAGCATTTCCGCGAGCAGACCCAGGTGGTGGACCGCGTGTCGGCCTTCAACCAGGGCATCGTGAACTACACCGAAGGCAGCCAACCGGAACAGTTCCGCTCGGGCCGCGTCTCGTCCGAGTTCTTCAGCCTGTTTGGCGCGCAGACCATCCACGGGCGCACGTTTACGCCGGAAGAGGATCGGCCTGGCGGCGATCGCGTCGTGGTGCTCAGCAAGGGCCTGTGGGAGACGCGCTTCAAGAGCGATCCCGCCGTGGTGGGACAGGCCATGTCGCTCGGCGGCTTCCCGCACACCATCGTCGGGGTGCTGGGCGACTTCAACTTCCAGGACTTCGGCGCCGCGCCCCCGCAACTGTGGGTGCCGTTCCAGCTCGACCCCAACGCGGCCGACCAGGGCCACTACTTCCAGAGCGCGGGCCGCCTGAAGGACGGCGTCTCGCTCGAGCAGGCCAAGGCGCGGTTGAACGCCTCCACCGCCGACTTCAAGGCGAGGTTCGCAAACGCGCTCGGGCCAAATCAATCGTTCGGCGCCGAACGCGTCGGCGAAGTGCTGGTCCGCAACGTGCGGCAGTCGCTGTTGGTGCTGATCGGCGCGGTCGGCTTTGTCCTGCTGATTGCGTGCGCCAACGTCGCCAACCTGCTGCTGGTGCGCGCCACCGGGCGGAAGCGGGAAATCGCGATACGCGCGGCGCTTGGCGGGTCGCGCAGCCGCATCATCAGCCAGGTGATGACCGAAAGCATGGTGCTGTCGGTAATGGGCGGCGCGCTTGGCCTGGTGTTCGGCACGCTGGCCATTCGCGCGCTGTTGGCGGTCAACACCGCGGGCCTGCCGCGCATTGGCGTCGACGGCGCGCTGGTCGGCATCGACTGGCGCGTGGTGGCGTTTACGATCGGCATCTCACTGGCCACCGGCCTCCTGTTCGGCCTGATCCCGGCGCTGCAAAGTTCGAAGACCGACCTGGCATCGACGCTCAAGGAATCGGGCGGCCGCTCGGGCACCGGTTTCCGCCAGAACAAGACGCGCTCGATCCTGGTGGTCGTCGAGGTGGCCCTGGCGCTGACCCTGCTCGTCGGCTCGGCGCTGCTCATCCGCTCGGCCATCGCCCTGTCGAGGGTTGACCCGGGCTTCGACGCCGCCAACGTCCTGACAATGAGGATGTCGGTGACGGGGCCGCAATACACCTCGGCGCAGGCCGTGGACCTGATGGTCCGCAACGGCACCGAGCGGTTGCGCGCGCTGCCCGGCGTGGTCGCGGCCAGTTCGGCGTGCTGCGTGCCGCTTGAAGGCGGTTACGGGCTGCCATTCGTCATTGCCGGCCGGCCGCTCACCGACGGCCCGTTCCATGGCGGCGGCCAGTGGATCAACATCACGCCGGGCTACTTCGACGTCTTCAAGATCCCGATCAAACGAGGGCGGGCGTTTACCGATCGCGACGACAGCGTGGCGCCGCCGGTGGTGATCATCAACGAGGCGCTGGCCAACGAGTTCTTCAAGGACAAGGACCCGTTGAACGAGCGGCTGGTGATCGGCCGCGGCGTGATGCGCGAGTTCGCGACGGAAGGGGAGCGGCAGATCGTCGGCGTCGTGGGCGATACGCGCGACGGCGGGCTGCAGCAGCAGCCGGGACCGGCCATGTATATCCCGCAGTCGCAGGTGCCCGACGCCGCCAACGCCCTCAACCTCGGGCTGACGCCCCTCGGCTGGGTCGTGCGCACGGCCGGCGACCCCTATGCGATGAGCGCGGCCGTGCAGGAAGAACTGCGGCAGGCGACCGGATTGCCCGTCTCCAACGTCCGGTCGATGGCCGAGATCGTCGTCCGCTCGACCTCGCGCCAGCGGTTCAACATGTGGCTGATGACGGTGTTCGGCGCGTCGGCACTGGTGCTGGCCGCCATCGGCATCTACGGCCTGATGGCTTACACGGTGGAGCAGCGGACGCAGGAAATAGGCATCCGCCTGTCGCTTGGCGCCGATGGCGCGAGCGTCAGGCGCATGGTGGTGTTCCAGGGGATGCGGCTGGCGATCGTGGGGGTGGTGATTGGCCTGGCCGCCTCGTGGGGCCTGGCGCGGCTGATGACGGCGTTCTTGTTCGACGTGACGGCGCAGGACCCGCTGGTGTTCGCCGGCGTCCCGGTCCTGCTGACCATCGTCGCCTTCTTCGCGGTGTGGATTCCGGCCCTCCGTGCGGCAAGGGTCGACCCCATGGTGGCCCTGCGCTATGAATAGGGTGCTTTTTGCCTCCGGATTGGGTTATGCTCATTGGACGCCGTCGGGGCGTGGCTCAGTCTGGTAGAGCGCTCGGTTCGGGACCGAGAGGTCGAAGGTTCGAATCCTTTCGCCCCGACCAACTTATCGCGGTAAAAAGCCCTTTTTCCGGGGCTTTTTGTTTGTACGACTATCGTTTGAGTGAGTCTGAGTGATGCCGGTAACCGGCGCGTAACGCGACGTTGAATAGAATTGCGGCCCGCCCAGCAGTGATGCTCGGCGGGCTTTTTCTTTGTTCAGAATTGGCCGTTTCGCCAATCGCGGCTCAAAGAGAGACTACGTGGACGCCAATCCGCCGTTTCACGGTGATGGTGAAAAAAATACACGAGACCGGGAATTTCGCCCTCCCCACGGGACCTCCGTTCCCGTGGCACGACCACGCACAACTGGTGTACCCTCAGTTATCGGGTGCAGTGGCGTCTGAACACGCTTGCTCTCCCGCCGTTCGCCGCACCTGAGGCCGCTCATTTTTAATTCTTAGTTCCGACAACGGCAATAGCTCTTGCAGCGAGAGGGTCAGCCCAATGACTCGATTCGGTCGCAGCGTTCGCTCGGTCGCCTTCAGCGGCGTTCTCATCGCGCACCTGCTAATCAGCGTGCCTCACCTCCACGCCTAGGCGCAGCACGTGCCCCCCCCACCCACAAAAAATAGGCTCAGCCAGTTGCGGCGGGCTGCAGACAAAGGTGATGCGGCTGCACAGTTCGATCTCGGCGTGATGTATGCGAGCGGTCTGGGTGCCCCGCAGGACGATGCGCAAGCGGTGGCGTGGTATCGCCGAGCGGCAGAGCAGGGCTACGCGGCGGCGCAACACCTTCTTGGCGTGATGTATGAGAACGGTCACGGCATTCGACAGGACGACGCGCAAGCGGTCGCCTGCTATCGCCTAGCAGCCGAACAGGGCTACGCTGTGGCGCAATACAACCTCGGCGTGATGTATGAGCACGGTCACGGCGTGAAGCAGGACGATGTGCGAGCGGTCGCGTGGTATCGCCAAGCAGCAGACCAAGGCCTCGCGACCGCGCAGCTCGACCTAGGCGTAATGTATGAGCGTGGCCACGGCGTCCAGCAGAACGACCCGCAAGCGGTCGCGTGGTATCGCCTAGCAGCAGAACAGGGCGACACCGCTGCGCAGATGCGCTTAGGTGTCAATTACCAACACGGACGCGGTGTTGCTGAAGATTTGGTCCTTGCGCATATGTGGTTCAGCGTGGCGGCTTCGCGACGGTCTGGGAGTGCACGCACCGAATCAGCACGATCGCGAGACAGCGTCGCGATGAAGTTATCACTCCAGCAACTGGCTGATGCACAGCAGCGTACGCGAGAGTGGCAAGCAGCGTTTGAGAAACGGACGCACACCCCATTAGCCTGAAGACGGGCTATAGGGCCGGCGTGCGCGTGGATTGCCAAGTGATACGTACCGCGCCGCACCATGGTTGACCATGACCATTATGTCAAGCGTTGTCGGCCGTCGTTCACTGCATCTCACTGACGGTGGCTGGAGGCTGACTCAGAGGCTGAAATAGCAGAAGGGCCTCGTGTGCTGCTTGAACTCACGACACACACTCCCGCAGCCGAAAGGCCGCCAGCGTAACCCGCCCCGGTTAGGGCAGGTCGTCATCAACGGGTCGGCCGTGTAAGCCGCGCAACAAGGCGCAAGGAAACCGGCAAGCCCGCTGCAGACCCAATCACCATGAACTTGTGCACGGTCGTATCGAGGACCGACCCAATGTCGCCGTAGAGGCCGACCTTGAGTTGCGGATCCGGCGTGCCGCTGATGGCACTGGCGGTGCACACCATGTCGCCCCACACGACCGGACTCGAATGGCCGAGGCCCGCCACCGGCACCTTCCACTTCACCAGCTTGGCCTGGGGCACGTTCCAGGTCACCGGGACGGTCGCGGCGTCATTGACGCCGGCGGCGGCAATGCCCCGAAAGCCCGGCCAGTCGACACCGTCGCGCGGGCTGACACGCGACTGAGCGCCAATCGAGGCGGCAGCGACCACGAGGGCGGCGAGCGTCAGCAGAAATCTCATTTCGGGCCCCAATTGGCTATCCGAACGTCAAGCCGCAGCCCGGAATCGCGGCGCGCTCCTCGGCTGCCAACGGGGAGCGTATCAGCCACGGGCGCAGTTGACCAGCCGCAATGGGGCGAGACGGGGTAGTCTGAAGGCCTAGCCCCGATGCGTTCACGATTCTCGTTCCTCAACATCCTCGTCGCCATTATCGGCATCGGCCTGCTCGTATTCACCATCCGGCGGGTGGGCTGGACCGAGGTGGTGTCGGGCGTCACCAGCGTCGGGTGGTGGTTTGCCGTGGTCGTCCTGCTGGGCGCGGTGCGCATGGCGTGCCGCGCGCACGCGTGGATGGTCTGCGCCGCCGACCGGCAGCTGCGGTTTCGCGATGCGTTCGGCGCCATGATCGCCGCCGATGCCCTGGGCAACCTCACGCCGCTCGGGCTGCTGGCCAGTGAGCCGACCAAGATCATCCTGACGCGGTCGCGCATCTCCACGGTCACCAGCGTGGCCTCGGTCACGATCGAAAATGCGTTCTACACGGCCTCGGTGGCAGTGGTGCTGCTCGCGGGCACGTGGTTCTTCTTCCAGCGCGCCGGCGTGCCGCCGGTCCTCGAACAACTGGCCGAGGTGATCGTGATCGCGATTGCGCTGGCCGCGATCGTCGGCCTGTGGATGGCGCGGTCACAGCCCGCGGTGCTGTCGCGGTTCGCTCCCCTCATCACGCGCCTCGCCGGGCGCACCGCGGTGCCGGCCGAGGCCATCCGCGAGGTCGAGGCGCGCATCTACGGCGTCCTGGGCTGGCCGCTCGGCCGGCTGGCGCACGTCGGCGGGTGGGAAGTCGCCTTTCACGTCGCGGCGGTGGCCGAGGTGTGGCTGGTCCTGCGCCTGCTCCCCGGCGCCGGCGCCGTGACCCTGGTCGACGCGTTCCTGCTCGAAAGCGCCGGGCGCTTCGTCACCATTGCCTTCAAGTTCATCCCGTACCGATTGGGGGTCGATGAGGCCGGATCGGGCGCCGTGGCCCAGGTAATTGGCATTGGTCCCGCCGCCGGCGTCACGCTGGCGCTGGTGCGGCGGCTGCGTATTCTGGTGCTCAACGCGTTCGGCCTGATCCGCCTCGCAAGGTAAACTATTGTCGCGAGTTTTCCCCTGGAGTCTCCCATGAAGCGGTCGAATGTCCTGCTTGCGCTGGCCCTCGCGGCCGGCCTGACCCTCACCGGCACCCTGTATTTCTCGCCCTCGGCAGCGGCCCAGGCCGGCGCCACGGTCGATGCCCGCCTCTATGACGGCATGCGCTGGCGCAGCGTCGGCCCGGCGCGCGGTGGCCGCTCGATTGCGGTCGGCGGCAGCGACGCGCGGCCCATGGAGTACTGGATGGGCGCCACCGGCGGCGGCGCCTGGAAGACCACCGACGGCGGCAGCAACTGGACGCCGATGACCGACGGCAAGATCAACACCTCGTCCATCGGCTCGTTGGCCGTCTGCCAGTCGAACCCCGACGTCGTCTACATCGGCGGCGGCGAGACGCAGTTCCGCGGCAACATCATCCAGGGCGACGGCGTTTACAAGACGAGCGATGGCGGCGTGAAGTGGGATCACCTCACCGACCTGCGCGACTCGCAGGCCATTGCCCGGCTCCGCATCCATCCCACCAACTGCGACATCGTCTATGCCGCCGTCCTGGGGCAGGTCTACAACGAGCATCCGCAGCGCGGCATCTTCAAGTCGGCCGACGGCGGCAAGACCTGGCGCCGCACGCTGTTCCGCGACGAGAAGACCGGCGGCGTGGACCTGTCGATCGATCCGAAGAACCCCAACGTGATCTTCGCGTCGCTGTGGGAGGCCAACCGGTCGCCCTGGGGCATGTCGAGCGGCGGTCCGGGCAGCGGCCTGTTCAAGTCGACCGACGCCGGCGACACGTGGACCGAGATCACCAAGAACCCCGGCCTGCCCACGGGCCTGTGGGGCAAGGTCGGCGTCTCGGTGTCGCCGGTTGACGGCAACCGCGTCTACACGCTGGTCGAGAACGAAGCCGCCGGCGGCCTCTACGCTTCGGACGATGCGGGCGCGACCTGGAAACTGATCAACGACAACCGCAACATCCGCCAGCGCGCGTTCTACTACACGCGCATCGTCGCTGATCCGAAAGAGAAGGACACCCTCTACATCCTGAACGTGCA
>Ga0209770_10001761_pt1 | contig 11067 bp, 10 predicted proteins | sample LauGreSu1BDMLBDD_2_FD_187572 | JGI IMG/M metagenome (GOLD analysis project Ga0209770, IMG submission 187572) | Freshwater lake microbial communities from Lake Michigan, USA - Su13.BD.MLB.DD (SPAdes) (version 2) | ecosystem: Environmental > Aquatic > Freshwater > Lake | place: Lake Michigan, USA...
CGCACATTAAAAAAGCCTCGTGAAAATGTAGAATAAGTTAGATATGGATCCTGCGCGTTCTAGCAGAATCGCAAACGCATTAAAATCAGTAGAAGCACTTGGTAAATCACTGAAACTTCCAACGAAGGTAACAGATATAATATCAACCGGTAATAAGGCTACAAATATCGCAACAAAAGCAGGCGTCGAACAAGTCGAGTCATCTGGATTTGTTAGAATTATAATGTATTTCATGGTTGGAATTTTACTGATATTCATACTACTGTTAGGCATAGATCAGTGGATAACACCTATTTTTCAGAGAAGCCCTGGTGGAGATGGATATATACCTATACCCGGCACTGATATGTCACAGGTCGTTTGGACAGAACTTACGGAAGTTGCAAATATATATGTTGGATCAGCACCCACACCCCCCGTATCAATTGGAACACCGGTTCCTAAATCGCCACCACAAATTACTGTAATCGAGGGACAGCCTACATACAGTTTAACAATGGATATTTTTATACAAAATGAATACAGTCAATTATCAGAGCAACGTGTATTTTTTGTCATGGGGTCCGACGTGAATAGCCCGACATTAAGATTGGGATTAGATAACACTAAAAATACAGTATACGCAACGGTCTTTAGTAGTGGTGGATTACAAGAAAATGTTGTCATTGATAATGTGCCGATACGCACACCGTTTCGTATTGGAATTGTTGTGACACCGCATTCTATGGATGGATATTTGAATGGGCGTTTAGTGATGAGCAGAAAATTAAAGAATCATCCAATACCTCCGAGCACGGGAGCTGTTATATTTGCTACATCCAATATAGTTAAATCGGATACAGTAAACCCGAGTGGCCCCAGTGTAGTGTTATCTACTGGTATAAAAGTGTTAAAATTACGAGCCTTTGGTTACTCTGTTCCCCCGACCGAAATGTATGGGCGTATGAGTGATTTAACTTCAAAGGATACGTTCAAGCCAGATATGTTAAGTGCTTCTGGAACTTGTTCTACTTAATTATAACTGATATACAGATTTTAACATGCGATGTTAGATGAACACGTTTGTTATAATCATACTTATCGCAATAGCGTGTTACTTCATATATTTGGTATTATCTAAATATATTCTTCCGAACCCATTGAACCGCATTGGCAAAGAAAAACTACCTCTTTCCGAAACCTCACAAGTAATTACCGGCGAAGAACTGCGTCTACCATGGACATCTACTTCCGGATCAACCCTCTTGTTTTATATAAACCCATCAGTCCTAGATAGAACAGGTGTTTCTGGAAATGAATACGCAGATGTTGTAAAGATAGGAAGTAAACAAATATTTAGAATTCTAGTTGCACCTGACGCTGGAAGAGATCAAACCCTATCACCGGCACAACTAGTTGTATATGTGAATGGTCATAATTTACCAGAAATCGTAGATATTCCATATTTTCCTTTACAACGCTGGACTGCGGTTGCAATCGTAAAGGATGGTCGTAAATTCAATATATATCTAAATGGAAAATTAACTGCGTCACACATGTGTCTCGCAATGCCGGCATATGAGTCATCTCAAGGGATTACAATAGGCGATCGGCGTCTCCATGGAGAAATTGCATTAATGAGCTTAGCATCATATGCAATGCCTCCGAATGAAATTCGCGAAGCTGTAAACGAGACAGTAGATACTTCCGGAAAACCATATTTATCGTCTAATCCACTTGCAATCTTTATACCAGATATGAGTCCCGGACTTTGGTGCTTCTTTGGATTTTGTGCAAATTTACAAAATATAAGCCCACTGCAACAATGGAAATCACCTTATGCATAATATATTATTTATAATAGTGAGCTAATGGAAACTGTTACGATTGTTTTCAGAGTAATGATGTATATTTTAGTTTTACTTGTGCTGTATTATCTATACAAGTTTTTGTATGGAGATAGCTGGGCACAGAAGGATATCGTGGTATATTCCGCTTCATCCCATACAAATGGGATGCCTTCAAATAATTCTAACGTTACAACACTTACAACAAGTGTTCCTCAAATATATCCCGGCGGGGAGTATTCCATAAGCACATGGATGTATATAAATAGTTGGACAACTACGAAAAATAAGCCATTCTTTACATTATCAGGTGGAGGTGGATCTTTTAAAAGCCTAGTATTGTTCTTGGGGCAAAGAACTAATAAACTAGGTGTGAGAATAAGCACTACAACAGGATCAAAACTCAACGCGGCAGAAATGGGTAAGATTACATCCAGTTCCCCTATGGCACCATACACGGACAATGATATATCAATGTGTGATATTGAATCAGTGGACTTACAGAAATGGGTAAACGTTACGGTTGTACTTATGGGAAAGACGGTCGATGTTTACATGGATGGGAAGTTGGCCCGCAGTTGCGTCTACGGCACCACGTTTGATGCGGATGGAAATACACCCACCATAACTCTTGGTGGACCAGATTCATTCAGTGGATATATTGGATTAACACGGGCTGCGAATTTTGCATATTCTCCGGATATAGTATACTCTCATTATCAGCAGGGGCCTTTCGCCGGATTTTCATTAAGCAGTTTAAATCCATTTTCATATGATCTAACGCTTTCAAGCAATGGGTCTACTATATTTAGCACGAGCAACGAATAATTAAGATATAGCACATGAATATAATTATATGAAAAATGTATATTTACTATTTTCATATAATAGATAGATAATATGGCTGATACACAGGTTGGTTTAAGTTTACCATTTACCGGATCAGATTCAGTGTCGCAGATAATGACTGGTCTATTGTTAGTTGTATTATTATATGTGGTTTTAACCATATCAGATGCTACATATAAGAGTTTTAGTGCCATGTGGAAGAATAGAGTGGAGTTATTTGAACATACAATTGTATCTGGCTCGAGCACATACTCTGTTATCCAAAATCCCCAAAATCCCGAGGCAAAGACCATATATTTTTCAGACAACCAGCGCTCCGGCGTAGAATTTAGCTACTCTATGTTTGTGTATATTAATAGCACTACATTTAACGGTGACGCGAAATTATATCATATATTCCACAAGGGTTATAATCAAGTATATCCCTTACTGGGGCCTGGTGTTTTTGTGCGTGGAGATTCCAATACTCTACGTATATTTATGAATTCATTCAATACATGGAATAATTATTGTGATATTGAAAATATACCAATGGATAAATGGTTTCACCTAGTTATAACATGTAAGCGTAATATGATATACGTTTACATAAATGGAAATATAAAACACCAGTTAATGCTAAATACCAATGCGAATAATGCCTCTCCACCATATCAAAATTACGGCAATGTATATGCATTTAATTCTAGAAAATTAACATTATCAAAGAGCACAGTGAAATCATTAGAGTCTGATCCAGAATTTAGTGGTGTAGGTGCCTCTAGTAACAGAGTATTTGATGGCTCGGCCACGGGTATGTTAAGTCGTGTATACTATTTTGGTTACGCACTTACGTATACAGAAATTCAATATCTCATGAACATGGCACCTTCAAAGACTATCCAGGGAGGTCAAAATATGGCAATATCCCCCTATTTAGCCGATACATGGTGGGCAAACAAAATCGGAACCTAAATAACTTCGTTAATAATCCCAACTCTTCTTGTTTCCATATAACAAGAAGAGTTGTCATGACAGGTGGTGGTTTATATATTTTAGTAGCATATGGTTCCCAAAATGTGATCCTAAGTGGTAACCCGGATTTTACTTATTTTTATACTGTATTAAAAAAACACAGTCATTTTTCTTTTGAATCTGTAACGCTACCTTTGGAGGGGCCGTCTGAACTTTCATTCAGTCAACCAATTCAACTGAGGGCAAAATTCAAAAATATCGGTGATCTGTTATCTGAGCTGTATTTTACATTTACATTGCCTGACATATACAGTAAATATTTTGATCCAGCCACTACACCAAATAATAGATCTCAATTTAACTTTCAATGGGTTCGTTACATAGGTGCTAGAATAATTAGAGATGCCTCATTTATAATTGGAGGTAGCTTAGTTCAACAGTTTGATAGTGATTATTTGATTTCTACGGCATTTACGGATCAAGATGAAACTCAGTATAACAAATGGCAAGAATTGGTTGGCGATGTTCCTGAATTATATGATCCTGCGAATGGGAAATATTCCGGCGTGGTAGGCGGAAATCCAATTTCAAGGACATCTGGATACTATCCGAACGTTTATCCAAATCTAGATCTTAATACCTTACAGCCAACTCCAGCTCAGAACAATTTTCCATCTATTCCGGGTAGAGATATAACATTACCACTTTCATTTTGGTTTACTCAGTCACCATCATTAGCACTACCACTTATAGCCCTTCAATATCATCAGTGTGAAATACAATTAACATTGAATCCAATACAGGATTTATATACTGTTTTAGATCCGTCTGGATATAGAGTTCGTCCAGAAAATAAGGTAGTATCTAGTAGCTCAGAATTACAAAAGGGAGCTATACGCTGTGTTAGTAATAATGAACCAGGCATGTATATAAAAGAATTCTTGACAGATATAGGCTATGAAACACCTAGTTTAAATACATGGCCATTAAATCCACGGTTACAAGCAACATATATATACTTGACTGACGATGAGCGTAAGACATTCGCAACAAAGCCACTTAGATATACTGTTCGTCAGGTTACAAAATATACATACGACAATATATATTCCGACCAATTTTTCGATATATATTCACATAATCCGGTCCCACGAATTATAGTATTACCCAGACGAACAGATATGTTAAAAAATTTAAATGACTGGACTAATTTTACAAATTGGTGGACATATCCATTCTCCCCATTCGTACCGGCAAACATATCCATTCCACTTGGGGGATACTCTGGATTAAATGTTGCTGGGTTACAACAAGATATTATACGGCAAATGAGAATTTTGTGTGATGGTAATGAAATACAGGAAATTAAGCCATTGTCATTTTTTACACAGTTAAGCTCGTGGAAATACGCAACGGGTATATTTCCGCCCGGACTAAGTATATACAGTTTTGCACTTGATACATCTAGATGGACAAAGCCAAGTGGAACATTAAATACAAGCAGGGTTAGAAATTTTCAATTAAATATTAATATGTGGCCGTTACAAGAAAATAGTCCATATACAATAAATTATATTGTGTATGTGGAAAGTATCAATTTCTTAGTTATAGAGGGTGGTATGGGCGGAATGAAATACGCATTATAAATTTATAAATACATTAGATGGGTTCATTGTTTACGAAAATAAAGAATGCAATAGAATACCGTATTGATTCTATTATTTCAGATCCAGAGGCTGAGAAGTATTCTAAAAGAAAGGCAAAACAAGATGAACATGATGAAAAAGTGGCAGAGAATAGGCGAGAGAGAGCAGAACAACGAGCTACAGCTGGGAAGAAGGCTAAACAAAAAGAAGCAGAAGATGCTGAAATTGCTAGAAATAGTAAATTTAATTATAACAGGGCCAAGGGACAATTTGGAAGGGGTGTGTTATTTTGGACATGGACTATAATAATTATTATATGTGTATTATTTGGAGGCTATGTTGCTGCAAATGATGCGATCGGATACAGTATTCCTACTCGTATTCTATCATTTTTCTATGGCTGTTTGTTTTTTTGGTATATAATTCCCAAATATATGTATCGTAAATTATGGTTAAAAGAAGTTCTACCAAATTACGCACTATTACCATTAATTATATCTCAGAGCCCAATATCATCACTGGGATCTATAATTTATTACATGGAAGATGCTAACGCAAAAGCTGCAAAGATATACGTTGAAGAATTATATAAGGCTGGGGCTAGTGGAGGCATAATGCCTGATGCGCCTAAATTAGTGAAACCATCTAAACCAGGTGGGCCGCCAGCACCCGCTGGACCAGCTGGATCACCACCTGTTGCTGGATCATCACCTGTGGCTGGATCACCACCTGTTGCTGGATCACCACCTGTTGCTGGATCACCACCTGTTGCTGGATCATCACCTGTTGCTGGATCACCACCTGTTGCTGGATCACCACCTGTTGCTGGATCACCACCTGTGGCTGGATCACCACCTGTGGCTGGATCACCACCTGTTGCTGGATCACCACCTGTTGCTGGATCACCACCTGTTGCTAGATCACCACCTGTTGCTGGATCACCACCTGTTGCTGGATCACCACCTGGATCTCCTGTGGCTTCTAAACCACCGGTGGCTGGATCACCACCTGGATCTCCTGTGTCTTCTAAACCACTTGTGGCTGGATCACCACCTGGATCTCCTGTGGCTTCTAAACCACCGGTGGCTGGATCACCACCTGGATCTCCTGTGGCTTCTAAACCACCTGTGGCTGGATCACCACCTGGATCTCCTGTGGTTTCTAAGCCACCTGTGGCTTCTAAACCACCTGGATCACCTCCTGGACCACCAAAGCCAAGGGGATAAAGGCAATCTGATATATTATAAATAATATGCTTCCACTTGTAAGTATTGTAACGCCCACGTATAATCGTAGACGTTTCATTCCTTCCTTAATAAAAATGGTTAAAAATCAGACATATCCTCGCGATCGCATGGAATGGGTTATATTTGATGATGGACAAGAAGAAGTTAAAGATCTATTTGAGTCGAATAAGGATAACTTGCCAACTCTAAACTTCATTTGGTCTGAAGATAAAATGACGCTGGGTGAAAAACGCAATCGTCTAAATAAGGAGGCAAAGGGCGACATCATAGTTGCTATGGATGATGATGACTTTTATTTTCCAGAAAGAGTTACAGACGCAGTTATGGCATTGACAATGAACCCTACTATTCAACTAGCAGGATCAAGTGAGGCGTATATGTTTTTTACCGATAACAAGGAAATCTGGAAGGCTGGACCTTATTTTAAGGGCCATGCTACAAATGGAACAATGGCCTGGACGAAACAATACGCAGACACTCATAAATATGACGAATATGTGGCATTCGCAGAAGAGACCTCGTTTTTGGAAAAATATAAAAATCCTCTTATCCAGCTAAAAGCAAAAAGAGTAATGTTAGTAATAAGCCACAGTGATAATACATTTGATAAGACAAAACTTAGAACTGATACAAACCCGTTATTAGTAAAGACGAATTTAACCATGAAAGATTTTATAAAGGATGAAGAATTATATGAGTTTTTTTATAATTTATAATTCAGTGCCTAAACATAATGTGATCTCGTTAATCTAGAGATCTCTGTATTCGAAATGTCTCGTGAAGATTCATTAAACAGAATGCTAGAAGTCTATGAGCAACCACTCATACATTCTGTGAATGACACATCAGGCTACGTGCTACAGCCCCCAGAAATCAAGGTTCCAATGAGACCACATCAATTGGCGATGATTCAGGCCATGTATGACAAGGAGAAATCATGCGTGGAAGGATTTCAGATAAAAGATGAGACACATTATAGCCAGATCGCTATCTTAGGTGATAAGGTCGGATCAGGTAAGACCTTGACAATGTTGGGTTACATAGGACACAAGGAACGTAATCCAATTACTAATGTGTTCCAGAGGCTATCAGAGAAATCACAGTCGGTATTTTGGAGTAGAAAGCCAGTTCATGTTCCTGAGTGTTCGGGTAATGTTTTAATTATAGTGCCACATACCCTGTTTCATCAGTGGAAACACGCAATTCAACAACAGACTTCCTTATCTTTTTTTGAAGTAAAAACTACAAAGGCTCTGGAAAAGCCTGATTTTGCCACACTCATAAAAACCCGGGCAATTACGCTTATGTCAAATACAATCATAAAGACGTTCATGGCAAAGGAAAATAACGATAAGATCCAGTGGTCATCTATTGTATTTGATGAAGTAGATAGTATTCAGTTTACTTCTACTGTCCCAATGCCAAAAGCAAATTTCTATTGGTTAATAACAGCCACGTGGCCAAATATATTATTCCATGGTCTATATATGTATATGTCTAATACATATTTAACACAGCGCATGGCTACTGGATTACATCCAGATCTTGTTCAGTCGCTTTATCAGGATCAAATATCACCCCATTATTCAAGATATGATATACGGAGTGCAGCATTTTTCTCGGATTTTATATCAAAGCATCCAGCGAGAGGCCACCTAGTATTAAGAACACAGTCAGATTTCATGGAACAGAGTTGGCGCTCACCACCGATTGTAGAACAGCGGATTGAATGTGATTCGCCGGTCTCACATCGTATTGTAGCACAATTTGTCACGCCTGAAATCCAGGAATTATTACACGCTGGTGATATTCAGGGAGCTCTAGAGAAGCTGGGTGTAGATAATACATCTAAGTCATCCCTTATTAGCGCATTATCAGATACAAGAGAAAAGGAACTTGATAGGCTTGAAAAGACTCTGGCTTTTAAGGAATCCATCGAATACTCAACTCCACAAGCGAAGGAGCAGGCTATTGCGTCATTGAAGGCAAAAATAGCCTCTTTAAAAGAGCAAGTTGACACTCTAAAAAATCGTCTTTTACATGTGAAAGATGAAATATGTGCAATCTGTTATGAAGAACCAAGTGTTCCTACATTTGTAATGTGTTGCGAACGACTGTTTTGTGGAGCCTGTATAATAAACTGTATCCAGCGTAATCCATCTTGTCCTCTATGTAGAGCTAGTCTCGATAGTAAGCGTTTAAGATATTTAAATACGGATGATTCCGTTGATATACCAGAAAAAAACGAAATTATTTCGCCTAAGAAACCAAAGAAGCGTGACGCATTACTGAAACTTATTAAAGATACCCCCAGTGGTCGTTTCTTAGTATTTAATCGTTATGATAATCCCTTTCTTGAATTGGAAGAGGAGCTAGTGCGAATGAATGTGAAGGTTGCAACGGTAAAAGGAAATAAGGATCATATCTCAATTATTTTAAAACAGTTTGAAAAGGGGGAAATCCAGGTTCTTTTAATGAATAGTATGCAAAGCGGAGCGGGAATAGATCTGAAATCTGCTACACATATTGTATTAATGCATATAATGAAGCGGGAGGAAGAACAGCAGATAGTCGGTCGCGCAATCCGCCTGGGGCGCAATGAGCAACTGAATTTAATCCGCCTTGTGCATAATGGTGAAGAAAGAATTGGTCTTTGATTAACTATTCTGAATATGTGCATAATGTCTTAGGAATATTTATAGATTCTATTTTTTTAGCCTGATTTGGTATTATTTTTGTTTTAAGCTCAGGTAATAATTTATTTAATATAACTGGAATTTCTTCAATAGAACAGGTATGTTCGTCTGAAAACTGAATCATCTGTTTCCATGTATTGTACATAGATGATTGCCGTGTGAGAACTTGTGTAAATTGTAATTGCGATGGTGGTATAATTTTCTTAAGATCATATTCTGATAGAAATGCATTTGTTATTTTTAATTTTAATTGGAAACTTGGTCGCAATAAATTCCAGTTTTGATAGAAAAATGCCCAATAATCGGCCTTATCGCTTAAACTAAATAATGATAAAAATTCGATATAATGTGTCCAAGAATCTTCAACACTATTCAATCGTTTATGGATATTCTCATGGACGCATAGACCAGATAGATTTCCTAAATTATTTTCAACCTCTGGTATGATAAGTGGATCCCATCGCTCATATAGACATGAATGGCTAAATTTTAATATTTCAGTGCTAGGTTCCTCATCGGATACATTATCGGGATTAAGATTTGTAATTACATAATCACCCTTTTCTGATACACGGTAAATAGAATTTGAATCCTTACCTTCTAAAGATCGTAAAATTACTCGCAGATCTGAAGTAGCTAAAACTTCTGGTCTCAAAGAATTTCCAAGCCAATTTATTACTGTGGTGCTGGGAAATTCCATTTTGATATATGTGCTTAGTTTTACAATATGTTGATATGCTCTACCCTTGATTTCATTACATATAAGTAATAGAGGGTGCGTTGTGTGCGATGGCCTCCATGCGCGCATATAGTCGAGAAGTTCATTTAATCCCCCTTTTTCTCCTAGGCTTAGACCATCTATCTCATCAAGTAACACGGCCAACTTGTGCTTATTTGTGTTAGGTGTCATTGATTCTAGAACTGATTTTTGAACTAAAAGAGGTATAATCTGTTTCTTGAATGCCTGCCCAGAACGAGTATGGCTCGCATTTAGTTCGATAATTTTATAGGATTGTTCTTTTAAGATTTCTCTAGCAAGCGTTGTTTTACCAACTCCAGGGGGGCCGACTAATAAAAATGCTGGAGTTGTTGGTTTTTCTAACCATCGCCTAAGTGTAGTTTCAACACTTGGATGAAGGCTAATATATTCCATAGTTCTTAAACTAAGTCTATTATATAACTTTAGACCATTAGCGCAGCGCATTATATACTAAGAAGGCATTGTTCAACTGCATTATTTAATGCACTAGAAGATGTTGTGCCCACACAGGTATCGCCATCATATACACCTTCCCATGTAACACCCTTTTCTGCGCAATAATTACATATAGTATTTATATTATTTGTATTATTTTTAACATCATTTGACGTGTATATAAATGTATTTACGGGAGTGGCCGCCGCAATATTTGTAACTACAGTTCCTAAGCCCCCATTCTTAGAAACTCCGAGCATATCAAAGCATACACCAGTTCCACCAGTAGGTTTATAATATGTTAAATAATCCGGACACATATTTATTACGGGTGGCCAAGTATTAAGCTTTGATTTCGTAGGTTTAAACCATATGAAGCCAAAATATATTAGGACAAAAAATGTTCCTATTGCGTATATTACTCCGCGTGTTTGCCCCATAGGGTATAGCTTACTCGTGGTGTGTATTAGAAATAAAATAGATAAAAGGACATACGCAACCAGATACCAATTTACCTTTGAGGTGTCCATACCTAAGATTATCATGCTACTAAGTGATCTTATAAAAAATTCATTCAGACCTATATTATATAGTTCTGAATGAATTGTATATATAGCCGGGATAAATGCTATTTACAGCAAGCCAGGCAGGAAG
>Ga0209770_10001762_pt1 | contig 11066 bp, 10 predicted proteins | sample LauGreSu1BDMLBDD_2_FD_187572 | JGI IMG/M metagenome (GOLD analysis project Ga0209770, IMG submission 187572) | Freshwater lake microbial communities from Lake Michigan, USA - Su13.BD.MLB.DD (SPAdes) (version 2) | ecosystem: Environmental > Aquatic > Freshwater > Lake | place: Lake Michigan, USA...
AACCCAGTCGCGCAGGTCGGGAGGAAGAAGCATCGGGGTGTCGCGGTCGATAGAGACAAATCTTGCCATATCAATCTGCATAGCAGGCATTAGGCCATGTTCACGCCTAAGTCCGACAGGCTGCTAGGCCAGATCATGGCTGGCTCCGGATTTTTGTTTTCGGACTACGGCGGTTTATTTCTGAACGGCACCTTCGGTTGGGCGGCGCTCGCTTGCATGAACATCCCGGAGGGGAAAGCGGCGAGGGGGGGGGCTATGGGAGCGCCCGGAGCCCCCGTGGCGGTGAGTCCCGTTGATTGGTTCACTTTTCCGTCGGCGGTGATGCGGCGAAATGTTTTCGCGCAGGATGTGAAGCGGCACGGATTCCGTCGGCGGCTCGAGTTGACTTATCAGACCGCGATCGCGCCGCGCTTCATCTTGCAGCCGGATGTGCAATACATCATTACCCCGGCGGCGCGACCGACCTTGAGAACGCGTTCGTTATCGGCTGCGGCACAACGGTGGTTTTTTACTTAGCGGCCCGGTTTTTTCGGGAGGCCCTCGATGCGCTCACCGGGCCAGATTTTGTTTTTGGAAAACCAGCCCTGCGGCATTTCGAGCGCATAGGCGATGTTCGGGAAACGGCTCGGGACGGGCGTCTCCACGCGGGGTTGGAGGTCGTGGAGTTCCTTGATCGTGCCAGAGGCGTCGATGTAGGCGATGGTGAGCGGGAGTTCGGTGTTCTTCATCCAGAAGCCAACGGGGCCTGCATTATCCATTACGAAAAGCATGCCCGAGTCGGTTGCGAGAGATTTTCGAAACATCAATCCGGCGGAGCGCTCGTGATCCTCATCGGCGATTTCGGCGGAAATTTTTTTCGTGCCGATGCGAAGCTCGGTGGTCGGGAGTGTGGGCTGCGGGCCGCTCTGGGCGCGGCTCGGTGGCTGCACGAGAAGAAAGAAAAACACCCCCACAAGCGTTAAGATTTTCAAATATTTTTTTTCGATGTTGTTGACAGGTGACTCAGATTTTGGAGACATACCGCGACCTTTCCCGAAAAAACATGTATTCGACTCATCGCCGGCACGCAATTTTCCCGTCTCTTTTCTCGCGAGCTGGGCGAGACACAATCTGACGGCTCTGCACTGACCCATGGCGAACTTTTTTCCAAAATGGACCAACTGGCTTCCGCTGAAGCTGGTGATTTGCGTGGGCGCGATCGTCACGGGGATCGTCGGGGGGCTTTGGTATTATTTCACTCCGAAATACACACGCGTCGGCTATGAGCCCACCCAGCCGGTGCCGTTCTCTCATGTGATCCATGTGCAGCAGCTCGGTATGGATTGTCGGTATTGCCATAGTTTCGTCGAGGTGGCCTCCCACTCGAATGTGCCGACCACCCAGACTTGCATGGCCTGCCATACCCAAATCAAAGCCGACAGCCCAAAGCTCGCCGCAGTGCGCGAGAGCTGGAAGACCGGCCAACCCGTCAACTGGGTGCGCATCCACAAGGTTCCCGACTACACTTATTTCAACCACGCGGTGCATGTGAACCGGGGCGTGAGCTGCTACAGTTGCCACGGCGCGATCAACGAGATGAAGGTCGTTTACCAGCACGAGCCGCAAAGCATGAGCTGGTGCTTGGATTGCCACCGTGCCCCTGAAAACCACCTCCGCCCACCGTCGGAAGTCTACAACATGGCTTGGAAACCAGCCAGCGCTCAGGCCCAGCACGAAATCGGCATGAAGTTCAAGGAGGAGTGGGAAGTGAACCCGCCCGTCACCTGCGGAGGCTGCCATCGATGAAGAGAAATTTCCACCACCCGAAACCGGAGAAAAACCCACGCATCTGGCGTAGCCTGCGTGAGTTGGAGAACGACCCGCAGTTCCAGAAACATCTCGAGCAGGAATTTCCTCGCGGGGCCGAGCTTTATCAGGACAGCGGCCTCTCGAAGCGCGATTTTATCAAACTCATGGGCGCCTCGATCGCGCTCGCCGGAGTCGGTCTGACTGGTTGCCGCCGTCCGGATTCCTATCTCGTTCCTTTTACGAAGGGCGTGGAATTTACCATTCCTGGCAAATTCCTCTACTACGCGACCTCCATGCCCGCCCGCTACGGTGCGGTGCCGTTGATCGCCACGACCAGCGACGGTCGCCCGACCAAGCTCGAGGGCAACCCGCTACATCCTTTCTCGAACGGCGGAACCGACTCGTTCGCCCAGGCGGAAATCCTCAATCTTTACGATCCGCACCGCTCGAAGCAGATCACCGAAAAAGGCAAAGCCTCGGACGCGGTCGCTTTCGACGCGTTTGTGAATACGATCGCCTCCGGTGACGGCAAGGGTCTCGCGGTTCTGGCGGAACCCAAAAGCTCACCGACCCGTAACCGCCTCCGCTCGGCATTGGCCTCAAAATTCCCCGATATGCTTTGGGCGGAATACGATCCGCTTATGGCGGCGCCTGCTCAAGAAGCCGCAACTGCTTCGTTCGGCCCGAATGTTCGCCTCGTTCCGAACTTCAGCCGTGCCGACATCGTTCTCGCGATTGATAGTGATTTTCTGAACCCGATCGAGACTGGCATCGGCTACGCACAGGGCTTCGCTTCCCGCCGCAATCCCGACCAAAAAGGGGCTCCGATGAACCGCCTCTATGTCGTCGAGAACCACTACACGGTGACCGGCGGCATGGCCGACCATCGACTGCGGTTGAAAGTCTCGGAGATGGGAGAATTTGCCCGTCAACTCGGCTTGGCCCTCGCTAAAGCCACAGGCAACGCCGGCTTGGCCACCGTCGCGAATGCCGTTCCCGCTTCCCAAGCCTCCTTTGATTCCAAGTGGGTCGAGGAATGTGCGGCCGACCTCGCCAAAAACGGCAGTCGCTCGATTGTCGTCGCCGGGCCGCTGGCTTCTACGCCGATTCAAGTTTTGGTCAATGCGATCAACAGCGCCCTCGGCAATATAGGGGCAACCCTCACGGCAGTAAAAACCGACGCGCCTGCCTCCGCAAGCATCGGCGATCTCGCGAAAGCGATTGACGCCGGCAAGGTCAAATCCCTCTTCATCCTTGGCGGCAATCCCTCCCACAACGCCCCGGCCGAGCTCGGCTTCGCCAAACTTTTGGAGAAAGTGCCCGATACCGTCCATCTCGGCTTGTTCGAAGACGAAACTTCGAAAGCCTGCCGCTGGCATGTTCCGGCCGCCCATTTCCTCGAAGCGTGGGGCGATGTTCGCACTTTCGACGGCACCTACACTTCCGTCCAACCGATGATCCTCCCGCTCTGGGGCGGTCGTTCGGAACTCGAGATTCTCAATGCCCTGAACGGCGCGCCCGCTCCGATCGGCCCGGCGTTGGTTCAAGCCACCTTTACGCAAGTAGCCAACAGCACCGACCCGTCCGCATGGAACGCGTTCCTGCGCGATGGCTTCCAGTCAAACTCGGCGTTTGCTCCGGTGCAAGCCGCTTTCAATGCGGACACTGCCGCCGCTCTGGCCAAAACCTCGGGCACCAAGTCGGATGGTTTGGAACTGGTCTTCCTCCAAAGCTCCAGTGTGGATGACGGTCGCTACGCCAACAACTCCTGGCTGCTCGAGACCCCGGATTTTGTCACGAAAGTCACTTGGGACAACGCGGTTCTCGTCAGCCCCGCAACCGCCCAAAAGCTCGGCATCAAGGCGAACAACTTCAATGTCCTCGGCGACATCGCCGAAAAAATGGGCAACGATGTCAATTACGACCTTGTCGCCGACATCGTAGAAATCTCCGATGGCAAAACGACCATCGAAGCCGCCGCGATTGTCGCTCCTGGCCACGCCGACGACTCACTCTCCATCGCGCTCGGATATGGTCGCAAGGAAGTTTCGGCGCTCATGGATGGCGTTGGTTTTGATGCCTATCCGCTCCGCCGCTCGAACTGCATGCGCTCAGTCAGCGGTGTCACCTGCAAAGTCACCGACCGCGATTATCCTCTCGCCCAAACGCAAGAGCACCGCAGCATGGAAGGACGCGACCTCGTGCGCGAAGGCACCATCGAGCGTTATTCGAAAGACAACGCCTTTGCCCAATCGATGGGCATGGATGGACACATCCCGCCGAATATTTCGCTCTACACGCACCCCGAGCTGACCTCGAAAGAGCAGTGGGGAATGACGGTGGATCTCAACACCTGCACCGGTTGCAACGCGTGCGTCGTCGCTTGCCAAGCCGAGAACAATGTTCCTGTCGTCGGCAAGGACCAAGTCCGCAAAAACCGCGACATGGCTTGGATCCGTCTCGATCGTTACTTCGCCGGCGAGGCCAACGATCCGGAAATGCTTTCGCAAGCCGTGATGTGCCAACATTGCGAAAACGCCCCGTGCGAAACCGTTTGCCCTGTCAATGCCACGGTCCACAGCGAGGATGGATTGAACCTGATGGCCTATAATCGCTGCATCGGCACCCGCTACTGCGCGAACAACTGCCCTTGGAAAGTTCGCCGTTTCAACTATTTCGATTACAACCAACGCCCGATCGATGAACTCTATTGGGGTCCGCTCGCCAAGAAAGGCATGGCCGACAGCCTCAAGATGGCGAAAAACCCGAATGTCACGGTTCGCATGCGCGGCGTCATGGAAAAATGCACTTTCTGCATCCAGCGCATCGAAGAGGCCAAAATCTCGCGCCTTGTAGAAGCCGGCCCGACACCTGCCAGCGAAACGCCGGTTGCCGCCTTCAAGGTTGCGTGCCAGCAGGCTTGCCCGAACGACTCGTTGATTTTCGGCAACATTGCCGACCCGAAGAGCGCCGTCAGCCAATCCCGCAAGGGCCCGCGCGTTTACGAGATGTTCAAGTATCTCAATGTCTCGCCGCGAGTTCTGTATCTCGCCCGCATCCGCAATCCCAACCCCAAGATGCCCGGAGCGGACCAAGTCGGAATGGCCAATGGAGCCGGCCACCACGGCGCGCACGGCGCAGGCCACGACGCCCATGATTCCCACAACGCCCAACCGCCTCACGGCGACGCCCACGCCGCTCCAGCCGCCCACTAAGGTTTAAGAAATGTCCAACGCCACAGCCGAACATCCCGAGCACCTTACGGAAGACGAAAAACAACTCGTCCGCCAACCGCTCGTGCTCAACAAGCGCACGATGGGCTGGATCAGCGATTACATCAGCTCAATCGTCGAGGGCAAGACACCAACTTGGTGGTATATCTCGATGGGAGTTACCGTTCCCCTCACGCTCATGTGCTTGGCGCTGTTGGGTTATCTTATTTCCACAGGCGTCGGCGTGTGGGGCAACAACCACCCCGTCGGCTGGGCCTGGGATATCACGAACTTCGTGTTCTGGATCGGTATCGGCCACGCGGGCACGCTCATTTCGGCGATTCTTTTCCTGACCCGGCAGAAGTGGCGCACATCGATCAACCGCGCCGCCGAAGCGATGACGCTTTTCGCCGTGGTCTGCGCCGGTATTTACCCTGCACTGCACGTCGGCCGTGTGTGGATGGCTTGGTTCCTCGCCCCGGTGTCGAACGCCAATGCGATCTGGCAAAATTTCCGCTCCCCGCTCCTTTGGGACGTGTTCGCGGTCTCGACCTACTTCACGGTGTCGGTGCTCTTCTGGTATACCGGTCTCATTCCTGACCTCGCCACCCTGCGTGATCGCTGTACCACAAAGATTCGCAAGTTCATCTACGGCGTTCTTGCCCTCGGCTGGCGCGGTGGCAACCGCCAATGGCGCCACTACGAAATGGCCTACTTGATCTTGGCCGGTCTCTCCACCCCGCTCGTTCTTTCGGTGCACTCGGTTGTGTCCTTCGACTTCGCTACATCGGTCATTCCCGGCTGGCACACAACGATCTTCCCGCCTTACTTTGTCGCAGGCGCCATTTTCGGCGGTTTCGCGATGGTGCTGACCATCATGATTCCGGCTTGCGCGATTTACAAACCGCTGCACGACCTCGTGACGATCGACCATGTGGACAAGATGTGCAAAATCATCCTCCTCACCGGTTCCATCGTCGGCTACGCCTACCTGATGGAGTTGTTCATCGCATGGTATGGCGCCAACCCTTACGAAAAAGCCGCTTTCTGGTATCGCGCCTTCGGTCCCTACTGGTGGGCTTACTGGTCGATGATGTTCTGCAACGTCATTGCTCCTCAGATGTTCTGGTTCAAATACTTCAGAACCCATCTCATCTGGGTGTGGGTGATCGTCCAGTTCCCGAATGCCGGTATGTGGTTCGAGCGTTTCGTCATCATCGCGACCACGCTCGCACGCGACTTCACTCCCTCTGCTTGGGGAATGTTCCACCCGACTTGGGTCGATATTTGCACTTTTGTGGGAACTTTCGGGTTGTTCACCACACTCTTTCTCCTTTTCATTCGATTCCTGCCGATGATTTGTATGTTTGAAGTCAAAGCGGTCCTGCCAGAAGCGGACCCGCACCACGGGGAGGCTCACTAAAATGGACGCCGTCGGAAATCCCACAGCACCCGTCTACGGAATCGCAGCTGAGTTCCAGTCCGCTCGCGACCTCTACCATGCCGCCGAGAAAATCCGCGAAGCTGGATTCTCGAAATGGGATGTCTTTTCCCCGTTCCCGATTCACGGAATGGACGAAGCCATGGGCCTCAAGCGCTCGATTCTCGGAAAAGTCGTCTTTTGCGGCGGCCTCACTGGATTCTTGACCGCAGTGAGCTTGGAATTCGGAACTTCCTCGTTCCTTTATCCTCTTATCGTCGCTGGCAAGCCCACCAACCTCTACACGGTGCCGGCCTTTTTCCCGGTCAAGTTCGAGTTGACCATTCTTATATCGGCCTTCACGGCGGTCTTTGGAATGTTGATCATGAACGGTCTGCCACGCCTGAACCACCAACTCTTTAACTGGGACCGCTTCAAAAAAGTCACCGAGGATAAATTCTTCGTCGCCATTGAGTCCGAAGATCCGAAATTCTCCACCCGCTCGGTAAAGGATTTTCTGGAATCCCTCGGCGGAACCAATATTACCACCATCCACGGAGACTAATCGGGCATGCTGAAATACTTCTTCTCCATTTTCATTCTGGTGGTCGTCCTCGTGGTGACTGTCGCGGGATTCCGTGGCCAGAAATTCGACAAACCGCCAATTGAACTTTTCCCGGACATGGATCACCAACCGAAGGTGAAAGCCCAAGTGCCCAGCGAGTTTTTCGCCGATGGCCGTGGCAACCGCCAGCCGATCGCTGGAACCGTGCCGCTCGGCTATGCGATGCCACTTCACAAACCCGTCAATGGCTCCACTGGCGAATCGCCCAGCCCCTACAAGCAGGTGAAATTCTCTAACAGCGTGTCCTATTTCGATACTGGTCGGTTCGATAACCAGTGGGGCACAGGCCTCCCGGTTAATGAAGTCACTCCCGAATTCATCGCCCGAGGCCAAGAGCGCTACAATATCTCCTGCGCTGTCTGCCACGGAGACACCGGTGCTGGAAACGGCATCGCTGGAAAATACGGTCTCGTCGCTATCGCCAACCTCCACCAACAACGCATCCGCGACATGGCAGACGGGGAGATTTTCAACACTATCACCCATGGAAAAAACACCATGATGGGCTACGGCGACCGCATCCAAGTGCAGGACCGATGGGCGATTGTCGCCTACATCCGCGCGCTCCAACTCTCGCAAGGCGGTGCCACAATCAATGATGTTCCGCCCGCCGAACGGGCCCAACTCGAAGCGCAGAAACAATGAGCAGCAGTCACGAACCATCCCAACCCGGCAGCCACACCTTCGACTACAAACATGTCGGTGGCCGCTTCCTCGGCCTCGTCGCGCTGGCCATTGTGGCGTTCGCCGCCGTGGGCTTCGGAGCAGTGACTGACACGAAGCAATTTGCCTTCTCTTACCTCTTCGCGTTCACCTTTTTCCTCACGATCTGCATGGGCGGTCTGTTCTGGACGCTCGTCCACCACGCCGTGGATGCCGAGTGGAGTGTCGTGGTTCGTCGCCAGTTGGAAAACATTGCCAGCCTGTTGATTGTGATGGGCGTTTTGTTCATCCCGCTAATCTTTGTGGCACCGAAGCTCTGGTATTGGATGACCAAGCTCCCCGGCCAAGACATCCTTCTCGATGAGAAATGGCCCTACCTCACCAAGGAATTCTTCTGGATTCGTGCGGCCTTCTATTTCCTCTTCTTCGGCATCGCCGCCACATGGCTCCGTGCCAACTCGATCCACCAAGACACCTCTGGCGCTGCTCGTTACACCTTGATCAATCGCAAGATCACCTTTGCGAGCCTTCCGCTGTTCGCCGTGTCGCTCACTTTTGCCGCGATCGATTGGCTGATGGGTCTCGACTACCACTGGTTCTCGACCATGTGGGGCGTCTACATTTTTGCGGGAACCGCCCTGAGCAGCATGTGCGTGCTGGTTCTCATCATCACTGCCCTTCGCAATGCGGGTTATTTCCAGAATGTCATCACGCTCGAGCATTACCACATCATGGGTAAGCTCATGCTGGCCTTCACGATCTTCTGGGCCTACATCGGCTTCAGCCAATACATGCTCATCTGGTATGCGAACATCCCGGAGGAGACTGTTTACTTCCTGCGCCGCAACACCGAGACTTGGCAAATCCTGAGCATTGCCTTGGTTGTTGGACACTTCTTTGTTCCTTTCGTGCTCTTGCTGTTCAATTTCGGCAAAAAAAGCCCAGCCTTCCTTTCCGGCATGGCACTGTGGCTTCTTTCCATGCACCTCCTTGATATCTATGTCGTGGTGCTCCCGGGGCTCCACAAAACCGGCGTGGCTATTAGCTGGCTGGACATCGCCTGCCTCATCGCCATTGGCTGCACCTTAGCGGCGGTTTTCCTGAAACGCCTCGGCGATGCTCCGCTCTGGCCGCTGCGTGACCCGCGACTCAAGAAATCGATTGCCTTGAAGAACTGATGCATACCGACTCTCACAACGCTCCGAAAAAATCCGGCGCCTGGTTTTTCATCCTCGGCATCGGCCTCATCGCCATGTTCTTACTGGCATCAAATTTCTTCCGTGGAGGAAACGCTGCCACAACCGATCCCGAAGACCCTGCTCGCGATGAAGAGCGCATTAAAATCCTTGCCGATCTCAAAGCTGAGGAAGTGCAAAAACTTAACTCCTATGCTTGGGTGGATCAAGCCAAAGGAAGTGTTCAAATTCCCATTAATCAGGCCGTGACCCTTGTTTTAGCCAAGTTGAATTCCACCAAGCCCGCTCCCGCCTATCCCGTTGTGGACAATGCCGGCCAGCCTTTGCCGCCCACCCGCCTCGTGACTCCTGCCGGGGCGGATAGCCCGGATGCGCTGCCTGAAGGGGAAGAAAAGGACGGTGAAGCCAACGCTCTTGCCGCTCCGGTCGAAAAAAACGATGCTATGACCGGAAAAACCAAAAAATCTAAAACGCAACAATGAGTCACGATTTGTCCAATCAGCCGGATAGCTTGACCCCAGCCGAGCGCGCCGAGATCGACGCCTCAAGCAGCCTTGCTGTGCTCCTCCTCTTCGGTTCCTCCGCGTTCTGGTTCGTTTTCTCCTCTCTCTTCGATGTGATTGGCGCGATCCAACTCGTCTATCCCTGCTTCCTCGATGGCATCAGCTTTCTGACCTACGGGCGGGTCGTTCAAGTAGCCACGACCATCATGGCCTACGGCTTCGCCACACCCGCCGCCCTCGGCATCGCAGTTTGGTTGTCTGCGCGACTTTGCAAGGTTCCGCTATCCCACCACCGTATGCTGGTTAGTGCCGGAATAGTCTGGAACCTTGGCATTCTTGTCGGGGCCTGCTCGATTATCGCCGGGAATAGCACCTCCTTCGCGCTTCTCTCATTCCCTGCCTTTGCAACTCCGATCCTATTCGTCTCCTACGCGCTGATTGCGATCTGGGTTCTCTTCACTTTCAACGGGCGGAAATCGAGTGCGCTGTTTGTCTCGGCTTGGTTCGTATTCGCAGCCATCCTTGCCTTTCCATGGCTCTTCGGCACTGCAAATGCCCTCCTCGTCTGGAACCCCGTCGCCGCTCCAGCCCAGCCTGCCATTGCGCTGTGGTTCTCCAGCGGATTCCTGAATCTCTGGCTGGTGCCCGTTGGAGTCGCCGCCGCGTTTTATATCATTCCGAAATCCACCGGCCTCCCGGTCGCCAGCAGCAACCTAAGCCTTCTGGGCTTCTGGACTCTTCTTCTCTTCGGAGCTTGGACTGGTGGCGCACAAATCATCGGCGGCCCCGTCCCGGCTTGGATCACCAGTGCGGGCGTTGCGGCCAGCATCATGTTAATCGTCCCCGCGCTCGCGATTGGCTTGAATCTTCATCTCACTCTCGAAGGTCACTACGCCCCAGTGGCTTGGAGTCCAGCACTCCGGTTCATCTCAACAGGAATGGGTTGCTTGATCGCCTACTGGATTCTCACAGCGATCAACTCCCTGCCCGGTGTCAATGCAATGACACAATTTTCCGACATCAACCGCGGCCTGTATCAACTCGGCCATCTCGGTTTCTTTGCCATGACAGCCTTCGGTGCCATCTACTACATCGTTCCGCGCCTGACCGGGCACGAATGGCCCTGTGGTAAATCCATCTCGCTCCACTTCTGGTTGGCCGCCACGGGTATCGGATTCATTTTGACAGGATTTATTCTCGGTGGCTTGATTCAAGGCTCTGCACTCAGCCAGACCTTTATCACCTTCCGCAGCTCTGTTGAATTCGCATGGCCGTTTCGATTCCTTGCCATGCTCGGTAGCCTGCTCATTCTGGGAGCAGCAGTGAATTTCGCCATTCTTCTCATCGGCATCCTGCTCGAAACCCGTAAAAACCAAGCCCCTGCCTTGTTGGCAGAGCGCGAGGAAAATTCCCAGGAGCCCGTCGCGGTATGATAAAACTCCCAAATCTTTTCATAGGCATCTTTCTCATCTTTGGCTCCGCTTGGCTCGGACTCGTCAACTACCCGTTGAAAAATCTCGGTAACCTCCAGCCAGTGGCCGATGAAGCCACCGGTGGCGTCCTTCCGCCCACCGTTTCCGGCCTTGCTGTCGCAGGCCAAAAAGTCTATGCTGCCAACGGTTGCGTGGAGTGCCACACCCAGCAAGTCCGTTTCGCTCC
>Ga0209770_10001766_pt1 | contig 11045 bp, 5 predicted proteins | sample LauGreSu1BDMLBDD_2_FD_187572 | JGI IMG/M metagenome (GOLD analysis project Ga0209770, IMG submission 187572) | Freshwater lake microbial communities from Lake Michigan, USA - Su13.BD.MLB.DD (SPAdes) (version 2) | ecosystem: Environmental > Aquatic > Freshwater > Lake | place: Lake Michigan, USA...
TTGGCTTCGGGGAGGCCTATGAACTCCACGGCTTGCGCGGCAGCCTGGGCGACCAGAAGAGCGTTGGAATCCGCCATACCTATGTCCTCGCTGGCGCAAATGACGAGGCGTCGGGTGATAAAGCGCACTTCCTCGCCGACATGGAGCATTTTTGCGAGCCAGTAAATAGCGGCGTCCGGATCGCTGCCCCGGATGCTTTTGATAAACGCACTGATCGTGTCGTAGTGACCATCGCCAGTGCCATCATAGACGACGGCTTTTTTTTGAATGCTCTCCTGAGCGGCGGCGAGGTCGATGCGGGTGAGGCCTTCGGGATCGGTCGGCGAGGTGAGCGCAGCGATTTCGAGAGCGTTCAGGCATTTTCTGGCGTCTCCATCACTGAGCTTCGCGAGGAATGCAGCGGCGTCAGGGTCAATGACGATGCGGCGAGATCCGAGTCCACGATCCGCATCCCGCAAGGCGCGGTCGATGAGATGAACGAGATCTTTTTCAGGTAGTGGCTTGAGCTCAAAAATCTGCGAGCGGGAGAGAAGCGCGCTATTGATGCTGAAAAAGGGATTCTGCGTCGTGGCGCCTATGAGTCGCAATACGCCACTCTCGACCTCGGGCAGGAGCACGTCCTGCTGGGCTTTATTGAAGCGATGAATCTCATCCACAAAGAGGATCGTTTTCTCGCCGGAATGCGAGCGTCTGGCATTCGCGGAAGCCACGATGCGGCGGATATCAGCCACGTTGCTTTCGACCCCGCTGAGGCGTTCGAAGCGGGACTTCGTCGCGCCGGCTATGACTTGCGCCAACGTGGTTTTGCCGGTTCCGGGTGGGCCGTAGAGAAGAAGGGAAGAAATGCGGTCTGCCTCGATCGCGCGGCGGAGCATCTTCCCAGGGCCAAGAATGTGATCCTGCCCACAATACTCCTCAAGGGTGCGCGGACGCATTCGCGTGGCAAGGGGGGCATCGCGGTCGGTAATAGGATTTTCAGGAAAAAGTTCGTCCACAGTGTGGGATGGATAATCGCCTATAGAGCCTCGCAGTTGAATCAAGAATTTTCAATGCCCGCGTCGGAATCGTGGAACTCCTTGATTTGAGTCAATGCGTGCTGACGACAGAGAGGTAAAAAAAACTTGAAGGCGGATGGGATGAGGCTCATGTTTCCGAGTTCGCTGAGCCGCTTATCATCTGAAATGAACTGCCATAAATACTCGTCCCCTCTCTATATTTGCCGATTTGTGGCAAGTGCTAGAGATAGTTTTTTTCTATTAAGAATCGGTTCCACTCGCGGTCTTTAACTTTACGCTTTCGATGTCCAGTTCGAGTAATCGCCCCATTGTCGATGTTCTGATTCACTGCCCGGGATCGCACGGCGTCATTCCCGATCAGGTTCACAAGCAGGCCTCGGCGTTGCATCAAATGGGGGTCAAGGTTCTTCTTCTCTGTGCCCCGGGATTTCTGAGAACCCGAAACGCCGAATATCCCGTTGCCGTTTGCATGGATGAGGGGGCTAGCTCACAAAACCAAGGCAGTTCCTCGAAAAAGTTAGCCAAGTCGCTTCAATCCGTTCGCAACCAATTTCGCCTTGCTTGGGAAATCTATAAGCACCGTCCGAGCATTGTCCTTGCCGCTAGTCATATTGAGATGCATGCGGCACTCTGGATTTGGCCGCACATCCTGCTCGCGCTTTTCTTCAAGACCATCTACGCGATGAACCTGCATTTTTCGCCGAAGGACAAAAATAGCGGCGGTAAATGGTGGTCGCGTCTTTCGAGCAGCCTAGCATTTGAGCCGTTCCGCATCGCGGTTGCCCACAAGCATATCTCGCATCCAGTCGCTGTGCCGAAGTTCGTGCGAATGGTGGAAGTGCCGATCGGCCCGGAAAAGGTGATATCTATTCCGGAAAACGTCAAAAAAATCCGAAAGGAATGGAACGTACCCCGTGGCAAGAAGGTGTTCCTAGCCTTCGGGTCGATCCGAAATCATAAAAACCTCGATCTTTCCATTCGCGCCCTGCTGGATAATCCGAATGCCTTTCTAGTGGTCATTGGTAATGCTCCAAGCCATAAAGATCGCCCGCTTAAATACTATCAGATGCTTGCGGATGATCTCGGTCTGAGTAAGCGGGTCTTTATTTCGGATATGTTTGTCCATGATGAGAAGAGGTTGAGTTATTTCATTGCTGCGGACTTTTTATTGCTCACTCATGCTGGCTCCTTCCACTCCCAAACATCTTCGCTGACGACCGCCGTGAACGCTCGGCGTCGCGTCCTGGCGTCGAGCGGGTCGAGTCCGATGCGCGACCTGATCGAGCATTACGGCTTGGGGGTTTTTGTTGAACCCGATTCCAGTGAGGCTGTCGCGGATGGTATGGCAACGCTCCTTAATACGGAACTACCCGAGCCGAGGTGGGAAGATTACGAAAGCTATGCGACTTGGGAAACCAACGTCACCCGCCTCATCCAAGCCTCCAGTGATTTCATCAATAACAGGCCGACTCCGCAGCGTCAGTTTGAAGGTTTGGAAGACGAGGCGATGCCTTTGCCGACAATCATCCGAGCGCGAACTCTTCTGAAGCCTAAGTCTGAACGGGTCAAAAAGTCTTCAGTCGCACCGAGTGTGACTGCGTCGGTTACGAAATCTCAAGTGCCAGCCAAGGCGGAGATCAATGTCCCGAAAAAGAAAGGCAGACTGCCCAAAGTTGCGAAAAAAGACACCAAGCCTCCAATGGCCGCAGTCAAGCCGATCGCGATCCCACCCACTCCCGCGAAACGTGGACGCAAGCCGAAGGTGGCGAACCCTGCAGAAGGGAAAGCCTCCCATGTTCGAAAAGCGCCGGCAGTCGTAGTCCCTAAGTTGCCTGTCAAACGCGGTCGCAAACCAAAGGCGAGCGTTGCAGTGAATGGAAAAGCCAACGGGGCCTCAAAGCCCGCCAGTATCCCTCCGAAAAAAGCCCCTTCCAAGAAGGCGAAAGTCACGCAACCTTCCCGTTCTCAGAAATCGGCTATTGAGATCGCCCGCCTTCGCGAGCTGAATCATCATCGCCGAACCCTTCGCCGTCGCAGGATGGCAGGCTCCTCCAAAAAACTAGGCGTGTAGCTGTTGGGTTAAGTCGCGGGAGCAAAGTGAGCGACGGCAGCGCGGATCGTGCGCTCATCGCCAACGTTGAATTCTTCCCCCGCAGCGATTTCAAAGACCCGACCATCCGGAAGCGCAAACTCGAGAATAAGGGGGCGAATTCCCTGATTTTTTTTCACCACGGCGAGGATAGTTTGTAAGGCGGCTTCATCGATAAGAGTGCGTTGAAGGCGTAAGCGCACCGCCTTCACGGAAGCCTTTGGCTTCAGCGCCGCCATGGCTCCCGCCGTAGCACGAACGGCCTCCTCGCGGAGGGTAGCGCGAATATTGATAGAAACCGCCGTTCCTGGAACGAGTAATGCGATGTTTTTAGCAAAGGTTTCATCCCACGCTGTGATTTCGAGTGAGCCAGTGAAATCCTCGAGCACCAAAATGCCAAAGGGCTTGCTGTCCTTTTTAGAGAACTTTTTTTCGACGCTCATGATGAGTCCAGCCAGCTTGAAGCTTCCGTTCTCGGTGGCTTGGGTGACTTGGGAAATGGTGTTGTATTTTCCGGAGTCAAAGTGTCCAGCGTAGCTGTCGAGTGGGTGACCGCTGACGTAGTATCCAAGGAGTTCCTTCTCGTATTTGAGCATCTCCAGTTGAGGCCATGGTTCGACGGCGGCATTCACGACAGAAGCCTTAGATGGCATCAGTGGCATGTCATCAAAAAGGGAGACTTGTCCGCTCGCGCGATCTCGCTGAAGCGAGGCCGCCGAGGCCATCGTGGATTCGATCTCCGCAAAGAGTTGGGCGCGGCTCTTGCCGAGGCAATCAAAGGCCCCGCACTTCACGAGACTTTCTAGGATTTTTCGGTTCACGGTGCGTGAGTCGAGTCGCGAACAGAAGGAATCAAGGGATACAAAGTTTCCACCCTTGGCGCGCTCGGCAATGGCGGATTCCATCGCGCCGGCACCGACGTTCTTGATCGAGGCCAGGCCGAAGCGAATCCCGTCGCCAGAGGTTTCTGGAGAAAATTTGAGATCGCTGGAATTGATGTCCGGGGGACGAACGGGGATTTCCATGCGGCGGCATTCGCCGATCACCTCGGCGAGTCGTTCGGTCGTGCTCGCGTCGAAGGTGAGCATCGCCGACATGAACTCGCGGGGATAGTGGGCCTTCAAATACGCCGTCTGATACGAAATCCAGCCGTAAGCGGCGCTGTGGGATTTGTTGAATCCGTATTCGGCGAATTTCGCGATGAATCCGAAAATGGCATCAGCGACCTTGGGGGTGATATTATTGTGCTTCTCGCAACCAGCCACGAAGCGGGCGCGCTCCTTTTCCATTTTTTCGGCATCCTTCTTGCCCATCGCGCGGCGGAGAAGATCGGCCTCGCCGAGCGAGTAACCAGCCAGCACGCTGGCGGCCAACTGAACTTGTTCCTGATAAACAATGATCCCGTGGGTTTCCGCGCAAACCTTCTCGAGAAGGGGGTGCAGGTATTCGACTTTTTTGAGACCCTTCTTGCGCTCGATATATTCAGGAATGAATTGCATCGGACCCGGACGATAAAGCGCGCCAACGGCGATGATGTCTTCGATGCAGCCGACATCGAATCGTTTGCAGCAACTGGTGATGCCACCACTTTCCATCTGGAAAACGCCCAGTGTTTCGCCCCGGTTGTAGATATCAAAAGCGGCTTTGTCGTCGGTAGGAATCGTATCGATGTTGAAATCGGGATTCGCAACGTGGATGAGCCTTACGGCTTCCTGCATGATCGTGAGCGTGCGAAGACCCAAAAAATCCATCTTCAACATGCCGAGGTCGGTGAGCGGTCCCATCGCATATTGCGTTACGACCTCGTTTTCCTTGCCGCGGCAGAGTGGAATGAACTCGTCCAGTGGCCGATCGCCGATGACCACGCCGGCGGCATGGATGCCTGTGTTCCGGCTCAGGCCCTCAAGCACGGTGGCGTAGTCCCAGAGTTGCCGCACGGGAGCCTCATTTTCGATGGCGGCGGCTAGTTCGGGGTTTTTTTCCTTGGCCCCCTGCAGGTCGATATTCAGTTCATTCGGGATCATTTTGGCAACCCGATCGCCATCTCCATAACTCCAGCCCAACACGCGGCCGACATCGCGAATCACGCTCTTCGCGCCAAGTGTGCCGAAGGTGACAATCTGGGATACCGCACGCTCGCCGTATTTTTGACGAACGTATTCGATCACCTCGCCACGGCGTTCCATGCAAAAATCAACGTCGATATCGGGTGGGCTGATGCGCTCGGGATTCAGGAAGCGTTCGAAAATGAGCCCGTATCGGAGGGGGTCAATGTCGGTGATGCCGAGTACATAGGCGATGAGCGAACCGGCTGCGGATCCGCGGCCAGGTCCAACGGGTATGCCTTGTTCCTTCGCATAACGAATAAAATCCCAGACGATGAGGAAATAGCTGATGAATCCGGTTTTTTCGATCACCGAGAGCTCGTAGTTCAGGCGAGTTGTGAGTTCTGCGTCCGTATCCACTCGGGCACCGAATCGCATTCGAAGCCCTCCGTAGCAGAGATCGCGAAGATATTGCTCGCGGCTGCGGGCATCCGGGGAGTCGAAGTTTGGGTATTTAGGAACACCGAATTCCATTTCGAAATGGCAACGCTCGGCGATGCGAAGCGTATTGTCGCAGGCCTCCGGAAGCTCGGCAAAAAGGGTCCGCATTTCCTCTGGGGATTTGAAATAAAGTTCAGAACTGTAGCGTTGGCGCTTTTCATCCATGACCATCGATGCGGATCCGATACAAATCAGGACGTCGTGAGCCTCATGGTGCGATTTTTCCAAGAAATGCACATCGTTTGTGGCCACAAGCCCGAGGCCGAACTCTCGAGCGAGCTTGATCAATTCCGGATTCACTCGCCGTTGGGCATCAAGTCCGAACTCGGTCAACTCAATGAAGTAATTTTCAGGCCCAAAAATATCGCGATAGGCGGCAACGGTTTCCTTGGCCTCCTTCATTCGCGCTCCAGCGATGAGCGTCGGCACCTCGCCCTTCACGCAACCGCTGAGTGCGATGAGACCTTTGGCGTGAGCTACCAGCCGATCCCGATCGACACGCGGCTTGTAGTAGAATCCCTCCAGATGAGCTGAGGTGACGAGTTTGACCAGATTACCATATCCTTCCGCATCGGTCGCCAAGAGTGTGAGATGGTAAGCGGAATCCTTGGCCGAGGATCCGTTCCGCTCGAGCATCGAGCCGGGGGCTACATAGACCTCACAGCCAATGATCGGTTTGACTCCCGCTTTGCGTGCAGCTTGATAAAATGGCACAGCTGCATGCAGGTTGCCATGATCCGTCACTGCGACCGCTGGCATGCCGAAGGCGGCGGCCTTTTTCACCAACTCACCCACGCGCACCGAGGCGTCGAGGAGGGAGAATTCGGAATGGCAGTGCAGATGAACAAAAGACATGGGCGCTAACTTAACTCACTGTCGGGGCTTTTGTCCAACAAGGGCCGAAACAGAGAAATCAGGCAAAAATGTCCTCTCCCCCGACCCGAGCGACAGAGCGCCGGATGCGGAAGACGTGAGCGGGTCGGGAATGAGGGTCGAGCGAGATGAAGTTACGTGAACCCTTCCACGCATATCTCTCGCCCGTTATCAAATCTTCAACGTGATAGACCTCGTCAGCGGTTAACCCGAATTCTGCCAATGGGACATGAACAAACGCGGTCTGCGTGTTCCTAGGATCGACGGTCACAGCCACGAGCAAAGCCTCATCGAGGGAAGTTGTGGTTTTGCTGAAGCAGAGGATTTGGTCATTCTCCGCCGTGTGCGTCCGAAGATTCGCGTATTCTCGAAGCGCACGGTTTTCGCTCCGAATTTTATTCAACCTAGTGACGTAGTCCTTGATATTCCCTGGGGCATTCCAATCGCGACCCTTGAACTGGTATTTTTCTGAGTCGATGTATTCTTCTTTGCCCGGAACCGGCGCATTTTCGCACAATTCGAATCCGCTATAGATGCCGTAGACGGGCATGGTCAATGCCGCCAACGCGGCGCGGATCAAAAATGCGGGCCGCCCGCCCTGCTGAAGATACTCGGGAAGGATGTCGGGGGTGTTTGCGAAGAAGTTGGCGCGGAAGTATTCCTTCATCGGACCTTGGGTGAGTTCGGTCAAATACTCGGTCAACTCGTGTTTCGTATTCCGCCAAGTGAAATACGTGTAGCTTTGTGTGTAGCCGACCTTGGCGAGTTCCTGCATCATGTTTGGCTTGGTGAAAGCCTCGCTGAGGAAAACGGTGCCTGGGTATTGCAGCTTCACCTCGGCGATGAGCCACTCCCAGAAAGCGACGGGTTTGGTGTGGGGGTTGTCCACCCGAAAGATCCCAACGCCATGCCCGCACCAGAAAAGAACGACATCCCGCAATTCGTCCCAGAGTTCCTTCCAATTCGGATTGTGAAAGTTCAGCGGATAGACGTCCTCGTATTTTTTCGGGGGATTCTCGGCATACTTGATTGAGCCGTCCGGACGCTTGAAAAACCACTCCGGGTGAGCTTTCACGTAGGGATGGTCGGGGGAACAATTGATTGCAAAATCGAGCGCGATTTCCATGTCGCGTTTTTTGATTTCGCCCACGAGCCAGTCGAAATCCTCCAACGTGCCGAGTTCCGGCGCCACATCCTTGTGCCCACCACCATTGACTCCCTGACGATTATTCCCGATGGCATAGGGCACGCCGGGCTCTCCGGGTTCGCAGCGAAGCGAATTGTTTCGGCCCTTTCGATTCGTAGCGCCGATCGGGTGGATCGGAGGAAAATAAATCACATCAAATCCCATGGCTTTCGCATCGTCGATCCGTCCGAGGCAGTCGCGGAATGTCGAGCCCGAGTCCGCCTTTCCTTCGGCAGAGCGGGGGAAAAATTCATACCAAGCGGCGAAGGTGGCGCGGTCCCGATCGACCCATATTGGGTGAAAGGGTTCCGACGTTGTGGAGAGCGATCGGTCGGCGTGGATCTGCATGAGGGCGCAAAGGGTGGAATCGTGAGCGAGTTCGTGCGCTTGGGCGGCATTAGCGCCACGCATTGCAGAGGCCATTTTTTTCAAGGCTTCCCCGTCCGGCGACTTGCCTGCGCGTGTGGCTCCAGATCCAATAAATGCGGCGCCTTCGAGAATCTCGCTCTGAAGATCAGTTAACCCAGCGGCGAATTTCTTCTCGAGCTCGTGCTGCCAGGAAAAAAAGACATCACCCCATGCCTCAACTGTGTATTCCCAAGCTCCTGGCGAAGTGACCGAAAGCGTGCCACTCCAGTTGTCGTTCAGATGAGGCGTCATCGGAGTCTCGCGCCAGATTTTTGAGCCAACTGGCCGCCACTTCAACATGACGGTGATTTCGTCGTGGCCATCTTTGAAGACATCGGCCCTGACGGTGATTGTCTCTCCGACTGCTCGCTTGACGGCGAATCGAGCGTTGTCGAGCGAAGGCGAGATGCGACGGATGACTGTGGTTTCGGGGCTTTTGTTCATGGCAAGGTTTTCAATTTTTGCAGGAGCGGTTCGAGCCCACCAAGGCCCGACGCAACCTCCTGAAGTGATTTTATGGCAGCCGGAATATGTGCGAGAAAAGAAGTGCGGCCTTTTTGGTGTCCGAGGAATCCATAGGCGCCAAGGGCCTGCATGAGCCGCTGAACCGCGCACCATTTATAGGTGGTGTTAAAGTCCGCGTCCACCGCACCGCCATTGGCAATCAATCGGTTTTTGTAGACTTCGACTAGCTCGTCCCGTTCGGAGTCGGTCAACGTCACATACGGGTCGTATAAGAGGGAGGCGAGATCGTATTGAGGCAAACCGAAGCGCATTCCTTGGAAGTCAATCAGCCAAGCGGATCCATCGGCGATCATGATGTTCTGGGATTGGAAGTCGCGATGCACCAACGAACGTGGAAGTTTTGCTAAATCTGATGCGGCATTTAGCAAGGCCGGCAGTTGGGAGAGGCGCTCGACTTCCTCTGATGGAATCAGGAAGTGTTTTTGCAGGCAGTTTTCAAAAAAATACCCCTGCTCCCAAAGATAAAGATCCTTGTCAAAAACCCGCTCCAGCTGGATGTTGGCGTCACCGACAAGAGCGGTCGCTTTCAGGTGCATTTGGAGCACCCCATCTAGCGTCGAGGTATAAAGCGCCATGCGCGCGTCTCGCGATTCATTCCGAAAGCTCCAGAGATCGAGCTCGCCCAGATCTTGCATCCAGATCAATCCGTCAGCGGAGTCATGGTGATAAATCTCGGGAACGGGAACTCCTGCGGTTTGAAGGAAGCGCGCGATATCGACATAGTGGCGATTTTCCTCCTTCTGGCTGGAGTATTTCACAAAGATCATCGATTCCCCGCCCATGCTCACGCGGTAGAACTTTCGTTCGGAGCCACCCTTCTCAAGGGCGACCACGGAAGGGCTTTGGCTGGGATTGAGCGAAAATCGCTCACTCGTCAGAGAGATGACATCGGCGTCGGCAAGCATGGTTATATAAACTGGGATTGTGGCTTTGCCGTATTCCAATACCTCCCGTGGGCAATAGGAAAGCCAAATCACCTATGACCCATCGCCACAGGTTTTCTTATTCCGGCCAGTGCGAGAAAGTCAGTGGGAAGGTGGGTATGTGAAGACCTCCCCGTTCCCAATGGGAAATTGATTTACATGCTTTTAAGAGTTGTAAATTCTGATTGGTCCAACGATGGCAACCGGACCCAAAGATCTTTATCAAAAGTGCAGGGACTACAGAGACAGCGCGGATGCGCGCGCCCAAGGTTTCTACCCCTACTTCCGTTCGATTGAGGAACCCCACGGCAATTACGTGGTTTGCGAGGGGGAACAAAAGATCATGATCGGATCGAATAACTACCTCGGTCTGGCTCAGGATCCCCGCGTCGTCGAGGCGGCATGTGATGCCACCCGTCGCTATGGTGCGGGGTGCACGGGGTCGCGTTTGCTCAACGGAACTATCAAGCTGCATGTGGAGCTCGAGGAGGCGTTGGCAGCTTTTCTTGGGCGGGAGGCTTCCATTCTCTATTCGACGGGTTTTTTTGCAAACCAAGGTGCACTCGTTGCGCTGACCGAAGATGGGGACGCGATCCTTTGCGATCGTGAAAACCATGCGAGCATCATCGATGGGTGCCAGTTCGCTCCAGCGAAGCTCATTCCCTTCCGCCACAATTCCGCAGAGTCTTTGGAAAATCGCCTCAAGCGTTTGTCGGATGAGGTCGGTCGGATGGTCATTTTAGATGGGGTTTTCAGCATGTCCGGCGATATCGCCGACCTTCCCTCGATCGTTCCCGTGGCGAAACGTCACGGCGCGATGGTCTATGTGGATGAGGCTCATTCGCTGGGCGTTCTCGGTCGCCAAGGACGTGGCACGGTCGACCACTTTGGCCTCCATGATGATGTCGATATCGTGATGGGTACCTTTTCAAAATCTCTCGGATCCATGGGCGGCTTCATTGCCGGAAATGCCGAGTTGGTGGAGTATCTCAAACACAAGTCCCGGTGCCTTATTTTCACGGCGGCGCTCGCCCCTGCCATTGTTGGAGGGGTGATGAAGGCCCTTGAGATCATGCAGGAGGAAACTTGGCGCATTGACCAACTCTGGCGCAATACCCGCAAGATGCATGAGGGTTTCAAGCGTATCGGATTCCAAATTGGAGAAACTCAAACGCCGATTGTGCCTATTCTCATCGGGAGCGAGGCAAAGGCCTTTGTTTTCACTCAACGTCTCTTTGAGGAGGGTGTCTTTGCCACGCCCGCGATTTACCCCGCCGTTCGCTACGGGGAAGCAATCGTCCGCACCAGCTTCATGGCCACTCACACGGACAATGATCTGGACCGCGTATTGGAAATCTTCGAAAAACTCGCCCGTGAACTAGGAACCTTTGATGATCCCGCCTACCTCAACCCTGGACGCCGGAAAAACACTTTCGATTTCAGTTTGTCGAACCCCGTCGCAGTGGAAGCGGTTTGAAC
>Ga0209770_10001767_pt1 | contig 11040 bp, 26 predicted proteins | sample LauGreSu1BDMLBDD_2_FD_187572 | JGI IMG/M metagenome (GOLD analysis project Ga0209770, IMG submission 187572) | Freshwater lake microbial communities from Lake Michigan, USA - Su13.BD.MLB.DD (SPAdes) (version 2) | ecosystem: Environmental > Aquatic > Freshwater > Lake | place: Lake Michigan, USA...
ATGTTCAGTGTATCCATGAAGACCTATATGGTGATGAATATGAACATCTATCTATTACCCGTGAGGACGTTCTAAACTATTAATATATGAGTACATATCGTAGAGCAACATTACAGGATCTAGCCAAACTTGGTTATGTTCCTAACACTCAGAAGTATAAAGAACACATTGAATTTGCCAGGAAGTATTATCCTCCTGAGGCAACTACAATGGTAATGAGTATTCATAGTGAATACAACGATTGTACATATGATAATAGTTTTCAGTATATCATTGTGTATGACATGGATGGCAATGAACTTCCTCCACTGAAGAAGACTGCCAAGGAATGCCGTGAACATTGGACTACTGAGTATCTGCCTATTCCAAACACAAACAGTGGACATTATGGTGCATCTGAATCAGATGAACCTTTGGAAGATGTAGTTATTCCATTAACCTCAGAAGTTCCAGAACTTTATATCAAGGAAAGTTAATATATGTTTAGTAATTATAATATTTGGAAGTATTGCGCAAAGTATTTTGTATTGACGACATTGGGTGCATACATTTTCAATTTGTCTGCATCAATGATTAATCAAAAAAGTGATGTTGCAAATCTTATCGGGTCCGCACTTTTCGCTGGACTTTTTGTTGGGACGCTGGTAATCTTAAAAAGTGATGTGACCAAGTTGGTCAAGAAACTAGAAGAAAATAAAAACAAAGAAAATGAATAAGAAGCTCGTTAGTGTAATCGCCGGTATCGTCGCCATCTCAACTTTCACTGGTTGTGATAGGGTTGAGCCTGGTTATGTTGGTATCAAGGTAAATCAGTGGGGTAGTCAGAAGGGAGTCAATGATTTCCCGTTGGTTACTGGTGGTGTGTTCTACAACCCTATCACTGAGGACATCTATAAGTTCCCTACCTTCATGCAGAATGCTGTGTGGGACCGTGAAAGTGGAAGTAAGGAAAGTCCTGGCGATGACAGTGTGACCTTCAACAGTATTGAAGGTGCGGTAGTTAATGCTGATATCGCTCTTGCTTATACTTTTGTGGCAGAGAAGGTTCCTCAGATCTTCGTGGAGTTTCGTCAGTCACCGGAAATTATTACCCACGGATTTATGAGGAACGAGGTGAATAACGCATTCAATCGTGTTGCTAGTACTATGAAGGCTAGTGACATCTTTGGTGAGAGGAAGCAGTACCTTCTTGACAATGTTAAGAGTAATCTTAATGTACAACTTGGACCCAAGGGATTTAAGTTTGAATTGATCAGTTTCCATGGTGGTCTTCGTGTTGATCAAAGTGTTCAAACTCGTATTAACGCAGTCCTAGAAGCTAGTCAAAAGGCTATTGAGGCTGAAACCAAGGTTCGTCAGAGTAAGGCTGAGGCGGATCAAGTGATTGAAAAGGCTCGTGGTGAGAAGGAAAGTAACATTGCCAAGGCGGAAGGTGAGGCAAAGAGTATTGCCCTTAAGGCAGAGGCACAATCCAAGGCTAACTTGGTGTTGGCTCAGTCTCTAACTCCGGCACTGGTTCAATATGAAGCGCTTCAGAGGTGGGATGGTAAGTTGCCGGTATATAATGGAGGTGGTGTTGTTCCGTTCGTTAACATTGGAAACACCAACCGATAAGTGGTAGGAAAAGTGGAGAAACCCGTCAGAGAAATCTGACGGGTTTTTTGTTGACTTTGTTTAAACTGCGTGGTAGATTTAAGGAGTAATTGAAAGGATAAAATGACTACTGATCGTAAATTGGCTAGTGTTGTTAAGATTGTTGACATTCAACCTATTCCGGGTGCTGACGCTATTGTAGTGGCTACCGTTAAGGGTTGGAAGGTTGTGGTAAAGGTTAACGAATATAAGGTGGGTGATTTGGCTGTTTATTATGAGATTGACAGCTTTTTGCCTATTCGTCCTCAATTTGAATTTTTACGCAAGAGTAGTTACAAGCGTATGGGTTCTAGTGAGGGATTTCGTCTCAAGACTATTAGGTTGCGTGGACAAATTAGTCAAGGTCTGTTGACTCCAATTCCAGAGGGTATTAGTAATCCCAAGGAAGGTGATGATTTGACTGAGGCTCTTGATATTGTCAAGTATGAACCTCCTATTCCTGCTCAATTGGCTGGTAAGATTAAGGGAACTTTCCCTAACTTTATTCCAAAGACGGATGAAATTCGTATTCAGAACTTTGAGAATGAAGTTGGATTTAGTCCAGTTGGTGAACGGGCTTATGTAACTGAAAAGTTGGATGGTACTAGTTTCACTTGTTACTTCAATAACGGTGTATTTGGTGTTTGTGGTCGTAACTGGGAATTGACTGAGACTAGTGACAATAGTCTATGGCGTATGGCTAATCTACTTCAATTGAAGGAGAAAATGACTAAACATGGCAAGAATATTGCTTTGCAGGGAGAACTTATTGGTGCTGGTATCAATGGTAATTTGTATGGATTGAGTGACCACAAGTTGTTTTTCTTTACTGGTTATGACATTGATAAGGGTCGCCGTATGTTCTTTGATGAACTTGAGTGGGTATTGTTTGGTTTGGATCTACAAATGGTGCCTGTACTTGAGAAGTATGGGTTTGTGATTCCAAATGAAAGTAATATTGTTGACTATATGTTGAAGTATGCTGAAGGTAAGAGTGTATTGAACATGGAAGTTGATAGGGAAGGTGTGGTTGTGCGTGGTCTTGAGAGGGAGTTTAGTTTCAAGGCTATTAGCAATACATATCTTCTTGGAAGCAAGGACTAATTAAAAGGGAGGTATGTAACAGTACCTCCCTTATTTTTATGAAAAAGTATAGTATTAAGACTAATAATATTGGTATGTGTATGAGTGTAGGTTGCGATTTTTATCAGACTTGCACCAATAACAGTGTAAATATGTTTTACAAGACTAAAAGAAAGTTTGAACCAGTGCTTGACGGATCGGTGTGTTTGAGTTATAGTAGTGGGAAGAATACAAAGGATTATGCAGACAATTGTTATCCTAATGTATTGAAGAAGATTTATATTTATGAATAATACTATTGACAAAGTACCATATGTCAGTAAAAAATACAAATTCATCAATCCTGACAATGCGATTAATTATATTAATTGTTGGTGGGAATCCTTACTTATTTGTCCTATAAGTAAACCTACAAAAAAAGCAAAAATGACGTATGAAATATCTCTTGATAAAGATAATCAACAGGTCTTATTTGTTAATAGAAAAATAAAAGGAGAATGGAAAAAAATTCCATATTACAGAGAAACAGTAATTAAAAATATTCATGCTTTAACTACGGGATTATATCCAGATGGAAGTATTGCATTAAAAAAAGATATTAATCATATGTCAGTATTGAGATCTATATTTAATCATTCTCTTATTAATTTTAATGAAGAGAATGAAATTCCTAGAGATATACTTCTTAAAAGATTAAAGTCTTTTAAAAAATTTTAATATTCCAATGAAACTAGAAAAAATCCCGTTAACTAAATTTTTAAGTCATTTGACAAATATTTCTCCATTGGAGTATTTGATTGAATTATTGCCTAAATGTACTGAGAATGGTCCTTGGATTGCTGGTGGGTGTTTGCATAGAACCTATCGTAAGTTACCATTAACAAATGCTGATATAGATGTATTCTTTAAAAACAAAGAACAATTTGAACAGTTTGTATCCGCAATCAGTTTAACCAGTCTTTTTTCTGGTTATACGATTGAATCTACCATATACAGTGAATGGCATTGTACACTTACAATTAAATATATGGATGTTGATTGGAAAATTCAGTGTGTGACATTCAAGTATTTTGATAGTATTGAAGAACTATTTAAGTCATTTGATATCAATGTATGTCGTATTGCTTATGATGGTACCAATGTAGTTTATGAAGATGGTATATTAAATCAAATCAATAATAATAAGTTAAAGTTTAACGAAGGCAGTATTTATTATCCTAGTGTAACATTAAAGCGTTTAGTTAAGTATGTTAAGATGGGATATGATATTGAAGATGTTGATCTTAAGTTGTTGACCCACGCTTTTTATAAGTCTAAAAAGAAAGCAATTGATATTCTTGACCAAGACCTACTTACCAAGAAACCGATTCAAACCTATGAAGGACTAAAATAAGTTATTGACTTTTTATAACGGTGCGGTATGATGATCTCAATGAATCGTAAGATTATCTGCCGCACCGTTGACATTGCGATGGCTCTCTGTCCGTTGAATTTGGAACATCGTTGTAGTCACATTGCTTTTTTGATTCGGTCAGGCAAAATCGTCCATATTGGAACCAACAGTTGCAAGAGTCATCCCGAAACCTTGAAGTATGATTATAAGGATCATCAAAAGGTTGGAATTCATGCGGAGTTGAGTGTTTGTATGAAGAGTGGCAAGGAAGACTTGAGTGATTTTAAAATGGTTGTATTGAGGGTTGACCGTAAGGGAAATCTGGCCAATAGTAAGCCGTGTTGTGGTTGTCAAAGCGTGATTAAGCAGTTCAATATTGGCGAGGTTTGGTACAGTGATTCCAAGGGTGAAGTGGTGAAAAATTCTTGACTTTGACCGAAATCGTGTTATTCTATTTATAAGATATGAAACTACCTATGTTGTTTGCCCGTACAAATACGGGTGCTATCCAAACTTGGACCATTGAAGTTGATGGTAACAAGTATCGTACTCACTACGGACAGATTGATGGAGCAATTCAAATCACGGAATGGACCCTTTGTGAGGGTAAGAATTCTGGTAAGAAGAATGCCACTTCTGCTGAAGATCAAGCTGTAAAAGAAGCTAAAGCCACTTGGAAGAAGAAGAAAGAAAGTGGTTATTTTGAAAATATCAAGGATATTGATGAATCTTCATTTACTGAACCAATGTTGGCAAAGAACTATGATGATTATAAGGATGATTTGAAGTATCCTGTTTATAGTCAACCCAAGTTGGATGGTATTCGTTGTGTTGTAAAGCGTGACGGTATGTGGAGTCGTAATGGTAAACCTATTGTTTCAGCTCCTCATGTATTGGTTGCTTTGAAACCTTTCTTTGATAGGTTTCCCAATGCAATTCTTGATGGTGAATTGTATGCTGACAAGTTTGCCAATGACTTTAATGCTATTTGTAGTTTGGTAAAGAAGACCAAGCCTACAACTGAAGATTTGACTGAGAGTGCAAAAAATATTCAATACTGGGTTTATGACTGGATTGTACAGAAGACTTTTAGTGACCGCAATAGTGACATTACTACTTATATTGTTAATAACAATGTGGTTCGTCGTGTTCCGACTCATCTTGTGGACACGATTACACATTTGAATGAATTGTATGAAAAGTATATTGATGAAGGATATGAAGGTCAGATGGTTCGTACCGATGGTGTTTATGAAAACAAGCGTAGCAAACACCTCCTCAAGCGTAAGGAATTTCAAGATAGTGAATTCAAAATTCTTGATATTGTTGAAGGAATAGGCAACAAGAGTGGTATGGCTGGATATATGGTATTCAAGAATCATAAGGGAATTGAGTTCCATAGTAATATCAAAGGGACAAGACTTTATCTAAAAGAACTATTGAATAATAAGAATAAACTTATTGGAAAGAGTGCTACGGTGAAGTATTTTAACCTTACACCTGGAGATGAACTGCCCAGATTCCCGTATGTGACAAACATTGACCGTGAAAGTTATGAATAAAACTAAATCTGCTAAAATTATATTGGAAATTGAATGGGAAGCTGTTGATGATAGTGATCTGCCAGCCCTATGGGATTGGAAACGCATCAAGATGCCTATGGATTTGACCAAGGTAAAGTATATTGGTATTCAAACCCCAAATGGACCAGAGAATGTAACTAATTGGATGGGAAATTAAATTATATGACTATTGTAAAAACATCAGAAATTATTGAATGGGTTAAAAACGCAGTGGAAAAGAAGATGATCAAGGAATTGAATATTCCTAATGCTAAGGTTTATCTTAGTTGTGATCGTCCAAATCCAGATGTAATTCTTGAAACCAAGAATGCAGATGGTGATCTACAGATTGTACGGTTTCTAGTAATATGAATGATAATACACTGTATTATGTGTTGTGTACTATTGGATTGATATTGATACTTAGTGGATTTTTTGTTTATATTAAAGATGACGACCAATAAATTTTTCTTAACATTAGCAAGAACTATTGACCACCGTGTAGGTCATACAGATGAATGTAAGCCTGATGTGCCTGTATTACCTGTAAACTATGCACTTGCTAGTTTTTCCTTGAGGTTTATCATTGTTCTGGTAAACTTTATTACATGCGCTTTTATTATCGCAAACATTATACATCACTGGTAAAATTATGAACAAACCAAAATATTATTTAACAGTTAATTTACCTCCAAATTTTGATGATCTGGATGCTGAAATTATTAAGAAAGATTTAATCACTTACATCAATAGCAGAAATCAATGGGGTGCTTTATATGGACCCAAATCTTCCAAGAAGGGTATTACTATTGATAAAGTAATTTACAGAACCAATGAAGACTAACAAAGAAGTAGTTAACAGACTAAAAGAATTTACAAGCAATAATTGTAACACCACACTTGATCCCAAGTTGTGTGAAGATATTCGTTATCTATGTGATGAAGTGGAACGATTTGGTCGTGAAATTGTAAAAGCGAACGATCATATGGATGAAGATTTTATTACAATTCAAAGATATAAAAATAAACTAAGCAAATATGAATCGTTTTAATAAAATTATGTTGGGTAGTCTAGCAGCAATTCTATTGACTGCTATGACAGTAGAACCGCCTAAGATTAAGGTATATCTAATTATGTCATATAGAAGTAGTGATTTGACAATTGAGAAGGTATATTTAAAAAAAGAAAATGCTGAAAAATATCGTGATATGTACAAAGAAAGTCATAATTATTCAGTAGAAGAACGTGAGTTAACAGAATGAAGAATTTATTGATTATTGCATTATTGTCTACTGGATGTACCAGTGGAATGTTATTGAGGTACAGTTATAATAGAGCATTAGAAACACTACCACCTTGCAGTAGAGTACATGCTATTAATAACAACTATATTACTTATAGTATGATTGAAAACTCAACAAATAGTGTATATACTGTATATACTAATTATTATAGAGCCTATTATAATTGTGACGGTAAAATCATTAACACTACTAAGAATTGATGAAAGAACAAATTGATTCTATCATCAAAAAGCATTGTTTAAAAATGCAAGAAGTAGACAAGACCAAAAGCATTCCAATGACAGTAAAAGATTTAGATCATATTGTATACGAGATGTACCGAGAACTATATGGATTACGAGATATTCGTGCTAGTAATTACAATCTCAATAGTTTTACCGCAGATGATAAGAAGGGACATTGTTGTTAATTATGAAAAAGAAACCAACTCCAGTATGTCAGAAAGTGGAACTAGACAAATGTCCAAGTTGCAAAGTAGATGCTGGTAAAAAACATAAAAATAGGTGTGATATAGAACGATGTAGTGTTTGTGGTGGTCAGTATGTTAGTTGCAAATGTGAACAACACGATAAACAATTTGCATATTGGAATGGATTTACTCCTGAATTTCTTATATCTAAAGCATTAAACTTAGATATCAATACATTTTATTTAATTGGAATGCATAAAATATTTTTTATTAAGCCAAAATAAAATTTTACTACTTTTTTACTACTTTCTATTATATAATACTATTTATTAATATATGATAGAAAATAATTTTTTTATATGGGACGAAAACAAAAATATATTACAGACGAAGAAAAATTACAAGCAAGAAGAGATAGACAAATGCGGTATTACAACCGAAACAAACGAAAAATTAAAAAAAGAAATCTTCAACACTACCACACAAAAAAACAGCGGAATTTACAAAATAATACATAAAGACAGTGGAAAATATTATGTGGGGAGATCTTCTAATCTTGAGAAAAGGTTAAAAGAACATTTATATAATCTTGTTAATAACAACCATCATAATAATAATTTGCAAAATGCTTGGAATAAATATGGAAAAGATGCTTTTGAATTTGTCGTTACAGAATATATAGAGAACAATACATTCTTATTAAAAGAGTCTGAACAAAAATATTTAGATATCATAAAAAATGAAAGATTGTGTGGATTAAATAATTCATATAATCTTTCAGAAAATTCTGAATTTGGCGGTCCAATGCCGGAAGAATCTCGTTATAAAATAATAAATGCTAATCACAATAGAATTTGGAAGGATGAAAGTAGAAAAAAATTATCAGAACTAAATACGGGGAAAAATAATAAAATGTTTGGCACTGTAGGGCCGAATAATGGAAAAAAATTATCTGTTGTTACTAGATCAAAAATGTCTAAAAGTAAAATTGGTACAAAATTAAGCGATGAAACTAAAGAAAAATTATCAAAAATAAATTATGGAAAGAAACTTTCAACTCAAACAATTAATAAATTAAAAGAAAAATTGAGCGGAAAAAATAACCCCATGTATGGTAAAAAACATAATGAAGAATCTCGGAGGAAAATGTCAGAATCTGCAAAATTAAGATACTTAAATAAGTCTAAACCTTCCTAACTTTGTCAAAGAATTCAGAATTATAATTGGTAGTCATATACACTTTTATATCTTTATCTTCTAAATCAAAGAATTTTTTGGCTCTATTGTATAATTTAGTACCAATTCCTTTTCTACGGTACTTTCTTTTTATATAAACCATAAATTCAAACTTAAATTTAAGGTGTAAATGAGATTTTCTTTGTTTAATTACTGCCCAACCAACACATTTACCGTTATCTTTAACGATAAATACTCTATTTTTTATCTTATTTCGTATGTCGCAACACTCGACATAAAGTGTGTAGATTGAACCGCTTGTAACAAGTTTGCTACAAGCTTTTTCCTCCTCTAAATTAACTTTCAAAGCATCTTTAGAATAGATTCGGATCATAATTGACCGAGGAATAAATATAAAAATAAAACTGTTGACAATCAAACTAAATATTACTATACTGTTAAAAATTAAATTATATGGAAAAAGAACTAACTATTAAAGACAAAGTAAACAATCCAGTCGTTATTCAACATGATGATCTTAAGTTTGATGGTAAGAATATTACCATTCCAGGTTATTATGTTGGTGTCCTTTTGGACTATGTTAAAGATTATAAACTTGATGGAGTACCTCAAGTAGATATTGAAGATTATCAATCGTTTCGTAATTTCTTATATGATATTGAAGAATATAAAAATCAAGGAAAATAATTTATGGGAATGTTTGACGACATAGTATGTAAATACCCACTTCCTTTGCCAGAAGATCCAAAGGGTTATATCAATGATAGATATCAAACCAAAGACTTTGATAACGCAATGGATTTGTATGAAATCCGTGAAGATGGTAAACTTTGGTTGCGTTGTGCCGAGTATGAATACACTGACGGTAACCCAAATGCTAAAAGTTTAATTGAAAAATTACCAACTCGTAAGGAAACCAAAGTTTGGTGGCAACAAATTTTCCCAATAACAGATACAGTCAGACTGTATGCGTATGATAGTGATACTAATGACAAATATGATTATTGGATTGAATATGATGTAACATTTGTTGATGGTAAGGTTACTGCAGCTAAGTTGTTAGAATTTACCGCTACTGATAATAGTGAACGCAAAGAACGACACCGAAAGGATGTTGAATATTGGACAAATAGACAAAAATTTGAATATACACTATTTTACAGATTGATTGGTAAACCTTATAACAAAACAATTACTTTTATCTGTAGGAGTATTCATAAATCCGCCACATGGATAACTTACAAGATTTGGCATGTTGAAAGATTTTTAAAAATATGAAAGATCAAGATTCAATCTTTTTGATTTGTGATTGTTATGAACACGGACTTCTTGTAGAAAAGTTTAAAGATGAAGAAGAAGTATCAATAAGTTTATTTGAACGAGGCCTTAAAGGAAGAACACTATGTTGGTCTGAAAAATTAAGATGGTGTTGGCAAATACTTAGATATGGAAGACCATGGTCTGATTTTGTAATTCTAAGTACAGAAAACCAAAAACAATTAAAGGAGTTTTTAAGCAAATGAATATAAATGAATTTGAACGCACAAAACCTGTAGTAACTATGCAAAAACTCAACGACTTAATTAAGTTAATTGATGAAGAACGAGTAAAAACCGAAATTTTATATCGTGATAGAGTGCGTAGTCTTGATGATATTAGTATTCTTCTTAAAGAAACAAAGAAGAGTTTTATGAAAGGTGAATAATGAAATTTAAAAATTTTGAAGGAGTGGAATATACAGTAAATTATAACAAACCACATTATAGGTTAAGAGCTTCTGGTTTATGTGATAATCCAAATTGTAAACATCCTTCAATTATTGTTGATCCAACACTACAAACTCGTAGACAACTCAATGTGTTAATTGAAGAAGTATTTCATGCACATTTGTATGATTTACCAGAAAAGAAAGCCCGTAAATTTGCTGCTAATCTTGGCAAATTAGTCTACAATAGATTTTTAAAACAATGAATACTTTATATAAACTTATAGACTTGACCCTCGGATTAATCTTTGGTAGTGTATTTGCATTAGGACTGATATTAGTCTTATGCATCTTTTTTACGGTATTAATTCCATTTCTATTTTATTTTACGGTAAAAGAAGTAGTTAAACAACTGACAGTAATCAAATAATATGAATAAATCAAATAGTGAAGTGTTTTTAAAGAAAAACATCGTGATGTATGCGAAGAAAATTCGTGATATTCAACAAGAACAAGTAAACCCATATATTGAGTTAATTGAAAAAAGTCTCAGTGAACTATATCCATCATTGGTAGATAGAGACGATGGTGTACCAAATTGGGCATGTGATATTGTTAGTGCAGATTCAAATACAGAAGTAATGAACACTCTTGATAGAATTGAACACATTCTTGAAGAAGAATACAAAGATAAATGGGTATGTTGTGTTTGTGGAGAAAATACCTATAATGTTGATTGTGAATATCTTGCCGG
>Ga0209770_10001771_pt1 | contig 11029 bp, 10 predicted proteins | sample LauGreSu1BDMLBDD_2_FD_187572 | JGI IMG/M metagenome (GOLD analysis project Ga0209770, IMG submission 187572) | Freshwater lake microbial communities from Lake Michigan, USA - Su13.BD.MLB.DD (SPAdes) (version 2) | ecosystem: Environmental > Aquatic > Freshwater > Lake | place: Lake Michigan, USA...
CACCGCGCGCAGGTGCTCGGTGAGGATGGTCGAGGTCGAACCGTAGTCGGGCCGGATGTCGGTGAAGATGGCGTTGTAGCCCGATTGCTCGGGGTGGTGGTCGATCACCAGATCCACGTGCGGCAGCAGGCCGGGGAAATAATGCGGCTGGACGTCGACCAGCGCGATCTTGTCGAAGTCCTTGAACTGGTCGGGCGTCACCGTCTCGATCTTGAGGTCGAGCAGCTTGACCATCCGCAGGTTCTCGGGCCGCGTCACCGGCTGCAGGCAGCCGACCACGGCCGTCTGACGCGTGCGCCGCAGGATGGTCCGCAGCGCCAGCCCGCTGGCCATGGCATCCGGGTCGGGGTCGTTGTGGGTGAGGATCAGCACCCGGTCGGCGTCGGCCATGTAACGCTGGTACTGCTGGACGCGCTGCCGGGTGACCGAGCGGCCCAGTTCGGTCAGCAGCGGCGGCCCCGTCAGCTCGGCAAGGGTCAGGGTCGTGACTTCGGGGAAGTCATCACGCAACTCCTCGGCGCGCCGCACGTCGCCGAGACTCGTGCCGAGCACGTAGATCAGCGTGCCGCCGGCGCCGCGCAGCGCCTCGAGCACCTTGCGCAGGCCGCGACGGCCGTTGTCCTCGACGAACACGGGCGTGACGGGGGAGAGGCCCGCCTTGACGTAGCTGTCGACTCTCGTCGGATCGGCCACGGCCACGGGCAGTTCCGAGTCTTCGAAGTGCCGGGCGAGCGCCCGGCTTTCCACCAAAACGTCGAGCTCCGCGCCCGGAGTCAGGACTGCCTCCAGGAGCCGGACGACCAGCTCCGTGTGACAGACCGCAAGGCAACGCACGATCCTTCGATTATATCCCCGCCGGCTTTAGTAGCATGGCCATGTGCGACGGCTCGTGATTGCCGGGTTCGCGTGGTTTCTAGCCGGTTTGGCGACCCTCGCCGGCGGGCAGCCGGCCTTTCGCTCGGGCGTCGACCTGGTGACCTTTGGCGTCACCGTCGTCGATCGCAAGGGCGAACTGGTCAGCGACCTGACCCGCGCCGAATTCGAGGTGGTCGAAGACGGCCGGGCGCAGCAGCTCAGCTACTTCGCCATGGGCGACGGCGACACCGCGCCCCCCATGCATCTGGGCCTGTTGCTCGATGCCAGCGGCAGCATGATCAGTGACCTCAAGCTGGCCCGGGGCGCGGCCATCAAGTTCCTCAACCTGCTGCCCGAGGCGCGGGACATCACGCTCGTCGACTTCGACACCGAGGTGCGGATCACGCGCTATCCGCAGCGCGACTTCCCCCGCCTGGTCGAGCGAATCCGCCAGCGCAAGCCCGGCGGCTGGACGGCGCTGTACGATGCGCTCGGCACCTACCTCGACGGCGTCGACCAGGAGGACGGCCGGCGCATCCTCGTGATGTACACCGACGGCGCCGACTCCCGCTCGGTGCTCAAGCTCGACGAGACGCTGACCCTGCTCAAGGCGTCGCCCGTCACCGTCTACGCGATCGGCCTCGTGCAGAACACCGGCTCATACCGGGCCCGCCTGCAGATGACGATGATGCAGCTGGTCGAGGCCACCGGCGGCCAGGCCTTCTTCCCCTCGAGCATGAAAGAGGTGGAGGGCGCGTACGGGAAGGTGCTGTCCCAGATTAAGGGGCAGTACCACTTGGGCTACGTCTCGAGCAATGCCACCGCCGACGGCGCGTGGCGCAAGGTCGAGATCAAGGTCAAGCGGCCCGGCACGCGCGTGCGCGCCCGCCAAGGCTACTTCGCCCCCTACAAGACCTCCCAGAAGTAGAGTACGATGGTGTGCTCTAGGCCACGCCGAATTGCGTGACCGGCACACGCGTCCATGCCCACCGTCTCCGACCGCTTCGCCCTCGCGTCAGACTTCGAGCTCGCCGGCGACCAGGTGCATGCTGTGCCTGAGCTGGTCGACGGGCTGAACCGCGGCGACAAGCACCAGGTGCTGCTCGGCGTGACCGGGTCGGGCAAGACCTACACCATGGCGCAGGTCATCAACCGCGTGAACCGCCCGACGCTGGTAATGGCCCACAACAAGACCCTGGCCGCCCAGCTGTTCCAGGAATTCCGCCGCTTCTTCCCCGACAACGCGGTCGAGTACTTCGTCAGCTACTACGACTACTACCAGCCCGAGGCCTACGTGCCCTCGAGCGACACCTATATCGAGAAAGAGTCGACGATCAACGACGAGATCGATCGCATGCGGCTGTCGGCGACCCGGTCGCTGTTCGAGCGTCGCGACGTCATCATCGTCGCCAGCGTGTCGAGCATCTACGGGCTGGGCTCGCCCGACGCGTATTACGGGCTGGTGCTGCCGCTCGAGAAGGGGCAGCGCATCGAGCGCGACCAGATCCTGCGCAAGCTCGTCGAGATCCAGTACGAGCGCAACGACCACGAGTTCGGGCGCGGCACGTTCCGGGTGCGGGGTGACATCATCGAGGTCCACCCGTCGTACGAAGAGTTCGCGCTGCGCATCGGCCTGTTTGGCGACGAGATCGACGAGCTGACGTCGTTCGACCCGTTGACCGGCAAGGCGCTGCGGCGCCACGACCGCACCACCGTGTTTCCCAAGTCGCACTTCGTGACCGGCCGCGAGCGCCTGCGCGAGGCGGTGGTCACGATCAAGGCCGAGCTCGAGGAGCGGCGGGGCGACCTCGAGCGCGCCGGCAAGGTGCTCGAAGCGCAGCGCCTGCATCAGCGGACGATGTTCGACCTCGAGATGATTCGCGAGATCGGGTATTGCCACGGCATCGAGAACTACTCGCGGCACCTGACCCAGCGCTCGGCCGGGCAGCCGCCGCCGACGCTGCTCGACTACCTGCCGCCGGACGCGCTGGTCGTGATCGACGAGTGCCACCAGACTATTCCGCAGATCCGCGGGATGTACCACGGCGACCGCTCGCGCAAGGAGGTGCTGGTCGAGTATGGCTTCCGCCTGCCTTCCGCGCTGGACAACCGGCCGCTCAACTTCGAGGAGTGGGAGCAACGCGTGGGCCAGCTGGTCTACGTCTCGGCCACGCCCGGTCCCTACGAACTGAAGATGGCGGGCGGGGTGGTCGTCGAGCAGGTGATTCGCCCGACCGGCCTCATGGACCCGCCGGTTGAAGTGCGGCCGGTCAAGGGCCAGGTCGATGACCTGTTGGTGGAAATTCGCGACCGGACCTCGCGCAAGGAACGGGTGCTGGTCACCACCCTGACCAAGCGCATGGCCGAAGACCTGACCACCTATTACCAGGAACTCGGGGTCAAGGTCCGCTACCTGCACTCCGACATCGATACACTGGAGCGCGTCGAAATCCTGCGCGACCTGCGGCGCGGCGTGTTCGACGTGCTGGTGGGCATCAACCTGCTGCGCGAGGGCCTCGACCTGCCGGAAGTGTCGCTGGTGGCCATTTTGGACGCCGACAAGGAGGGCTTCCTGCGGTCGGCGGGCGCCCTGATCCAGACCTCAGGACGCGCGGCGCGAAACCTCAACGGCCGTGTGATTATGTATGCGGACCGGCACACCGACTCGATGCGCGCCGCAATCAACGAAACCGAGCGCCGCCGCACCCGGCAGGCGGCCTATAACGAGGAACACGGTATTACGCCGACCAGTATCGTCAAGGCCATCGATGACGTCCTCTCCAGCGTGTACGACCGCGACTACTCGTCCCTGGTCGATCCGCGCGAGAAGCAGGTCTTCCGGACCCAGGCGGAGCTCGATGCCCACATCGCCACCCTCGATGCCCAGATGAAGGGCGCCGCCGCCAACCTGGATTTCGAGAAGGCCGCGGCGTTGCGCGACCAGATTCGCGGGTTGCGGACGCGGGAGCTGGGCCTCGCGCCGGTCATGCGGCCCGGCCCCGACCAGGCGGACGCCCGATGACCGCGACCCGACAGACCTGGCTGATCGAGTGGCTGAAAAAGGCCCTGCTCGAAGTCCAGGAATACATGAAGCTCTGTGCCGCCGCCATCACCGGCTCGGTGTCGCGCCCCTTCTACGCCCGCGACGTCATGGAGCAGATCGACGTGATCGGCCTGGGCTCGCTGACGGTGGTGATCCTGACCGGGTTCTTCACCGGCGCCGTGCTGGCGCTGCAGTCGGGCATGACGCTCGACCAGTTCGGCGCCCGGCCGTTTGTCGGCCGCCTGATCAGCGCGTCGATGATCAAGGAACTGGGACCGGTGCTGACCGCGCTGATGCTGGCGGGCCGGGTCGGCTCGGGGATTGCCGCGGAACTCGGCTCGATGATGGTGACCGAACAGATTAGCGCCCTGCGCGCCCTCGGCACCGACCCGATTCGCAAGCTGGTGGTGCCGCGCGTGCTGGCCGGCTTTATTATGTGCCCGATCCTGACGGTGGTCGCTAACGCCGTGGGCCTGACCGGCGGCTGGTTGATTGCCCTGACGCAGCTGCGGGTGCCGTCGGGCGTCTACTGGAGCTCGGTGGTCGAGGGCCTGTACATCCAGGACGTCTGGATGGGCATCATCAAGCCGTTCTTCCTGGGCTTCGTGATCGTCACGATCGGCTGCCACGTCGGCCTGCGCACCAGCGGCGGCACCCAAGGCGTCGGCCGGTCGACGACCAACGCCGTGGTCGCGGCGTCGGTCGTGGTGTTGATTGTCGACTTCTTCGTGACGCGGCTGTTAATCTCAATCTTCTTCTGATGCGACACAAGAGCCTTGACGAATTCGGCCTGCCCGTGGCACTCGCCGAGCCGCACGCGCCGGTCGTGCTGTTCGACAAGGTCAACCTGGCGTTCGACGAGAAGGTGATCCTGCGCGACGTCACGTTCTCGGTCCGCGCCGGGCATACCAAGATCTTCCTCGGCGCGAGCGGCGCGGGCAAGTCGACCATCCTGAAGCTGCTGCTCGGCCTGCTCAAGCCCGACTCCGGCACCATTCGGGTGCTCGGCCACCGCGTCGACCAGATGAGCGAACAGCAACTCATGGGCGTCCGTCATCACATGGGCATGGTGTTCCAGGAAGGCGCGCTCTTCGACTCGTTCACCGTCGGCGAGAACGTCGGCTACAAGCTCTATGAGGAGACCACGCTGCCGCTGCCCGAAGTGCGGCGGCGCGTGGAAGAGGTGCTGGGCTTTGTCGGCCTCAAAGAGCACATCGACAAGCAGCCGTCGGAATTGTCGGGCGGCCAGCGCCGCCGCGTCGCCATCGCGCGGGCCATGGCGGCCAAGCCGACCCTGCTGCTCTACGACGAGCCGACCACCGGTCTCGACCCGATCACGTCGCTGACGATTGATGCCGAGATCGTCAAGCTGCGCGACCTCGAAGGCGTGACCTCGGTGATCGTGACGCACCAGCTGCGGGATGCGTTCTACGTGGCGACCCACGCCGCGTCCCGCGACGCCGCGGGCGAACTGGAGATTTCCCGGGCGGCCCAGGCCAAGGTCGACGAAGCTGATTTCGTCATGCTGAAGGACGGCACGATTCATTTCGAAGGTTCCGCCGACGAATTGCGCGCCTCGAGCGACCACTACATGCAGACGTTTCTTTCGTAAGGGGAATAGAGCACCATGCCGCGGACACATTCACTCGCATGGGCCGAACTCAAGTTCGGCATCATCTCGGTTTTCGCGCTGGTCATGGCCGGCCTGCTGATCTTCGCGGTCGGCGGGGGCGGCGGGATGCCGTGGCAGAACTACCCGCTGAAGACGCGCTTCGGCAACGTCGCCGGCCTGATGGCCGGGTCCCCGGTGCGGGTGGCCGGCGTGCAGGTCGGCACGGTCGATCAGGTCATCCTGTCGGATACCGGCGTCGAGGTGTGGTTCGACGTGAAGGACGAGTTTCGCGCGCTCGTCACGGATCGCTCCAAGGCCGTGATCGGGAGCATCTCGCTGCTGGGCGAGGGCGCGGTGGATATTTCGGCCGGCGTCGGCGGCACGCCGATTCCTGACTGGGGCTACGTGCCGTCGGGAGTCGCCGAAGGCAGCATCGCCCAGCTCACCACCGAGGCGACCGCCGGCCTGAACGAAGCCAAGCAGCTTGTCGCCGACATCCGCGCCGGCAAGGGCACGGTCGGCAAGCTGTTCACGGACGATTCGGTCTATCGCGAGTTCGACAGCTTCGTGCAGGCGGCCGAGCGCGTGGCGCGATCGGTGTCCGAGGGCAAGGGCACGATCGGCAAGTTCGCCAACGATCCCAAGCTGTACAACGAGCTCGAGGCCTCGGTGGCCAATCTCAACAGCATCACCAGCAGCCTGCGCAAGGGCGAGGGCAGCCTCGGCCAGCTGATGAACGACCCGGCGTTTGCCCGGAACCTCAACCAGGCCACCTCCAACCTCGAGACCATGACGGCCAAGCTCAATCGCGGGGAAGGCACCGCCGGGAAGCTCCTGACCGACGAGGCGCTGTATCAGCGGCTGGATAGCATGACTGCGCGTCTCGATACGGTTCTGCAAGACCTCAACGACGGCAAGGGCACCGCCGGCCAGCTGCTGCACGACAAACAGTTATATGAGAACATGAATGGAACGGTGTCGGAGATGAGGGCGCTCATCGCCGAAATCAAGAAGGACCCGAAGAAGTACCTGAACGTGAAGGTCAGCATTTTTTGAGGAGTCCCATGTCCAAGGACAGCAGCGGCAGCAACGTGATGATTGCGTTCGTGGTCGGCGCCTTGACGGGCGCGGCCGTGGCGCTCCTGTTTGCACCGGCCTCCGGCGAAGAGACCCGCGAATACCTCGGCAAGAAGGCCCGCGAAAGCAAGGACAAGGCCCGCGAGGCCATGGACCAGGGGCGCGAGTACTACGAGCGTCAGCGCGAGAACCTCGTGACCGCCGTCGACCGCGGCCGGGAGGCCTTCCAGCAGGCTCGTGAGCGAGGCGACCAGGCGTGAGCGACACGGGCGAACTGTTTCTCGGCATCATCGCGTTTGCGGTGCTGCTGATGGCGCTGATCCAGGTCGCCGCCATCGTCGCCGGGATCCGCCTGGCCCGGAGGGTCGATCAGCTCGCCACCCGGCTGGATCAGGACATCAAGCCCCTGCTCGCGAATTTGACGGCACTGACCAGCGAGGCGGCCCGCACGGCCGCGCTGGCGGCCAAGCAGGTGGAACGCTTTGACCAGGTCTTTGCCGAGTTGACGCAGCGGGTCGATCAGACCCTGGCCGCCGCCCAGGCGTTCGTCACCGGGCCGGCCCGCCAGGGCATGGCCATCTTCGCCGGGGTCTCGGCCGTGATCGATTCGTTCCGCGGCCTGCGCGAAGCCTCGCGCCGCCGCCAGACCAGCCGCCCGGTGGTCGACGAGGAAGAATCGCTGTTCATCGGCTGAATCGCCTTCGCCCTAGGCTTCGGCGCAACAAGTGTGTTAAATGGGAGCATGAAATTTGTGTCCCAAGTCTCTCTCGCCCGGGTTTTCGTCCCGATCCTCCTGGTTACCGCCTTTGCCTCGGTCAGCGCGGCGCAGCCGCCGCAGTCAGCCGGGCCCGCCAAGGAGCTGGCCCAGTTACTGGCCAGCAAGAAGCTCGACAGCATTGCCGCCCGGATGCCGGACAACCGCGAGGAGTTTGTCGGCGCCCTGAACTTTCCGGGGACGTTGATGGTGGTCTGGGCGCGCACCACGGCGCCGGCTGTCGTGAACGAGAAGTTGATTCGCAAAGAGTACAAAGAGGTCTACCTGGACCTGAACAGCGCCTCGGTTGTCGAGTCGCGTAACTTCGTCACCGACCTCAACTCCGATGGCCTGCTGCCGAAACCCGCCGCCAAACAAGGGCCGGCCGATTCGCACGACCAGGGCGGCAAGAGCATGCGCTTCGACGGCAACTGGCGTGAGGACAAGATGTCGGAAGCCGACTACATGAAGGCCCACGCCGAGGCCGATGCCGCCTACGCGCGCGCGATCCAGGCGCTAATCGAGGAGATCAAGAAAGCCGGCTAGTCCGCGCCTCCGTTGCTGCTGCTCGTTGACGACGTCTAAATGCGGCGACTTCCGCTGCTCCTGATTGCGGCCCTGACGGTGGCCGCGGCTGTCCTGTACACCACGAGGCTGGGCGAGGTGCCGGCCTACTTGATGCACGACGAGTCGCAGTTTGCCCTCCAGGCGATCTCGATCGCCTCGACTGCGCGCGACCTGTCAGGCCGGTTGCTGCCGATCTTCTTCACGGAGCCAGAGTTTCCGGCCGGCCGGGACCCGGCCGTCATCTACCTCACGGCCGCGATGCTGACGTGGTTGCCAGTCTCCGAGGCCAGCGTCCGGCTGCCAATCGCGCTGGTGGGCATCCTTAATATCATCCTGGTGTTCCTGCTGGCGCGCCGCCTTTTCAGGAGCGACTGGATGGGGCTAATGGCGGCCTTATTCATGGCCTTCACCCCGGCGCACTTCATTCGAAGCCGCCTAATCTTGAGCCCGCAGACGTCGATTCCGATCATCCTGATATGGCTACTGTGCGTCGCGGCATTTTCAGAGCGGTCCAAGACCCGCCAGCTGGCGACGGCGGCATCGTGGCTGGCCCTTGGTGCCTACACCTATCTGGCATGCGTCGTGATGATGCCGATTTACTGGCTCTTTACGGTCTGGCTCGGCCGCAGGGCAATGGGGCGAAGAGCGGTGATGGTGGCAGCTATCGCATTCGCCGTACCGCTGATCCCGATGGTGAGCTGGTATCTCACGCACCCTGAACGGATGTCACAGGTGGTCGGGGCCTACCAGCTGGGCAACGTTGCGTCGATAGGCAGCACTCCGACTGGCGCTGGACTGGCTGCCGTCCGGAAGGCAATCGGCCTCTATTGGTCGTTCTTTACGCCGGAGTTTTTGTTCGTGTCGGGCGACGCGAGTTTGATCAACTCGACGCGCATGGCGGGCATCTTCCCGTTGAGTTTCGCGATTCTCGTCCCGCTTGGCGTGTGGCAACTCCTCAAGACACGTTACGACATCCACATTCTTATCCTCGGCGGACTGGTTACCGCACCGGTCGCCGCAATCAGCTCCGGCGCAATCGAAATGAATCGGATTCTCTTCGTATTGCCATTCGGCGTTCTGGTGGCGGCTTACGGTGTCGAATGGCTGGTCGTGGCTCGGGGGCGGCTGCAGTCGGTCGTGGCCGCGCTGCTGGTGGCGGCGGTGCCGCTGCAATTTATCGGCTTTTATCAGGACTACGTGAGTCGATACCGGGTTCAGTCCGGCGTGGCGTTCGGGGGTAACACGCGCGAGTTATTCACGGCTGCCATGACCAGGGCTGGGATCGATGGCCAATCGGTGTATGTGAGCCAAGCTATCCCATACGCGGACCGCTACTGGCGCTTCTACGCCCTCGCTCAAGGCCGGGCCGACCTTATCAACCGGTTGCATCGATATGGCGACATTCCCCCCACGGCGCCCCTGGGGACCCTTCTCGCCTGCCCGCTCACCGCCCCGGAGTGCGCGGAACTGTTACCTGGCAGGCTAGGCTGGCGCCCAGTTCACGTCGTGTCTGAGTTGGACGGCACGCCCTCATTCGCGCTATTTGAGGCGCGTTAGAGGGCTGCCATAGACTGCGCGGCGTCGATTACGAACAACGCGATTGCCGCCCAGCCGAGGATTCGCCGCCACCCATCACGAGCGAGCAAGCCGGCGACGCCGCCGGCCGCCAGCGTGACCACCAGGGGCACCAACGCGAGGAAGTCGCCAATGGCGTGGGGTTCACCGAAGGTGCAGGCCGCGAGGGGCGCCACCGCGACACCCGCAAGCAGCATCACGGTGACGGGCGACCATTCGTCCCTGAGCCGTTGCGCCATCCCGGCGGCGAGCGCAATCGCCGTGGCAAACAGGAACGGCGCAGCTCCGCCAAGCGGGGTAGCTAAGCTGGGGCCGTCAAAGAAGAGCCATGACGGGTCGAAGGAGCCCCAATAGATGGACAGCCGCGTACCCAGCGTGTTCCAGTTCACTAAGGCCCTGACGCCGTCCCACGGCGAGCGCAAGTGAGCGGCGTGGATGGCCCATCGGCCGAATGTGTCTGGGTAGGCCACCGGGTTCATCGCGAGCCATGCAGCTGCAACGGACACCGGCGCAGCGAAGGCGGTGACCGGCAGCCAGAGGCTTCGCCAGTCGCGATGCCCCGAGACCGAGATAGTCACCAGGGTAACCGCCAACAGGGCTCCCATGGTGAGTGGTGCCGAGGGATGTGAATAGACGCCGACGCCCAAAGCGAAAGCACCAGCTGCGGCGAGGCGGCGATCGCCCGTCTCGAAATACCCGGCCAAGGTGAGCAACCAGACCAGGACAAAAGGCAGTGGATAGATCGCATCGACGCCGGTGCGCGCGTAGGCGAGGTGAGCAGGCGTCGCCAGCAACAAGAGCGATGCTCCGACGGCGACGAGGGTCGAGGCGTAGAGCCGGCGCGAGATCAGAAAGATCAGCGCGACATTCAATCCGCCGGTCGCCGCCGCCGCCAACCGGCCGGCGTTGTCCGGAGAGGTGATGAATCCGGCCAGCGCGGTGCCGTACACCGCCACCGGTTGCAGCCAGTGTTCATCGGCGACATGGAAGAACAGTGGAAAGCCAGTCTCCGCCGAGCCGACGCCGGCCGCCTGTTGGAGGAGGTCGCGCTCGGCTGGCGACCGCGGCGCAGGGGTCGCCGTGGCGTAGATGCCGAACGCCAGAACTGCAAACAGTCCCGCAGTGGCGAGCGACCGAAGGCGAGTGGTCAAGATGGAGTGGGTTAGTGGTGCGCGCTGGTGGATTCGAACCACCGACCCCCGCCGTGTGAAGGCGGTGCTCTACCGCTGAGCCAAGCGCGCGGCCAGACCAAGAATCATAGCATAACGGCGTTCCAGGCTCAGATCGTGCCGAACAACCGGTCGCCGAAATCTCCGAGCCCGGGAACGATGAACTTGTGGGCGTTCAGCTCACGGTCGACCGCGGGCGTGAAGATGGGGACCGCGGGGTAGGCCTTTTCGACGGCCGCCACCCCTTCGGGCGCCGCCACGATGCAGACCAGGCGCACGTGGCGCGCGCCAGCCCGGGTCAGCACGTCGAGCGCGGCCACGGCGCTGCCGCCGGTCGCCAGCATGGGATCAATCAACAGCACGTAACTGTTCTCGAG
>Ga0209770_10001772_pt1 | contig 11024 bp, 9 predicted proteins | sample LauGreSu1BDMLBDD_2_FD_187572 | JGI IMG/M metagenome (GOLD analysis project Ga0209770, IMG submission 187572) | Freshwater lake microbial communities from Lake Michigan, USA - Su13.BD.MLB.DD (SPAdes) (version 2) | ecosystem: Environmental > Aquatic > Freshwater > Lake | place: Lake Michigan, USA...
CCAACGCTATGGATTTCGATGATTTGATTCTAAAAACAGTTGAAGTACTACAGCGTTATCCTGAAGCCAAAGCCCGCTTTAGATCACGTTTTCGCCATGTGTTGGTTGATGAGTATCAGGACACAAATCATGCCCAATACATATTGGTTAAAGAGCTAGTTGGCACAGAAGCCGAAGGTATTCCACTTGCTGAGCTATGTGTAGTGGGGGATGCCGACCAAAGTATCTATGGTTTTCGCGGTGCAACGATTCGTAATATCTTGCAATTTGAACTTGACTACCCAAATGCCAGCACGGTCTTACTTGAGCAAAACTATCGTTCCACTCAAAATATTCTAAATGCCGCTAATGCAGTTATCACCCGGAATGAAAGTCGTAAAGAAAAGAATTTGTGGTCAGATGCCGGATCTGGCGCACCACTTGTTGGATATGTGGCAGAGAGCGAACACGATGAAGCTAGTTTTATCGCTGATGAAATTCGCCAATTGCAGAAGGAATCAAAATCTCAACCCGGAGATACAGCTATTTTCTATCGCACAAATGCCCAGTCACGTGTTTTTGAAGAAGTATTCATGCGAAATGCCCTGCCTTATAAAGTCGTTGGCGGCTTGCGCTTCTATGAGCGCCGAGAAGTCAAAGACTTGCTTGCCTATTTGCGCGTCTTAGCCAACTTAGAAGATGAGATTTCTCTGCGACGCATTATCAATGTTCCTAAGCGAGGCATTGGTGATACCTCTTTAGATTATGTGGATGCATTTGCAAACGCGAACTCCATTTCATTTTGGCAAGGTTTGCTTCGCTGCGCTGAAGCACCTGGATTACCTTCACGTGCAGCACAAGCAATTATTGAGTTTACTTCGATGATCAGCGCTTTAAATGTTTTAGTGGAAGCGAAAACCAGACCATCAGTGATAGTTGAAGCTGCTCTTGAACAATCTGGGTTGCTAAAGGAATTAGCCGATAGCGTTGATCCGCAAGATGAAGTACGCGTTGAAAACTTAAAGGAATTAGTCGCGGTTTCGATGGAGTATGAAGAGCGACCAATTGAGGAATTAGGCGAAGACGAAGAAATCTCGTTAGCTGGTTTTCTAGAAAAGGTTTCTTTGGTAGCTGATGCCGATGAGATTCCAGAAGGTGAAGACCATGGCGGTGTTGTGACAATGATGACTTTGCATACTGCTAAGGGACTTGAATTCCCAACTGTATTTCTCACTGGAATGGAAGATGGAATCTTTCCTCATTCGCGCACTCTTGGTGAAAAAGATGAAATTGAAGAAGAGCGCCGACTTGCCTACGTTGGCCTAACTCGTGCGCGTCAACGTTTATACATTTCACGTGCTGAATATCGCTCAACTTGGGGTGCACCAAATTACAATCCACCATCACGCTTTCTCGATGAGATTCCTGAAGATGTTATTGAATGGCGAAATCAAGGTGGTGCATCTTTAACACCATCGCTAGTGCGCAAATCTCGTGTGGCATCTGCGCCACCTCCGCGAGCAACGGGTAAGAAGATTTCAGTAATGGAGCTACAAATTGGTGATCGTGTGTCACATGACACATTTGGCTTAGGCTCTGTAGTTGCAGTTGCCGGCGAGGCAGAAAAGGCTGAAGCCACAATTAACTTTGGTCAGTACGGAGAGAAGCGATTACTACTGCGCTATGCACCCGTTGAGAAGCTCTAGGATTAGGGCCTAATTAGGATGTGGAGCACCAGTGGATCTCTTTGAATATCAAGCTCGCGATCTCTTTGAAAAACATGGCGTACCTGTCTTGGCAGCTGCAATTGCAACTACTGCCGATGAGGCACAGGTTGTGGCAACAAAGATTGGTGGCAAAGTAGTTGTTAAGGCTCAAGTAAAAGTTGGTGGGCGAGGAAAAGCAGGTGGAGTAAAGCTTGCAGAAAATCCAGCAGATGCTCGTGAAAAAGCCGGCGCAATTCTTGGAATGGATATCAAAGGTCACATCGTTCGCACAGTAATGATTGCGGCAGCTGCACCTATTGAATCTGAGTACTACTTAGCAATTTTGCTAGATCGCTCTAACCGTACATTTCTTGTTATGGCATCAGTATCTGGCGGTATGGATATTGAAGAAGTAGCTCATACGGCTCCTGAAAAGCTAGCAAAGATTCCAGTATCTGCAGTTGATGGAATTAGCGCAGCTAAGGCTAAAGAGATTATTAGTGCAGCTAATTTCCCAGCAGATGTTGCTGATCAAGTTGCCAGCGTCCTTGTGAAATTGTGGGAAGTCTTCCAGTCAGAAGATGCAACTTTGGTTGAAGTTAACCCATTGGTTAAAACTAAAGATGGAAAAGTTATTGCACTCGATGGCAAAGTAACTCTTGATGACAATGCAGATTTTCGTCAACCAGATCATGAGGCACTCATAGATCAAGCAGCTGAGAATCCACTAGAAGCTGCAGCCAAAGAAAAGGGTCTTAACTACGTCAAACTAGAAGGCGAAGTCGGAATCATTGGTAACGGTGCTGGTCTAGTAATGAGCACATTAGATGTTGTTGCTTATGCTGGAGAAAAACATGGTGGAGTCCGCCCTGCAAACTTCCTCGATATTGGTGGAGGCGCATCGGCTCAAGTGATGGCCGACGGTCTTTCAATCATTTTGGGTGATAAAGATGTGAAGAGCGTTTTTGTTAATGTATTCGGTGGAATCACTGCGTGTGATGCTGTGGCCACTGGAATCGTTCAAGCCCTTGAATTACTTGGCTCAAAGGCAACTAAACCAATCGTTGTTCGCCTTGATGGCAATAACGTGATGGAAGGCCGAGCAATTTTGAATAAAGCAGCACACCCATTGGTGCAGCAGCTAGACACAATGGATGGCGCAGCTGATCGTGCTGCAGAATTGGCGGCAAAGTAAATGTCTATTTTCTTAAATGAGAACACCAAGGTAATTGTTCAGGGAATGACTGGTTCTGAAGGAACCAAGCACACTCGCCGTATGTTGGCCTCTGGCACAAAAATTGTTGGTGGAGTTACTCCTGGTAAAGGTGGACAGGTTGTCGATATAGATGGCCATCAACTTCCAGTCTTTAATACCGTTGCCGAAGCTATGAGTGCAACAGGTGCTAATGCTTCAGTAGTTTTTGTTCCACCTAAGTTTGCAAAAGCCGCAGTTATCGATGCTATTGATGCTGCGATGCCTTTAGTAGTTGTTATCACTGAAGGAATTCCAGTTCACGACTCTGCAAGTTTTTATGCTTATTCATTAACTAAGGGAACAACTCGCATTGTTGGACCAAACTGCCCTGGCCTTATTAGCCCTGGAAAATCCAACATTGGAATTATTCCGGCAGATATCACTGGCGCTGGCCCAATAGGTTTGGTATCAAAATCAGGAACTCTTACTTACCAAATGATGTATGAACTAAGAGATATTGGTTTTAGTACAGCAGTAGGTATCGGTGGAGATCCAGTTATTGGAACTACACACATTGACTGCCTTCGCGCTTTCCAAGATGACCCTGATACAAAAGCAATTGTGATGATTGGTGAAATTGGTGGCGATGCAGAAGAGCGTGCAGCTGCATTCATCGCAGAATATGTAACGAAGCCAGTAGTTGGTTATGTTGCAGGCTTTACAGCACCTGAAGGAAAGACAATGGGTCACGCTGGTGCGATTGTTTCTGGTTCTTCAGGAACTGCTCAAGGAAAGAAAGATGCTCTTGAAGCAGCTGGCGTGAAAGTTGGGCAAACTCCAAGTGAAACCGCGCGTTTATTGCGCGCGATTCTAGGCCGCTAAGACCATGTTTGGCCGCGTACTTGGAACCACTGTGGTCCAAGTCGCGCGCAGCATCGCCTTTGTTCTATTCCCAATTTCTTTCATTGCTCTCCTTGCTTGGGCAACTGCTGGAAGTGCAACTGGAAATACAGGAGATCCATTACGTGCAGCGCTATGGATTTGGCTGGGTGCGCACCAAGTACCGTTTTCTCTAGCTCTACCACCAGCAAATATCGCAGGATATCTCTCCTACTTACCATTAGGTGCAGTTATATTGCCAATTTTTGCAATCCGAAGTGGAATTAATCGAGTCATTGATCGCCTAGATAATGACACTTCTTTATTGCCATTAGCGCGTCTTCTTTTTGCCATTGAGTACAGCGTTGCCGCAATGCTTCTTTCTTATTTCTCTTCGACACAATCGGTTAAACCGGTTTGGTATTTGGCACCGGTTTTCGTCTTTCCACTAGTACTAGTTACTGCAGCAACGGTTGGTCGCCGTCTGGTTTTTGGTCAGGCAGTTTTATATGGTTCCAGAGCGTTAGCGCTATTACTCGGCATTTCTTCAATCATTCTAGGAATTTCAATTTTCACTCATCTCTCAACAGTTAAGAACTTAACCACAGTTCTAGAGCCTGGAATATTAGGTGGGTTGCTGCTACTCCTACTTAATATTCTCTATATTCCAAATGCAGTGGTTGCAACCTTGGGCTATTTCTCTGGTGCTGGCTTTGCAGTGGGATCGGGAACGATGGTCGCGCCGTGGAGATTTGACCTCAATTCAATTCCAGCTTTTCCTTTGCTCGGTGCGTTGCCAACAGGTAAGTCACTCTTTGCTCTCTTTGGAATTGTTCTAGTAATTCTGGCAGGAGCGCTGTTGGCCAGTTGGACTATTGATTTGAATATGAAAATCTTGGTCCAGAGTTTGGTTGTTAGCGCGCTTATGTGTGTAGTAATTGGAATCGCTGGCAGTGGCGCCCTTCTAACTGATGCGATGTCTGCTGTTGGAGTATCACCTTGGAAATTCACACTGACATTGGTAGCTGAACTATCCCTGGGTGCATTTCTGGCCCTGTATTTGCCTCGTCTTGGAAGGCGCTAATGGCTGCTCGTGTTGTGTTGTTGGCTTCAGGTTCAGGCACTCTTGCCCAAGCAATAATTGATGCAGAAGAACTTGATATTGAAATTGTTGCACTCATTAGCGATAACCCTGATGCACAAGCTTTAACTCGGGCGAAGCAAGCTAACATCCAGACCTTTGTCATACCTATTAAGAATTCACGCGATGAGTGGAACCAAGGAATCATTCAAACAGTAGTTTCACTATCTGCTGATCTAGTTGTGAGCGCAGGCTTTATGCGAATTCTCTCCTCAGATTTTGTAAATCGCTTTCCAACTATTAATTCTCATCCCGCCTTGCTGCCACAGTTTCCTGGTGCTCATGCCGTTCGTGATGCCCTGGCTGCTGGAGTTTCAGTAACTGGCACAACGGTCCACTGGGTTGATGACGGGGTTGATACAGGCCCAATCATTACTCAGATGCAAGTACCAGTGCTGCCAGGAGATGATGAGGCCACACTTCATGAGAGAATTAAGAAAGTAGAACGCGGTCTCATTGTTGCGACCATCGCCTTGATTCTTCCAACTTTGGAGCGCAATGTCTGATCGCAAATCTATTCGTCGAGCACTGGTAAGTGTCTATGACAAAGAGCGCTTACTTGAGATAGGAAATGCTCTCAGCGGTGCTGGAGTTGAGATTCTCTCAACTGGCTCAACAGCAAAGACATTACAAGCAGCCGGTATTGCAGTGACAGAAGTAAGTGCCTACACGGGTTTTCCAGAAATCATGGGTGGTCGAGTCAAGACGTTGCATCCACGCGTGCACTCAGGAATTTTGGCGGATCAAAATAACCCAGAGCATTTAGCGGCAATTAAAGATTTAGATATCGAACCCTTTGATTTAGTAATTATCAATCTTTATCCATTCGCTGCCACCATCGCATCAGGGGCTGACTTTGCAGAATGCATAGAACAAATTGATATTGGTGGTCCTTCCATGTTGCGAGGGGCGGCTAAAAACCATGGTTCTGTTGCTGTTGTGTGCAAGCCTTCACAATATGACCAGTTGCTCTCTGCAATCAAAGCCGGGGGATTCACCCAAGCAGAGCGCAAGCAACTAGCACTAGAAGTTTTTAGAACTACAGCGGAATACGATTTAACGATTGCCAATTGGCTGGGTCAAAACGATGAACTGCCTGAATGGTTTGGACGGATTTGGCATCGTGAGAATGTTTTGCGTTATGGGGAGAATCCTCATCAAAGCGCTGCGATTTATTCAGGTGGCCCTGTTGGAATCGTTAATGCAGTTCAGCTGCATGGAAAAGAGATGTCATTTAACAACTACACCGATGCAGAATCTGCATGGCGGGCAGTTTTAGATCATCGAGATCCGGCAGTTGCAATTATGAAACATGCAAACCCTTGTGGGATTGCGGTGTGTGCGCAAGGGGTGGCAGTTGCTTACCAGCATGCACATGAGTGTGATCCAGTTTCTGCCTATGGTGGGGTAGTAGCTGCGAATCGTAAAGTGGATCTTGCAATGGCAACACCACTTTCATATATTTTCACCGAAGTATTGATTGCTCCTGATTATGATGAGGATGCATTAGAGCTTCTGATGAAAAAGCCTTCAATTCGAATTCTTAAATGTGCATTACCTTCAGTTGCTCCACTTGAGCTACGTTCTGTATCAGGCGGAGTTCTTCTTCAAGAAACTGATTTAATTGATGCACCAGGAGATTCACCAATTAATTGGAAGCAAGTCAGTGGTACGCAGGTTGATGAACAAACTATAAAAGATCTTGAATTCGCATGGCGAAGTGTGAGAAGTGTTAAAAGCAATGCAATTTTGTTAGCAAAAATGACTGCTTCAGTCGGAATTGGTATGGGTCAAGTAAACCGGGTTGATTCTGCGAAATTGGCTGTTGATAGAGCAGGCGAGCGAGTAAAAGGCTCTGTTGCTGCAAGTGATGCTTTCTTCCCATTTGCTGATGGGTTACAGATCTTGATCGATGCTGGAGTGGTTGCAATAGTGCAACCTGGTGGAAGCGTGCGTGATGAAGAAGTGATTGCAGCAGCAAAAAAGGCTGGTATTGCGATGTTCTTCACAGGCGTACGCCATTTCGCTCACGCCTAAACGGCTATTAGGATGAGCGCTATGAGCGCACAAATTCTGGATGGAAAAGCATTAGCTTCAAAAATCAAAGGCGAATTAGCTATCCGCGTTAGTGAACTTAAATCACGCGGAATCACTCCAGGTCTTGGAACAGTCCTTGTGGGTGATGATCCAGGATCACATTCATACGTTGGTGGAAAACACCGCGACTGCCATGAAATTGGTATTAACTCAATTCGCGTGGATTTACCAGAGAGTGCCAGTGAAGCCGATGTTATGGCGGCAATTAAAGATTTGAATTCATCACCTGAATGCACCGGCTATATCGTGCAGCTTCCATTGCCTAAGGGGATTAATACACAGAGAGTTCTCGAAGCAATTGATCCATCAAAGGATGCTGATGGTTTGCACCCAATGAACTTAGGCCGCTTGGTTTCAGGTTATGACGCACCACTACCTTGCACACCACATGGAATTGTTGAACTCTTAACTCACTATGGAATTAGTACTAAAGGTGCCGAAGTAACTGTCATTGGTCGTGGATTAACTGTTGGCCGACCTCTTGGATTATTGCTCACTCGCAAACAAGAAAATGCGACTGTAACCTTGACACACACTGGAACTAAAGATTTAACAATGCACACTAAGAACGCCGACATCATTGTTGCTGCAATTGGGCAGGCCCATTTCTTGAAATCGTCAATGATTAAGCCTGGCGCTGTAGTAATTGATGTTGGCATTTCACGTACTGATAAAGGCCTACTTGGTGATGTTGATCCATCTGTGATGGATGTGGCTTCATGGGTTGCGCCAATGCCAGGTGGAGTTGGACCAATGACGCGCGCGATGTTGGTTAAGAATGTTGTTGATGCATGCCGATAAATGATCGTCTCTTAACTCTTGCCAGCAACGTCGCAATCCTGATTGGGATTGCATTAGGCATATTTGGATTAGTGCGAGGTGCGTCACTTTTCATCGCTGCTGGAACCGCAGGGATGGCCATAAAGGCTCGGAATCAACGTAAATTCGACTTTTATTTCCCACTACTAATAGCTATAGCCCTCTTTGCTTTGGCAATTGCACTTCCTCGCTGAGGGTAGAGTTGGGCGTATTGAGCGAACATAAGGAGTACGCCATGGGCGGAAAAGTCACAGTAGTCGGTGCAGGTTTTTATGGTTCAACAACTGCGCTTCGTTTAGCCGAGTACAACATCTTCGACACCGTCGTTTTAACTGACATTCTTGAAGGTAAGCCTGAAGGTCTAGCCCTTGATATGAACCAATCTCGTTCAATCGAAGGTTTTGAGACAAAGATAATTGGCGCAACAACATCACCTGACGGTGCTGGTTATGAAGCAACAGCTAACTCAGATGTAGTTGTCATTACTGCAGGACTTCCACGAAAGCCCGGCATGAGCCGTATGGATCTCATCGGTGTTAACGCGGGAATCGTTCGCGGAGTGGCAGAAAATATTGCTAAGCATTCACCTAACGCAGTCATCATTGTTGTTTCAAACCCATTAGATGAAATGACTGCCCTTGCTCAGCTTGCAACTAAGTTTCCAAAGAATCGCGTCATGGGCCAGGCAGGAATGCTCGATACTGCCCGCTTTACTAACTTTGTTGCCGAAAAGCTGGGGGTTAAAGTTGGTTCAGTAAAGACTCTCACTCTGGGTTCACACGGTGACACGATGGTTCCAGTGCCAAGTCGTTGCACAGTAGATGGCAAGGCCCTAAGTGATTTGCTTTCACAGGTTGAAATTGATGAATTAGTTGATCGCACACGCAATGGTGGTGCTGAAGTTGTTGCACTTCTTAAGACAGGATCTGCCTACTACGCACCATCTGCAGCAGCTGCCAGAATGGCTAAGGCTGTTATTGAAGATTCTGGTGCAGTAATGCCAGTGTGTGCATGGGTTGATGGCGAATATGGAATTTCTGGTGTCTATCTAGGCGTTGAAGCAGAGATTGGCCGTAGTGGAATCAAGAAAGTTGTTGAAAGTAAGTTGACGGATTCTGAAGTTGAAGCCCTTAAGGCAGCAGCAGAAGCAGTTCGTGCAAAGCAAGCAGACGTACAAACACTCTAAAGGAGCGCGTTACATGGCCAAGATCAAAGTTGAAGGAACCGTTGTTGAACTAGATGGCGACGAGATGACTCGCATCATGTGGCAGTTCATCAAAGACTCATTAATCCTTCCTTATTTGGACGTCAATCTTGAGTACTACGACCTTGGTATGGAAAACCGTGATGCCACAGATGATCAGGTAACTATTGATTCAGCTCATGCAATCCAAAAGCATGGTGTTGGTATTAAATGCGCAACTATTACTCCTGATGAGGCCCGCGTTGAAGAGTTTGGCCTTAAGAAGATGTGGAAGTCTCCTAATGGAACTGTCCGTAATATCTTGGGTGGCGTTATCTTCCGTGAGCCAATCATCATCAGCAACGTTCCACGTTTAGTTCCACACTGGACTAAGCCAATTGTTATTGGCCGTCACGCATTTGGTGATCAATACCGTGCAACAGATTTCAAGGTTCCTGGTCCAGGCAAGCTCACAATGTCATTTGTTCCAGAAGATGGATCTGCGCCAATCGAGCACACTGTTTATGACTTCAAGTCATCAGGCGTTGCCATGGGTATGTATAACTTAGATGAATCAATCCGTGATTTTGCTCGTGCATCTTTAAACTACGGGCTTATTCGTAAGTATCCAGTTTATCTCTCAACTAAGAACACAATTTTGAAGGCCTATGACGGTCGCTTTAAAGATATCTTTGAAGATATTTATCAAGCAGAGTTCAAGAGCGCATTTGATGCTGCAGGTATTTGGTATGAGCACCGCCTTATCGATGACATGGTTGCAATGTCACTTCGTATGGAAGGTGGCTATGTCTGGGCATGTAAGAACTATGACGGCGACGTTCAATCAGACACCGTTGCTCAGGGTTATGGATCACTCGGGTTAATGACTTCAGTTTTGATGACACCAGATGGAAAGGTTGTTGAATCTGAAGCTGCTCACGGCACTGTTACTCGTCACTACCGTGATCACCAAGCGGGCAAGGCGACCTCTACAAATCCAATTGCATCAATATTTGCGTGGACTCGTGGACTTGCACACCGTGCAAAGCTTGATAACAACGCCGATCTAGCTAAGTTTTGCGACGTTCTCGAGCGCGTTTGTATTGAGACTGTTGAGCAGGGCAAGATGACTAAAGACCTATCTTTGCTGATTTCAAAAGAGGCTCCGTATCAAACAACGCAGGAGTTTTTGAATTCAATCGATGAAAACCTGAAGAAAGCAATGGCATAAAATTCCAATAAAAAACCCGCCGTATACATACGGCGGGTTTTTTTATTTAATACCTTAAATACGCTCTCCAGTTGTTGAGTTAAACAAGTGAACTGCACTTGGATTTGCAGTAACAGTGATTGTTTGACCAGCCTTTGGAGGATTCTTTGGATCCCAGCGAACAATGATCTGTGCGCCTTCATCTGTTGCATTAGCGAACTTAACATTTGTATCAGCTGGCTTTCCATAAACGAAAGCATCTGAACCAAGTTCTTCAACTACTTCAACCAAGACGTGGAAACCCTCAGTTGATGGTGTGAAGCCTTCTGGGCGAACACCAACAGTTACTTCATTTCCAGCAGAGGCTGGAACAGCAAGTCCGAGATTTCCGAGCATTGCCTTACCGCCCACGATTGGAGCATTGAGCAAGTTCATAGCAGGAGAACCAATAAAGCCTGCAACGAAAGCATTTGCTGGGTTGTCATAGAGATTACGAGGTGTGTCTACTTGCTGGAGCAAGCCATCCTTAAGAACTGCAACGCGATCTCCCATAGTCATAGCTTCAACCTGGTCGTGTGTTACATAAACAGTTGTGATTCCTAAGCGACGCTGCAACGCAGCGATCTGTGTACGAGTTGCAACGCGCAACTTCGCATCAAGGTTTGATAGAGGTTCGTCCATAAGGAAAACCTGAGGTTCGCGAACAATTGCGCGACCCATAGCAACGCGCTGACGTTGTCCACCTGAAAGAGCTTTTGGCTTGCGCTCTAGGTATGGCTCAAGGTCTAGCAACTTAGCTGCTTCAAGAACGCGGC
>Ga0209770_10001774_pt1 | contig 11020 bp, 5 predicted proteins | sample LauGreSu1BDMLBDD_2_FD_187572 | JGI IMG/M metagenome (GOLD analysis project Ga0209770, IMG submission 187572) | Freshwater lake microbial communities from Lake Michigan, USA - Su13.BD.MLB.DD (SPAdes) (version 2) | ecosystem: Environmental > Aquatic > Freshwater > Lake | place: Lake Michigan, USA...
CCGGGCCTTTGGGCAAGTGGCTGAGGCCTGGGTGACCGTCGGCGACTGATCCGCCCAACGGGCTCAGTCCACCCGGGCCCGCAGTTCACCCGGGGTGAGCCGGGTGTAGCGCTTGATCACGGTCGCGAAATACTGCGAGGAGGAAAAGCCCAGCTCGTGCGCGATCCGCGTGATTGGCATCCTCGTCTCCTGCAATAAATGCCTCGCCCGGGCCACACGCGATCGCAGCACGTATTCGCCGGGCGGCACGCCGTGGTCCACCTTGAATCGGGCCTTGAAACGAGGCAGCGAGAGGCCGGCTCTTGCGGCCAGCGCCGGCAAGGCCAGCGGCTGGTCGAGATTGGCCTCGATGTGGTGCAGGATCGGCTGCAGCCACTCGGGGCGGCGTCCGGTGGCCCCGCCATGGGCCAGTTCTATGACCCGCAACAAGAATCCCTCCACGTGGTGCCACGTCGCGGCGGCGCGTAGGGCTATCTCGGACCCGAGTTGCAGGCGCATGATCGCGTCGCAGTGCTCACGCAACCGCGCATCGCCGGGAAAATGCCGCCTCGGCAGGCACCGCAATGCCCGGGCCAGCGCCGCCCCACCGGGACCCGGAAGCGCGCCGCCGGGACGAGGCAGGCCGAGGATAAGCCAGTAGAGCACGCCTTTTTCCTGCGGACGCCGGCCCGTGCTATGGACCTCGCCGGGAAAAGTCAGAAAAACATCGCCGCCCTTCATCTCATAGGCCCGTCCCTTCACTACGTAGGTCTGCCGGCCGCGCAGCAGGTGGCAGATCTCGATCGCGCCCTCGTGCCGGTGATCCTCGAGCCCGGCATGCGCCACCGTCTGGTTGTAGCGCCCGAGCTGGAGGGTGCCGGGCAGGCCTGGCACCGCCAGGGGCAAGATCAGCTTGGGATGGTGCACCCAGTCGGTGTCGCGCGGCATGTTTGATTTCGTATCGCGAGCCGCGCGTGAAAGTCAAACCCCCTGCGCTCTGCTATAAGGATGCCACCTGATGAGTATCCACGACACTCCACCGCCGCCGGCGCAGCTGACGGTAGAACGGCCTTTGCGTGAATTTACCGCGGAGGCGCGCAAGCCCCTCAGCATCGACTGGTATCGCACGCCCCTGCCGCCGGGCGCCATGAAACAGCTTCACCAGCGCAGCGATCTGCTCGGCGCCCTACAGACCCTGGGCTACCTGGCCTGCCTCGCCGTGCCCGGTGCCCTTGCGATCCGGGCCGGTTTGCACGGCCAGTGGCTGTGGGCCGCCGCCGGCATCTTCTGCTATGGCATGATCGGTGCCTTTCTGATCAACGGCGTCCACGAGTTGGGTCACAACACGGTGTTCAAATCCGCCTGGCTGAACGTATGGTTTTGTCGCCTCCTCGCCTTTCTCGGTTGGATCAATCACGAGCTCTTCGAGGTGAGCCATGTCCGGCACCACCGCTACACCCTGCACCCGCCCGACGATGATGAAAATCCGCTGCCGATCCGCTTCACGGTGCGCGATTTCATCCGGGGCTTTCTCTTCAACTATGGTTTCCTGGTTTACAGCATCCGCAAGATGGTGCGACTGGCCCGCGGACGTTTCGAGGGGACCTGGGAAAACACCCTCTTCCCCGCTGACCGCCCCGCGCTGGCGAAGCCGGCCATCACCTGGGCCCGCGTCGTCGTAGCCGGACACCTCGCCATCCTCGGCGTCTCCGTTGCATTCGGCTGGTGGATCGTGCCGATCGTGATCAGCGCCGGGCCGTTCTTTGGGAACGGACTTTTTCTGCTCTGCAACAACACCCAGCATATCGGCCTGCCCTCGCACAACACCGACTTCCGGTTGTGCTGCCGCACGCTGACCCTGAACCCATTCATCCAGTTCATCTACTGGCACATGAACTACCACACGGAACACCACATGTATGCCGCCGTTCCCTGTTACCGGCTGGGGGCCCTGCACCGGATCATCCGCCATGATCTACCCCCGACCCCGCACGGACTGCGGGCTGTCTGGCAGCAGATTGCCGAGGTCAAGCGCCGCGAGGCCGCCGATCCGGACTGGGTCTACATGCCGCCCCTGCCCACGCCCGCGGGTCGCAAAACCTGAGGTCGTCCGGAATCTACCCGCCAAACTCCGATCCTGAAATCACCCTGAGCGCGATGGGCGCCTGGCCCCCATCGGACAGATACAGGCGTTTTCGTTTTCTCCCGTCCAACCCCCACACTTATGCACCGGATCATCCTGCTGCTACTCTGCCTGGTCTGCGCCGCCGGCCCGGCACCCGCGGTCGAAAACGCCGCCGAATCCACCGCCCGGAAAAATTGGGTGCGCGATCACCTCGGAACCGGCTCGGCCCCGGTGTTCTCCTTCTTTTACGGCGGTCAGTCGTCCGCACAATTGCTGCCGCAGTGGATCCAGTCGCCCATCGAGAGCTCCATCCTGAATCATGGTGGCACGCGCCGCACCAGGCGATGGACGGACCCGGCCACCGGCCTTGAGGTCCGTTTGGTGAGCGTGGAATACAGCGACTATCCCGCCGTGGAATGGACCGTCTATCTGGCAAACCGTGGAAACCAGCCGACCCCGTTGCTGGAAAATATCCGGGGTATCGATGCGCGCTTCCCCTCGCTGGCCAGCAGCACGACCTTGCGGACCATTCGCGGCGACAACTATTCGGCCTCGAGCTACGAGCCGCTGGAATTTCCGCTCGGGCCTGAGGTGCGTCATTTCACGCCCGTCAGCGGCCGGCCCACCAACGGATCCTGGCCGTATTTCAACCTGGATGCCGGGAAGGCCGGGATGATGCTGGCGATCGGCTGGCCGGGCCAATGGCAGGCCTCCTTCACCGAACGCAACGGCCAGGTGCATGTCGTCGGCGGCCAACAGACCACCCACCTGCGGCTGATGCCGGGCGAGGAGATCCGCACCCCGCTCACCGCCCTGCTGTTCTGGCATCGCGAAGACTGGATCATGGCCCAGAACCTCTGGCGCCGTTGGTATGTGGAACACAATATGCCGCGCCCCGGCGGCGAGCTGCCGTCGGCCCAGCAGGGCGTTTGCGTCGGGGATTTCCCCTCCTCCGCCGCCGGCTGCATCGCCAGCCTCCGGCAATATCTGGAGCAAGGCATCCGCGTCGGCTACTATTGGATGGATGCGGGGTGGTATCGGATCGATGACGTGTCCAAGTGGATCGACTCCCCGGGCATCGGCTCCTGGGTGCCTGATCCCAAGCGCTTCCCCAAGGGCATCCGGGAGGTCTCCGACTATGTTCATGCCAACGGCATGAAGTTCATCCTCTGGTTCGAACCTGAGCGGGTCTGCTTCGAGAGCGATCTCCTGCGGGACCACCCCGAATGGCTCCTCCCCTGGGAGCCCGACAACAAGGAATATGCGCACATCCAGGCCCTGAACCTGGGCAACCCCGCGGCACGGCGCTGGCTCACCGACTACATCAGCAACTTCATCACCCGGGACAACATTGATGTCTTCAGGCAGGACGCCAACGCCAACCCGCTCGGGGCCTGGGTGACAGCCGACACCTTCGACCGGCAGGGCATGACGGAAAATCTCTACGTCCAAGGCTATCTGGAATTCTGGGACACACTGCTGCAACGCCACCCGCGGCTGCTCATCGATTCCTGCGCCTCGGGCGGGCGGCGCAACGACCTTGAGACGATGCGCCGCAGCGTCCCGCTCCTGCGCAGCGACTATCAGGGGCCCCAGCTGCCCGAGCAGGGGCCGAAGGGCGCCATGACGACCGATGTCTTCTCCGGCAACCAGGGTCACACCTACGGCCTGAGCTTCTGGCTGCCTTATTACGGAACGGGAGACATGTCCGATGATCTTTATTCGGCGCGCAGCCATCTCTGCCCCTTCAACGTGGTCGGGACCAACGGCCGCCAACCCAACTGGGCCGCGCTCAAGCGGCAGATTGCCGACCAGCAGGCGGCGGGGCCCAGCGCCTTTCATGGCGACTACTATCCGCTCACGCCCTACGACAAGTCGCTGACCTGCTGGCAAGCCTGGTCGTTCTACGATCCCCGGGCCGGCCAGGGCCACCTGCAGGCCTTCCGCCGCGAAAGCAACATCCAGACCGACTTCACCGTGAGACTCCGCGGGCTCGAACCCGAGGCCCGATATGAGATCACTGACCGGGACAGCGGAACCACGCGACAGGCCCTTGGCCGCGATCTGATGCAAACCGGCCTGGCGCTCTACGCGGCTGCGCCCCGCACCGCTTTGCTCTTCACATTTCGCCGGATTCCGGAACCGGGCAAACCCGCCCACTAGCTTCGACCACCCACCCCCATGGCCCGAGAGGAACTCACGCGACGCCGTTTTTTAGCGCTCACCTCCACCAGCATGATCGCCGCGGGCCTGACGGGAAGCCTCGGCGCCGCGACCGCCAGGCTGAATCCAACGGGCTCGGGCGGTGACCTGCCCTTCCGCAATCCGCACCTGCCGCTGGCCGAACGCATGGAGGACCTGCTGGCGCGCCTGGAACCCGGGGAAAAGATCCTGCAGCTGATGAACGACAGCCCGGCAATCCCGCGCCTTGGCATTCCCGCCTACAACTGGTGGAGCGAAGCCTGCCATGGCGTGGGACGCAACGGCCGGGCGACGGTTTTCCCCCAGACCATCGCCCTCGCCTCCTCCTTTGACCGGGACCTGATCCGCCGCATCGGCCAGACCATCGCCCTCGAGGCTCGCGCCAAGCACCATGCGGCGTTGCGCGCCAGCCCGAACGGCACGCTGCGCTACCAAGGCCTGACCTTCTGGACTCCCAACATCAACCTGTTCCGGGACCCGCGCTGGGGCCGCGGGCAGGAAACATTCGGGGAGGATCCCTTCCTCACAGGGGAACTCGGTTCTGTCCTCGTGCGGGGCATGCAGGGGGACGACCCGAACCGGCTCAACGTCGCCGCATGCGCCAAACATTTTGCCGTCCACAGCGGCCCGGAGGCCAAGCGCCATGGTTTCAACGCGGTGGTTTCCGACCGTGACCTGCGCGAAAGCTACCTGCCGCATTTCGAAAAGCTGGTGCGGGACGGCGTGGAGGCCGTGATGGGCGCCTACAACCGCGTGAACGGCGAGGCCTGCTGTGCCTCTGCGCGACTGCAGTCGATCCTGCGCACGGAATGGGGTTTTCAGGGCCACTTCGTGTCCGACTGTGGCGCGGTCGATGACTTCCATCAGGATCATGCGCTCACCCGCAATCCGGTGGAATCGGCGGCCCTGGCGGTCAACCTCGGCTGCGACCTGAACTGCGGCTGCACCTACAACGACCTGCACGAGGCGGTGCGCCATGGCTTGGTCCGGGCGGAGGTGATCGACCAGTCGCTCCGCCGCCTGCTCCGCACCCGTTTCCGGCTGGGAATGTTCGATCCGCCCGCATCGGTGCCGGCCGCCCATACCCCGATGGAGGTTGTGGGCTCGCCGAGTCACCGTGACCTCGCCCGCCAGGCTGCAACCCAGGGCATGGTCCTCCTCAAGAATAACGGCGTGCTGCCGCTGGCGCCCTCGGTGCGCAACCTTCTGGTCGTCGGCCCCGGCGCCGCGAGCATCGATCCGCTCCTCGGCAATTACTCCGGCTTGAACACCAGCATGGTCACGCTGCTCGAGGGCATTACGGGACGCATCGCCGAGGGCGTGCAGCTGGCGTATGCCCATGGGTGCCTGCCGGACGGGCCGGCCGACGGGTTCTCCCAGATTGCCGTCGCCCAGTGCGCCGAGGCCGACGTCACGATAGCCGTGCTGGGCTCTCTGCCCACTTACGAAGGCGAGGAAGGCGATGCCTTCGGCTCCCGGATCAAGGGTGACCGCGAGGTGATCGAATTGTCCGCCAGCCAGCGGGGCTTTCTGGCCAAGCTGCGTGAAACCGGCAAACCCGTCGTGCTGGTTCTTACGGGCGGCGGGGCGATTGCCTGCCCGGACGAACACGAGTGGTGCGCCGCCGTGCTCCAGCTGTGGTATCCGGGATGCGAGGGCGGCACCGCGCTTGCCGAGGTGCTGTTCGGCGACATCGACCCGGGCGGCCGGCTGCCGGTCACGGTGCCCCGCGCCACTGCCGACCTGCCGCCCTTTGAGGATTATGCCATGGCCGGCAGAACCTACCGCTTTGCCACCCGGGAGCCGCTCTACCCCTTTGGTTACGGCTTGAGCTACACCTCATGGCAGCTTTCGGAGGTTCAGGTGGCCGCCAATGCCTCGGGTGAAGCGGACCGCCACCGCCTTAGTTTCATGCTCCGCAACACCGGCGGACGTTCCGGTCGAACCGTCGTGCAAGTCTACGCCATCCCCCCGAGTGGGTCAGGCGGGGCGCCCATCAGCCTCATTGACTTCGTCGCGCTGGAACTCACCGCAGGTGAATCCCGCCGCATCATCCGGACGGTTCAAGACTCCGTCTGGCACGTGTTCAATGACCAGGGCCAAAGGCGGTTCCAGCCCGGGACTTGGAACCTGTGGGTTGGCTTCGCTTCACCCGGCAAGCGCAGCGCGGAACTCGGCGTTACCCCGGGCCGCAACTGTCCGGTGCAGATCGGTTGACCGCACCAGCCCTTGCCTTCCCGCACTTACCCATGATGACACCAGGACTCAGCCGGCGCCGCTTTATAAAATTGACTGCCTCGGGCGTGGCCGGCGTCGGTCTAGGCGGATCGCTCTTCGCCAAGTTTCCGTCCGAGGAAGCGGAACTGAGCCCGACCGGACCGGCTGAGCCGTGGACGGGCCAATGGATCGGATACAACCCGATTTTCCCACGCGAGTTGCCGGCCGGCGGACCGCAAAGCCGGCTCGACTGGCGGGGTGCCAACTGGGTGTGGACCGGCGAGGCCAAACCCCAGGCTGACGCACCAGCTGGCGCCCGTTGGTTCCGCTGGACTTTTCACGTGCCGGCGGGCCCGGACCTGAAGGCCGCATGGCTGCAGTTTACTGCCAGTGATCCGGCGACCCTGCTGGTCAACGGCCGACGCCACTCCGCCAGCCGGGGGAGCGCACGCTCGCCGGAAAAGGATGTGCGGGATTACATCCAGCCTGGAAAAAATGTCTTCGGCGTCATGGCCGAGCACAGTACGGGACCCGCGGGCTGGTCGCTCAAATTATGCATCGAGACCGAAGACGGCCGCCTGACCGAGTTCACTCCGCAGGCGGGCGAGACGCTCTGGATTGACCAAGCCCCGGGCCCCGACCCCTACGATGAAAACTGGAGCAAGCCGGAGGTTGAGCCGACCGGCTGGCACCCGGGCGCGGTGCTGGGCGCCATGGGAATGGCCCCTTGGGGTTTCGTGCAGCCGAACGGCTTTCTGCCCGGCTCGAACCAGACCGCCCCCGCCCCCCTGCTCCGGCGCAGTTTCACGCTGATCCGCCGGCCCAAGCGGGCGCGGTTGCGCAGCAGTGGACTCGGCTGCCACGAACTCCATTGCAACGGGGTCCGCGTCGGCGACGCCGTGCTCGAGCCCGCAATGACCCAATACGACAAAACCGTGCTCTTCGTGGAGCACGACCTCACCTCTCGTCTCACGGTGGGGCGCAACGCGCTCGCCGTCATGCTGGGCCACGGCTGGTATGCGGCCACGACCGCCACGGTCTGGGATTTCGATACCGCCGCCTGGCGTGACCGCCCGAAGCTGCTGCTCAATCTGCATCTGGAATACGACGACGGCACCACGGAGGTCATCGCCTCGGATGCCACCTGGAAGGGTTCCACTGGACCGGTGGTGACGGACGACCTCATGAACGGCGAGCATTACGACGCACGCCTCGCCATACCCGGCTGGACCGAAGCCGGCTTTGACGACCGCGCCTGGGCCACGGCCGAGATCATGCAGCCGCCCAAGGGCACCCTGCGCCGGCAATCCCTTCCGCCCATGCGGGTCACACAGACGTTGCAGCCGGTGAAGCGCTGGGAGGCGCGCCCGGGGGTGCACCTGTTTGATCTCGGGCAAAACATCGCCGGCTGGGTCCGGATTTCCGTGCGCGGGCCGGCCGGAACCAGGATCATCCTGCGGCATGGCGAGGTCCTTCGGCAGGACCGGGTTGATCGGGATCTCGGCAACTACACCTGGAACGGTGCCTTTCAGGAGGATCAATACATTCTCCGGGGCGAAGGGTTGGAAACGTGGGAGCCCCGCTTCACCTATCATGGATTTCGCTACGTCGAGGTCGAGGGCTGGCCAGGCACCCCGGAACTGAGCGCCCTCGAGGGACGGGTGGTGCACACGGAATTCGCCCGCGCAGGCTCATTCGCCTGCTCGAACCCGATGCTGAACCAACTGCAGGAAGCGATCCTCTGGAGCTACCGGGGCAATTTTCACGGCTTCCCCACTGATTGTCCCACCCGGGAGAAGAAAGGCTGGCTGGGTGATGCCCACCTCGCGTGCGAGCAGGCGATGCTCAATTGGGAGAACCGGGCGGGCTACCACAAGTGGATGGAGGATTTCATCGACGTGCAGGATGACACCGGCGGACTGAAATATATCGTGCCGTCCCCCGGGTGGGGCGCCGAGATGCCCGACTGGAACGTCGCCTGCCTGCTCATACCCTGGTGGGTGCACCTCTACACCGGTGACATGGATATACTGCAAACGGCTTATCCCATGATGCGGAAATGGGCCGCCCTCCGCGCGAAGCTCGCCAAGGATCACTTGCAGGTTGACGGGGTCAGCGACTGGCTGACCCCGAAGACCAAGACGCCGATCCCGGTTACTTCCACGGCTTATTACTATGGTGGTCTATCACGCCTCGCGATTATGGCCGAGCGCCTGGGTCACTTGGAGCAGGCCAGTGCCTATCGCGATGAATGCGCCGCCATCGCCCGCGCCTTCCGGCGGGAATTCGTCCAGACGGACGGCCGTGTGAGCGAAGGCAGCCAGGCCGCGCAGGCCTGCGCCCTGTATTTCGGCTTGGTGCCTGAAATCCTGCAGGCCGCGGCCGCCCGGAAACTCTCCGAGGCCGTGACCCGGGCCAACGACCACGTGGACGTCGGCCTGCTGGGCTCCAAGGCCCTGTTCCGTGTCTTGTCCGATCACGGATATCATGAGCAGGCCTACCGCGTCGCGACGCAACGCACGGCCCCTGGCTATGGCTATATGCTGGCGCAGGGTTGCACGACGCTCACGGAAGACTGGTTGTGCGGCGGATCCCAAAACCACGTCATGCTCGGGGACATCAGCGCTTGGTTCTACCAATACCTCGCCGGGATCCAGGTTGATGAAACCGCCCCAGGCTTCCGGCATTTCTACCTGAAGCCCCGACCCGTCGGCGATCTTACCTGGGTCAGCGCCGAGCACCACGCACCGCGGGGCCTGATTCAGTCCAAATGGGAAAGGCAGGCCGGCGGCGGCTATCGCGCAAACTTTATCGTCCCGCCTGGGTGCCGGGCCACGGTTGATCTGCCCGATGGCCGGCGGGAAACAGTCGCCCCCGGCAGTTTCGTCTATACCTGGGGTTAGCCCAGCCTCTAGAACTGCACTTCAAGGGTCCGGGGGGCAGGTTGGTGCGGAAAGCGGACGTGCAACAGGCGCTCGGCGACGCTGTAGCTCCAGGAGGTGATCGGTTGTCCGGCGAGCTTCACGGTGCGGGGCGCATGCTCCGAGGCGAACAGCACGATGGCCTGGGTGTTGCCCACGCCCTCGACCATCCCTGACCACCCTCCTCGCTCGCCGCCCGTCTGCAGGATCTTGCCGGCGGCGGCCAGGACCCGCGGGGTCTCCGACTTCACCGCATCCAGATCGAGCAGGAACACGCGCCGACCCTCGGTCAGTCTGACCTCCCGCTGCACCGCAAGTTCGGGATCAAACAAATCCACGAAGCGCCCGCGCAGGACATGCGCGGGGACCTCGACCGGCGACTCGTCGAGGCCAGCCCCGATGAGGTAGGGCCCGCGCCGCACCGCCATGTGGCTGGTCACCTTCCACTCCAGCCCGGCGCGCTCGGCCGCCGCCTTGGCCGCCGCCACCAACCGCAGCGAACCCGCCCAGGTGGATCCCCAAGCCACGGGACTTTCCTGCGCCCACAGCACGGCGCCTTTCCCGACGTTGACCAGGCGCGACGGCGCCGCGTCGAAGTCGTTGTCCTTCACCCCGAGTCGCGCGAAAAGATGCTGGCGGGGGATCTGCGGGGTCTGGCCCTGATCGTTCCACCACTCGCGCACCTGATTGTAGGGGTCCTTGTCATTGTCCACGAAGACCAGCACCCCGCCGCCCTTGACCCAGTCCGCCAGCGCGTCGTGGACGTCGGCAGACAGCGGTTTCTGTCCTTCGTAGCTCAGGAGCAGCACCCGCTGCTGGTCGAGGAAACCCGGGCGGGCCGCATACTCAAGTTGCAGGGGCGAGATGGGCAGGCCGCGCTTAAGCAGTGGTAATACGAGTCCATATACATGCGTGAGGTCGCCGTCGCTCGGCGAGGGCAACTCGCGCTGGAACATCAGCGAGTCACTGAGCAGGATCCCGAGGCCACGAGTGCCACTGTCCCAGTCCACCTTGGGCTGATCCAGATCGGCGAGCGCCCGCATGACCACCTGCAGTTCTGTCGCATAACCCGGCGGGATCGGGCGGCGCTCGTCGGCCCGCGCCCCGGAGGGATAGGTGCCGCCAAAGACCCGCTCGGGCCAAGGCGCAATCTCGTGGCGGATGATCTCCGGTTGGAACAAGGCGCCGGTTAGCGTCGCTTCCCAGTTAAACCGGTAGTCCGCCCAGTCATGCTTCGGGTCATCCTCCACCGGGTCGCCATTGACCCACATGCGCCGGCCGGTGGCGCGCGACAGGTTCGTCATCACGCCATACTCCATGAAAGCCGTCTCGAAGGGACGCTCGCGGATGTCGTTCCAGGTGGTCAGTTCACTCTGGTAGCGGTTGGGCACGCGGGTCGATCCGGTCCATGGTTGGCCAATGTAGCCATCGCACTCCGGAATCATCGCGAGGCTCGACTCGGCGCTGATCACGCGCCAGTGCGCGTAATTGAGGAGGCTGTGCGTGGGGACGTAGCATTTGACCTGGCGACCGGTCGCCTGGTTGTAGTCCTTCACGTGCCGGAAAATCTGCTGCA
>Ga0209770_10001776_pt1 | contig 11015 bp, 11 predicted proteins | sample LauGreSu1BDMLBDD_2_FD_187572 | JGI IMG/M metagenome (GOLD analysis project Ga0209770, IMG submission 187572) | Freshwater lake microbial communities from Lake Michigan, USA - Su13.BD.MLB.DD (SPAdes) (version 2) | ecosystem: Environmental > Aquatic > Freshwater > Lake | place: Lake Michigan, USA...
CCTGTAGCCATAATCTTTATTATACCACCCTCTGAAGTTGCTTTTTGAAAAATCTCATGATATACTTGGTAGTAACACCTACCAAGGTGTTATTGTTTTCTAAGGAGGAAACTATGATTAAATTTATCGAAAGAAACAAAGAGATCATTAGCACACTCAGTATCGTAGCACTAGTAACGGTTTTGTCAAACTCTGCTAATGCTATTTCAGATCTTGATACAAAGAATAATCTTAGCCTGGAACAGGCTCAGACATCGGAAACCGCCTCGAAAGAGGTTTTTTTGGTTTCTAAAGCAAAAAAACTAGAGAGTTTTGAGAACAAGGTTTCTCTGACTGATTTAGAACTAAAAGAACTGCTATCTCTCGTAGGCTTCAAGGGCAAAGACCTTGTAGTTGCTTGGGCAGTGGCTAAAAAAGAGTCTAATGGGCGACCACTGGCTTTTAATGGCAACCACAAGACTGGTGACTCATCTTATGGAATGTTTCAAATCAATATGATTGATACCCTTGGTCCTGATCGTAGAACCAAGTTTGATCTTAACTCTAACGCCGAACTTTTTAATCCCGTAAAAAATGCTGAAATTGCATACTACATGACAAACGGTGGAGAAGATTGGTCTTCTTGGAAGGGTATTACCCCAAAGACCAAAATGTGGATGAACAAATTTCCTAAGTAGTATATCAAATTAGGACCCCTCTTAGGAGGGGTTCTTTTTTGTTTCTTGAAGAATCCAATTGTAGGTTTTTTCAATTCCATCTCTAAGAGACATTGAATAATCCCAACCCAACTTATCTCTAACCAAGTCATTATTAGAATTTCTTCCTCTAACACCAAGAGGTCCAGGAATGTGCATCTTGCTTAAAGTCTTTCCTTCAATGCTGCAGGCAATATCTACTAGTTGATTGATTGTAACCATTTCTTCAGACCCAATATTGACTGGTCCAGTAAAATCTGAGTCCATAAGCCTTCTTGTTGCTTCTATGCATTCGTCTATGTATAGGAATGAGCGGGTTTGTTCTCCGTCCCCCCAAATTTCTATAAAGCCATCTGCTTGTATAACTTTTCGACACATTGCAGCAGGAGCCTTTTCTTTTCCACCATCCCAAGTTCCTTCTGGTCCATAGATATTGTGATAACGAGCAATGGCTACTGGGATTTTGTTGTTTCTGTTAAAGGCTAAAAACATTCTTTCGCTAAATAGTTTTTCCCAGCCATACTCGCTGTCAGGATCTGCAGGGTATGCATCAGACTCTTTCAATCCAGGATTATTAACATCCAACTGTTTATAATCAGGATACATGCAGGCAGAACTTGAGTAGAATATCTTTGTCTTATTGATACCATATTTATCATTTAGTCTTGATTGTGCTCTTAGTAAATTTAAATTAATTAGTGCTGAGTTTTCCATTATCTGAGAGTCATGCTCTCCAGTAAATATATATCCAGCACCCCCCATGTCAGCAGCAAACTGGTAAATCTCATCAAACGCTGATGTGCCCATAGGGTCTATTACGTTTTCAACATTTTCATATACAGATAAATCTCCAATTACAAAATGATCAGCAAACGAAATAGAAAAGTCTGGATATTTTAGGTCTGCGCCTCTAACCCAATAGCCTTCTGATTTTAATCTTTTAACCATGTGGCTGCCAATAAAGCCACCTGCTCCTAAAACTAACGCTTTTTTCATTTATTCTCCATAACTCTTATACTTAAAGTATATCCCTATATTTAGATATTTCATTTTCCCAAAACTCTGATATATGCAACTGCTTGTGAAGTCCAGGATGAGGGTAGTGTGCTCCAGGACCCTTTACTCTACCATAATCATATGCAATTTTGTGGTAGTCGTAAGCATAATCAAATGGCTCTGGGTACATGTCTTTCCATCCCTGGTGGCATCCATCCCATCCTATCATTTCATATTGTGGCAACAATTCTGAAACATTATTGGCAGAAACCCCAAGTTCAAAATTTGAAGGAAATTCTTTTTTTGTTGTGTCTGGAACATAATGCCTAAAGTTATTTTTTATAAACTGTTCTTGCTCTTCGGTCATTCCGTTTGACCATGTAGTCCAAATTAGTTTAATTCCAGATGCCTCGCAAAATGCTTCTAACATTTTTATGTGATCAAGATTTTGATAGTAAACCCATTCATATGGCAAAATTTCTTCATAATCCCAAGGAGCACTTGCTTTAGTCTTTTTAGCCTTATGATTAATAAACCATTCGTGCATTGCTTCTCCATTATCACTAACAAAATATAATCTTTCAAAATTAGCAAAATGAGCAATAACTATTTCGGGCTTATATTGATATTGATGAATCATTCCAAAAAAACTTGACACCAACTTGTTTGCAGATGCTCCAGAATAAGATATATTGCCAATACTGGTTCCTGTGCGACTAGAAAGAAGGTTTGTCCATCTAAGATGTTCTGGTAAACCTTGTCCAAGCGTTATAGAGCATCCTAGGGCTATGATTGGTGGCTTTGTAGAAAACTCTACCGACCTTAATCCATCACTGTTCCATGTATATTCGTATTCTGGTCTTTCTATTTCTGAATGCCCTGCTAAAATTTTTTGTGTACTGCTATAATTTTTTTTTGGTTTAGTTTTGTCAAAACCAACATGAGGAATAACTCTTGGGTTAAACATATCGAATAACATTAGTAAATAATATTCCCTTTTTTAATTTTTCTATATTTGCGCCACATTTTAAATTTATAGACTATTCTTTTTAGCATTTTGATTCTGGCCATTCTCTCCACCACATCTTTTTTCCATTATCCAAGATATGGTTATTCCAAGAGTAAGGCTCTCCTATTGCTTTAGGTGGATTGTCAAAAAAATCCCAAGTTTCAATTCCTTTTTGATTTCTATTTCTATGTATGTACGCTGTATAAGTGCTTCCTGAAGTTCCTACAAAATTTGTAGCATGATGCATAACTAGGTTACAAATTAAACCAAAAACAACTTCATCTTGAAACGGCAAAGCCATAAACTCATCTTTAAAATTGTGTACAATATACTCATCTAATAGAATAAACCTGTGCTTATTGTCTTGAACCATTTTGTGTCCTGGTTCACAGGTTGTCACAACTATTGGCAAATTGTTTTGCCCAAACTTGTCTAGCCAGCCTTCAAACATTTCTTGAGTAGTATTGAACATCTTAACATGATCTGACAACCTTAGATGCATTCCCTGAAAATGACCAATAGAATAATAAATTTTATCTGCTAGATCTGTGTATTCTTTTTTAAACTTAACTGATGATATTGCCTTATTTAACTTTTGACTTCTATTATAAAAAAATCTAGAATACCAGCCTAGTGTAAATTTTATGTGAAGAGTCTTGTCTAGTGGAACTCTCTGTCGTCCTTCGGCAAACATAAGTTCGTCCTCTGAAACTGTTTCACTATTACTATAATAAAAACCATTAATCATGTCATCAATAACAAATTCTTCTTGTGGAAAACTATTTATTTTTTCATTAATAAAAATCAAATTTTGATCAAAGTCAAGTAAATCCAAAAGGTGTGGAAATTGGTTTGCATTTGTAAAACCTTCTCTTTGGCTATTATAAAATCTGCTTGGTGTAAAAATAGGTATACTATTTGTGCTATATAAATTTGTATCAGCAGTATATTTTGCATAGTGAATTATTGCTGGAACATTTAACTCATCAGATAATCCTGCTGCCAACTCAAGACTCATCACCTGATTTATAAGACCTGTTGGATTATATAACTGAAAAAATAGTTTATTCATTTACATTACTTCTGTTTTTGGCTCTTCGCTATCAACTTTTTTACGGATGTCAGTGTATAGGTACTGTGGGCCATGCTTAAAAAACCAATGATCTGGTTCTGTGTAAAAAAAGAAAGCATTTGCAACTAAATTATTATGTGGATTTGGAAACTCTTCTCTCCAGTGCTCTTGATCATTTCCATATGAGATTACTGCATCATTTTCTTCTGGCTCGAACTTTATTCCCTCTACATAAAAATCCCAAGGTGTCTTATGGAATATTGTATAGTTAATGTGGTATGTGCAGGCATTATCATCTTTGTGTTTCCAGAGTCTTGCTTTTTCACCTTCATAAACACTTATAAGGCACCAAGATGGTAGCAGTGTTTCTGATTCAAACTCTTCTTTTGCTAATGGCAATAGCATCTCATGAAATCTTTTTAATGGTTCTGTATTTTCTTTATGAGTTCCGTCCCAAACTGCCCACTGATGTCTTCCAAATCCTTCATCAAAAGTACTTTTATCAGTTGCCCATAAATTCATTGCTAAATTTTGCAAAGCCTTATGCTCTTCTGGTGGCAAAACTGTTTTTAATAAATATGGAGATTTCATGTTACCACTTACCAATAGGACAGGTTGCAGCCTCTACCTTAGTCTTTAAATGCATCAGACATCCACACTTTTTACACTGTTTTGTTAATTTTATTAGTTCTGGACATGCTTTGCAAATTTCAAATCTTCTATTGCTAACTTCGTCATTGTCTACTAATTTACTTGGATCTAATAAGTGCCAAGGTCTTGCTGCACCTGCTGCAATTTTCCATTCATCCCATTTTGACATAAATACCCCTTTAAATTATTGTTGATTGATTATGTTTTCGCCGTCCCAGACATCACCAATAGATGCTGTTTGTCCTTCTGGAACTTTAATTATTGTTGTTTCTTCTTCTTCAGAAAAAATTACTGACATCATGTCATTACTTTGAGTATTGGCTTGTCCAAACCAAGTTAAAAGAATTATATCATTACAAACATATGAATATAAACTTGTGTTTGATCCTTCTTTTAATGATGTAGGGTCTCCACCATTAAATTTTGTTCCATCCCAAATAGCACCACTTCTAACAGACATTCCAAATTCTGTTAAATTTTTTCCAACAATTGGAAAACCGCTTAATAAAGCATTATCAACTCTTTCTTGTCTATTGGCAAATTCAGCAGGATATGAAAATGAATTCCAAACATCCCAAGTTCCTTGACTATTTTTTACTACACATGCGTACATTTTCTCTCCTTATTGTTATATAAGTATACCATTCTAATCACCGCATGGCCCAGGTACGCAAGCACCAAATGATCCACCACAGAATTGTCCATCACCACAATATCCTCCACCAGATGCCGTTGGGGTAGGTGTTGGTGCTGCTGCTGGTACTGGAGTAGGTGCTGCTGCTGGTACTGGAGTAGGTGCTGCAACTGGTGTAGGTGCTGCTGGTACTGGTGCAACAGGTGCTGCTGGTACTGGAGCAACAGGGGTAGGTGCTGCAGCAGGAACTGGAACTGGTGCTACTGGAGCAGCGGGAACTGGTGTAGGTGCTGCTGGTACTGGAGTAGGTGCTGCTGGAACTGGAGTAGGTGCTGCTGGTACTGGAGTAGGAAGTGATGGACATGTGCATAATCCATTACATCCAATTGTTCCAGCACATCCATCTGGGCCTAAGCATGAGTTTCCTTGGTTTGGACTACATGCTGCTGGGACTGGTGTTGCTGGGACTGGAGTAGGTGGTGGCGCACTTGGTGTAACAGGAACAGGTGTAGGTGCTACAGGGGTTGCAGGAACTGGTGTAGGTGCAACTGGCGTTGCAGGTACTGGAGTAGGGGCTGTAGGAGTAGTTGGTGCAGGAGTATCATAACATTGTCCACCAGTATATGTATATCCACATGCTGCACACTGGCTTGAATTAAGTGAAGAAGCATCAGAGCAGTCAAGTGCTACTGGAGTTGCAGGAACTGGAGTAGGTGTAGTTGGTGCAACTGGCGTAGTTGGAGTTGTTGGTGCAACTGGCGTAGTTGGAGCAACTGGTGTGGTTGGTGTAGCAGGGGTAGGTGCTGGAGTTACACACTCTCCATATAGTGCACTCCATACTAATCCACAACCAGCACAATCAGACTGTGTAAGAGTGTTCACATCATTGCAATCTGGACCTGCTACAGGTGTGATAGGTACTGCAGCAGGGGTAGGTGCTGGAGTTACACACTCTCCATATAGTGCACTCCATACTAATCCACAACCAGCACAATCAGACTGTGTAAGAGTGTTCACATCATTGCAATCTGGACCTGCTACAGGAGTAGTTGGTGCAACTGGTGTAGTTGGTGCAACTGGTGTAGTTGGTGCAACTGGTGTAGTTGGAGTTGTTGGAGCAACAGGTGTTGCAGGAACAGGTGTTGGAGCAACAGGTGTTGCAGGAACAGGTGTTGGAGCAACAGGTGTTGCAGGAACTGGTGTTGGAGCAACAGGTGTTGCAGGAACTGGTGTTGGTGCTACAGGAGTAGGTGTTGGAGCAGGTGGATCAGAAAATACTGCTGTTATTGTTAAATTACCATTACATGTAATTGTTTGTCCTGCAGAGAAGTTAGGGTAAGAGTCTACAAAAGTACAAGAATCTGATTGAACATAATATCCAAAGAATCCACCCATACCAGGTCCTGGTGTTGGAGTAGTTGAAGGGATTGTATATGAACCAGTATGTGTTGTATTTGGAGGGCAAACAGATCCAGAATTACAATTATATGTTACGTTATAAAATGTTTGAGAATTTGAACCTTCGTAAATATCTCCATATGCAATCCAAGAATTTGTTCCAACTTTTAATAAAGTTGCACTTCCATACCGACTATCGATAAATAGTTGTGAGTTCTTGCTATTAATTGTAACTCCAGATGCTGCAACAAAAGTTGTTCTTCCTGATCCTATTTCAACTACAGTATATTTATATCCAACAGGTATTTCAACTGCAGAATTTAGCGGTACAGTCAAATTCATTGGAGATGATGTAGAAAGCAAAATTGTTTTATTAACATCTAGGGGATCTAAAGTAAATCCAGATGTCTTAGTTATTACAGTATTGTTGTTTAGTAGTTGTGGCTCAAGGTCAAACCTTAAATCAACAGAGTTCCAATCAATACCGTCTCCTGCAAGATCAGGGTATCCTCCAGCAGCACCATTAATAGCATTGGTTACTGCTGTAGTTACAAATGCTTGTGTTGCTAGGTTTGCTGTGTTTGGTATACCGTGAACATCTGTGGTATCTGCATTATGTGCAGTAATTGCTGCATTTCTATTTACTACCTCTGCAGCATCTGCGTCTACAAGGGTTTGAAGGTGTTTTGCCATAGATGGGACTGGAAGGATTGCTGGGTTTGTATTTGCACCATCATAAGTATATGTTCCGTAGTGATAAAGTCTTAGCGCTGCCTGAATATCTGCTGCATCTGAAAGGCCAGGTATTTTGGTATTGAAGAGCCCAGTACCACCGACGGTATTGTCAATATTCTCTTCTGCCACTATAGATCACCCTTTTTCATTATACCACCGTAATAAATAGGTGGACGTTTTTAGTTCCCGTTAAAGGTACCCAGTTTGTTCCATCATATTCTACACCCTTTATTTCAAGTGGTAAAGCCAAAAATCCTGAACTAGTGTTTAGTTCTTTTACTACTAAAGTAGTTGCCAATGCTCCACCAGAGTCGGGGGATGATATGGAATACTGTACGCTAAAGTTAGAAGAGTCTACAGTTGTATTATCCTGAAACAAATATATATCTGTTACATTAATTGGCGGGATAGTAAGTTTTCCATTTGCAGCAGTTACTGTTTTAGTAGAAGAATAAAAGTCTGTTTTAAGGCTAACTACTGGAGTCCACTGTAGTCCACTTGGTGTACCAATTAACTGAAAGACAGTTTTAAATGTTGTAGAACTAGGGTTTGCGTCTACTGCAATATCTAATGCCTGAACATCTTGCACGATATAAGATGCAACAGTAGCATCTCTAGGGTCTCCAAGCGTTCCAATAATAATACTTCCACGATCACCCTGTGGTCCTATATCTAAATCAAGACTGATTGTTTCTGGTCCACCAAATACCGTCAGGTCGTCATTTGATAAAAGTATATCTGCCACTTTTAAGCCCCTGTCGCAGGGAATTCTGCAATAACTATTCCAGAGTTTTCAGTATTTGTATAATTTAAAGCACCTGTAACAGAGAAGAAGTCTGCAGCAATTCCAGTGCAAAGAGTGTATCCAGTTTTAGGTGTTAATAATATTTGTGCTACATATGTTCTAGATGCTTTAAACGTTCCAGTAAAGTTTTCATAAACAACTGGATCAGTTAAAGATTTTTCTTTCCATGAAAGTGTAACTGTATACTGATCAGTTGAAGCAACTGATGTACTTGGTATTGCAGCCTTAACTGGAGCAGTAACTCCGTTTATTGCTGAAAGTGAAATTGGTTTTGCAGTTTTTGGAAATGTTGCAGTTATTACTGCATTTGCGGATGGTGCTGCATAAGCAGGATTTGTTGTAAGATTAGCACCCTCTACAGAAAACTTGTTAGCAGGAGTGCCAGAAATTTTATATGGTGGTCTTGGTGTTATAGTTATCTTTGCTTTGTATGCTTTGTCTGGATCAAATGTTGATGTAGAAAGCAATGTTGTTCCATTTGGCTCGTACCAAACAACTGATCCATAATATTCTGCTGTCTCAATAACTGAAGTATCTGGCTCGGCACATGTAACTGGTACTGTTAATCCTAAAATATTATAGTCTGATAGTGATCCTTGAGTATTTAAGTTAGCACCAGATACCTGATCAGTGATTGTGATTTTACCACTAAGCAAGGTTTGAACAACTTCGTATTGACCACTTCCTGGAACGCTTGCTGGTTTTCTAACCTCTACGTCATAGACATACTCTGTTCCAGCAACCAATGTCTGTGCATCTGTTGGCCTTATTGCACACAAAACATGTGTGTTGTCGTCTGAAACTCTAGCAAAACATCTAATTGGCTGTTGTAATGCGCCTGGGTCTATTGGACCTCTGGCTGTTGCAATTGTAAATTGTGCACTATCATAGGGTGCTGATGAATCTGTAACATAGTCTGGGTCATTAGCAAAGTTTGTTGGCATATAGTATGAACTTAAATCAAAAACCGTTCCATCGTTCTTTTTCGGGTAGATACGAAACTCAAAGGTATCACCCTTATAGTAATTAAAGTCATATATTGCTGGAAATGCCATGGTTTTATTATACCACGCTGACGTAGACAGAATTGAAGATTACTGATGCATCAAAATCTGTTCTAATCTGTGGAACTGCTCCATTACCCCACATAGCAGTATTTTCAATAAAGATCTTTTGGGTAACTGAAAGGTTGTAGGTGTTTTGATACTTAAGAGAGCCTACGAACTGGACAAACTCCTGATCATTGCTTGCAAAATAGGTTCTTAGCCAAACCTCTGTATTAGAACTATATGTTGTTAGTTCAAAGTTGTATGTTACTGACACTTGGGAGCCTTCTTTTATGCCGTGGAAGTTTAGGGCTCTCTGGTGGCTATTCCAAAGACTAGTACAGCCCTCTGGAAGATATTTTTCATTTTGGTTTTTGTCTTTTGTGTCCAACAAAAGAGTTACCCAACCATCGTCTCCTTGAGAGATACCCAGTTTTGTTGGTTTGTCAATAGTGTTTGTATATGAGCCCCATCCTGCTTGTTGTCCTGAAGATGATAAAGAACTTTTTCCATTTACTCCTGCTGGACCACGATCTCCTTTGGGGCCAGGCTCTCCCTGTGCTCCCTGTAAACCTTGTTCGCCATTTCTACCATCTCTACCTGCAGGTCCTTGTGGTCCAACTGGGCCAGGGACTGGAAGAAATGAAAGAGCATTATCTACAGTAGGAGATGCTTGACTTTGTTCTACTTGTGCAGCATATGAAGATTTTTTTGCACCTGGAAAATCCATAGATTTAGAAACAGCCATGGATACATTATCTCACTATATTAAGTCAGTGACTCTATAGATGTAATGATTCCATTAGTAACTGTAACTAATTTACTATCTGGAGTTTCAAATGTTCCTGTTGCTCCCGTTGGTAAATCGCCAAGAGTTGCAATCTGGTTTGCTGGAACTGTAGGATCATTTAGAAATTCTCCATCTAAACCACCATTAATAACAACGCTGTCGCTTGAATAAATCCACAATGGATTTCCTGATTCTGAATAGCCTTCAATTCCATGCACACGAAGACCACCCATTGCTGGACCAGCCAGAACACCATCTGCTCCAAACTGCCAGTAATTATTCCAAGATTCTTCATGACTAAATACATGAGCCTGTCCTGCAACAAATGATGCTGGGGCTCCATTTAGGTTTGCTGTAATAGTTATTAAACCAGCACTTGGTGAGTCCTGCGTAATTGAATCAATAGTTACTATGTCTCCGCCTGGATAAAATAATGTATCCCCTACATAAACATTTGCTGAATTACTTGTTATAAAGTAAGTATTGCTTATTGGGTTGTCGTTTGTATAAGTATTAATAACAGTTGCTGGCTTTGTACTAATGCTTACACTTCTTCCGCCATCAGAAACACGAACGTGGTTTGTTTCTCCTCCAACAAATAAATCTGCTGTAGAGGCATCTTGTGTTCCTCCTGCACGAATATGAATATGGTTTGGTGCTGTTGGATCAATAATCAAATACTGATCTTGCTGATATTGGTTTGTAATCAAATCTGCATCTGGAACTAGGTCTATTGTTCCCCTGTTATATCCATCACCAGATGCTGTTCCTGCACCAATAATTTTTACACCATCAAAAGTTATATCTCCAGTGTTTGCTGTTCCACCAGAACCATCTGCACCTTTTGCTGCAAGAAGATCCCAGTAAGTGTTACCAACACCAGGAACATATCCAGCAGATGTGTAAACATTTCTGTACCAAAGTTGTCCACCATATGTAACAACTGCTCCAGCACTATAAACTACGCCACCGTTATATTCGCCAAGATAATCCCAAAGTGCGTCTGCACCGTTTGTACCATTTGTTCCGTTTGTACCATTTGTTCCGTTTGTACCATTTGTTCCGTTTGTACCATTTGCACCCTTTGCTGCAATCAAATCAAACTTAACTGTATTGGTTGGAAGTGTTCCAGCAGTTGTTACTGACTTTGTATAATAAAGTTGTCCTTGATAAACTACGACATC
>Ga0209770_10001777_pt1 | contig 10998 bp, 6 predicted proteins | sample LauGreSu1BDMLBDD_2_FD_187572 | JGI IMG/M metagenome (GOLD analysis project Ga0209770, IMG submission 187572) | Freshwater lake microbial communities from Lake Michigan, USA - Su13.BD.MLB.DD (SPAdes) (version 2) | ecosystem: Environmental > Aquatic > Freshwater > Lake | place: Lake Michigan, USA...
GGTGTCCTGCAGGCCCACGGCCTCGATGGCGCGCTGCACCTCGCGTACGGGCATCGAGGCCAGTCCCAGCCGCACGTTCTCGGCGATCGTGCCGCTGATGAGGTCGGTGCTCCGGAGGATGCACGCCTGCGAGCGCAGCGCCGCGAGGTCCCAGGTCCGCACCGGCACGCCGTCGACGACGATCTCGCCGGCGAGCGGATTCCGCATGCCGAGCAGCAGCTCCAGCACCGAGCTGGTGCCCGAGCCGCGCGTCCCGAGGAGTGCCACGCGCTCGCCCGGCGCCACGCTGAAGGAGAGTCCCTCGAAGGTCGGCCGCCGGCCGAGTCGCGCATACGAGAGGTCGCGCACCTCGACGCGCATGCCGCCCTCGCGCGCCTCGGCGACCTCGCCGCCCGAGCGCTCGAGGCGAAGGTCGACGAGGTGCCCGAGCTTGTCCATCGCGGCGACGGCGTCGTACCAGGCCTCGAACTGCTTGCCGAGCTTCGAGATCGAGGCGACGATCGCCGAGACGATGATCTCGCTCGCCACGAGCTGGCCGAGCGTCAGCTGCTGGTTGAGCACCAGCCAGCCGCCGACCGCGAGCAGCGCCGTGGCGGCGACCACCTCGAGCGCGAGCAGGCTCGAGATCTGGCGGAGCAGGATCCGGAAGTGGTCGCGGCGGGCGTCGAGGTAGCCGCGCACCAGGTCGTCCGCCCGCGAGCGCGCGAGGTCGGTGCCGCCCGCTCCCTTGAAGACGCGCGGATGCCGCGCGAGCTCCTCGAGCCAGTCGACGACCTCGTACTTACGGCGCGACTCGCGCACGCTCGTGGCGACCGCGCGCCGGCCGCCGATCAGCACGACCGCCGCGAGCGCGACGACGAGCGCGAGCGAGAAGGCCAGCAGGAACGGGTGGTAGAAGGCGAGGACCGTCAGCCCGATCGCCGCGCTCAGGACGAGGTTGATGCCCGTCAGGAGCAGCATCGACGCGCTCTTCTGCACCGTGATCACGTCGAGGAACCGGTTGACGAGCTCCGGCGCATGGACGCCGTCGATCGCCTCGAGGTCGACGTTCGGGAGCCGGTACGCGACGTCCGTCCCGAGCCGCACGAAGATCCGGCGCTGCACGACCTCGGCGACGACGTGCTGCAGCGCGCGCAGCGCGCCCGCGACGACGAGGCACACGAAGAGCACGGACGCGATGGCCACGAGTCCCTGGAGGAACGGCCCGCTCTGCGTTCCGAAGCTCAGGTTGCTGATGAACGCATTCACCGCGAGCGGAAGCGCGAGGTACAGGAGCCCGGTGATCGCGCTGAAGATCGCGATCGTCCAGAGCTCGGGCGCCTCCGGCCGCATGAGGGCGATGAGCCGGCGGACCGGGGAGACCTCCGCGTGGGCGTGGCCGCCGTGCCCGGCGGCCTCGTCGACGGCGCCGCCCGCGGGGGCAAGCGGCTGCACGAGGAGCACGTCGACGTCCTCCGCGGGACTCGCGGCGCCCGCGCGGCGGGCGAGCTCGGCGCGGGACAACGTTCGGAATCCCTCGTCCGGGCGCTCGGTGGTCCACGCCCGCGCGCGGAACGAGCCGTGCGACGTCAGCGCGATCCACTCCCCTGCCTCGGCGTCGTGGATCACGATCGGGAGCGACTCACGGGCGAGCCACGCGGCATCGGACACCCGCATCCGGCGCGGCCACGTCGCAAGCCCGAACCTCGGCGCGGCGCGCATGACTGCCTCGATGGGCTGCTCGCCCTCGAGCCGGGCAAGCTCGTGCCGGTGATCACCTTCCGGTGGCGCGGTCCCCGTCCTGCGGCACAGCTCCTCGAGAAGGCGCAGGGAGGAATCCGGGGACGGGCTGGCCGCTCCGGGGGAGAGATGGCCTGGGCTGGTCGGCATTCGGGCGTCAAAGGATAGGCGACCGGCGGCACGCCAAAGGCGCCCGGAACCGAGGGGTTCCGGGCGCCTGGGACGCGTTGAGGATTTCGCGGCAAGCGGCCGCCGGGCTCAGGGCTGGATGAACTCCGAGAAGTCGAAGTGCTCCCGGGCCAGCTCCTCGCCCGTCACCGCGTCGCGGACGATCATGTCGAGCGAGGTCACGGTCGCCAGGTCGACGTCGTCGAGCCGGATGTCGTAGGTGCCGATCCCGTCCGCGGGGTCGACGACAAAGGGCACCGGCTGCGCCACCTTCGAGCCCGAGAGCTGCACCCACAGCGTCTTGCCCTCGGGCGGGTAGAGCCGGCCGCGCCAGCGGAGCTCGCCGCGGTCCGCGCGCGCCGTGAACCGGTCCGCGGAGACGATGATGCCCATCGACGGGTGGTAGAGCGTGGGCACTTCGACCTCCACCGCGAACATCATGTGCTCCCCGACGAGGTATCCGACCACGCTGATCTCGGTGTCGACGGTGAGCGACTCGGCGAGGATGGCGGGTTCGACCTCGCGACCGGCGACGCCGATGATGCGGGTCTCCATGCGTGGGTCGCAATTCAGCGTGACCAGCGCGTCGTTGACCACGAAGGACACCGGGGTCACGAGATCCCCCTGCTGAACGGAGCGCACCTTGCCGAGGGTCACGTTCTCGGCAAGCTCGATGACGCAGCCCGCGTCCGGGATCCGATACTCATTGCCGGCGGCATCGACGTAGATCGTCCCCGCGGCCTTGAGGGTGCCGCCCGAGGTGTGCGGGTACTTCCACTGCGCGCGCGGCGGCAGCTGGAAGGGACTCGTCGGGTACTGGCCCTGCGCGTTGCGAATGCCGGCGCGGCCGAGGAAATCCGTCGGCAGCACGGCGCGGTGGCGGTTGTAGAGCGCGATCAGCATCCGGAAGTAGTTGTCCTCGATCACGCGCTGGGTCGCGGGGCTGCGGTCAAGCTGGCCCACGGGGTACGAGCGCGCCTCGGAGGTGCTGAAGAGCGAACGCACCGGCCCTGCCCGAAGCGGTCCGCATTGCGGGCACGCGGGCGTGCTGACCAGGTCACGGCCGGCCGCGTTGACGTCGCTGAGGCGGTCGAAGTCCGCGGCAGTGATCGCGCCGAACGTGGCACCGTTGACATCGATGACCTGCGTGCCCTCGACGCCGAAGATCGTCCCGTTCAGCGTGGCCGGGATGTGCACGAGCTGACCGACGGCGGTCAGGGTTCGCCCCGAAACGTCGATGTCCCAGACCGGGGCTTCGGTCCCCCAGGCTTCGAGGGGCACCTTCTGTGTGAGGGCGGTGCCGTTGTGAAGCACGGCTGTCTGGGCGGAGGCGCAGGCGGCGAAGAGCAGCGTGCTGGCGGCAATCGGTCGGGCGAGGCGGAACATCTTGAACCTCTCTTGAGATGCGCCCGCGGAAGATCGGCATACGCGCCGATCGGCGGGAGCGAATGAACAGTGAATCCCGGATGGGACACCAACAGGAACGGATTTCTCTGGAGAAATCCATCACGGAATATGTCGACTCTTGCGGGGCCGCGGCGCGCCACGCCGGAACACAAACGCCCCTGGCCGTTCCGGCCAGGGGCGTGGAGTGTGGCGCCGGCGTTGGCCGGCGAGATGCGCGGTGTGAGGATCAGCGACGTCGGCGCATGCCGACCAGTCCCGCCGCCGCGAGGAGCGCGAGGGCACCCGGAGCGGGGACGATCGAGATCGAGCTGAGCTGGTACGTGCCGACCACGTCGGGCGTCGAGGCCCCGAAGGTGTTGTTCTGATACTCGAAGTTGACCGCGAACGAGCTGATGCGCGAGAGGTCGATCACCTCGCCGGGATTGAACGTCACGAAGTCGGTGAAGTTCGCGACGAGATTGCCGTTGAGGCCATCGAACGCGGTGCCCGAGTATCCGAAGAACGTGTAGTTCGCCTGGATTCCGTTCGCGTCGATCAGCACGAGATCGAGGGTCAGGCCCTGGAAGAATGGGTCCGAGATGCCCGTCGAGCCGGTGAGGATGCCGTTGAGGCCGATTCCGTAGCCGTACGAGGTGAAGTCCATCGAGCTTCCGACCGCGGAGTTGTAGGTGAGGCTGTTCGTCGCCCTGTCGAGCTTGCCGCCGAAGTTGAAGTTCGCGGTGCCGGAGGCGGTGTCGATGATCGTCGACGAGTAGCGGTTGGACTTGTCGGCGGTGCTGAAGCCGCTGTCGGCGGTCGACTGCCACGCAGCGCGTGCGACTCGGTTGTTGCGAGAGTTCGCGACGGGCGCGATCAGGCCGTTGGCCGCGGAGGTCACCGCGCCGGAGTCGACGGCGGTCGCCACGAGCGAACCACCGGCAAGCGCGACCTGGCCGACGGCGTCGAAGCTGTCGATGACGATGCCTGCGTTGGCAGCGGTCGTGACGGCGACCGAGGCGAGGGCGAGCGAAGCGGTGCGATGAACGAAACGAGAGGTGCGCATCTGAAACTCCTTTGATGGACACACGGGTGAAGCCCCCTGCGTTGGGGGGAGGACTCGCCGACTCCGTCGGCGTGCGGCCCATTTCCGTTCCGGTCCAACGACCGGCCCTCCATGTCGGACTTCTCTGCAGAAATCCGGTGACGCTAGAGAAATCGAAATCTGTGCTGGGGATCCATCACGGCGGGTCGCAAAGAAAAAGAGGAAGCAGCTCATAACGTCCTAGAACAACGGTTGCCAATAAACAATGCGCGGACGCACCTATTTCGGGTGGTCCGCGCATTGCCCTATGGATCAAGCCCCAAGCAAACAAACGATCAGTGCCCGCACACCCCCCACTGCACCAGCAGAAGCCCCAGGTCCATGCCGTCGACGGCGCCGTCGCGGTTGAGGTCGCCGCCGAGTGACGGGCCGACCTGCCCCCACTGCATGAGCAGGATCCCGAGATCGCTTCCGTCAACGAATCCGTCCGCCACGATGTCGCCGACGCACCGGCACGAATCCGGAACCCCGTCGAGGTCCTGGTCGAGCGTCGGGTCGGCCGCGATGGCGCACGCATCGATCCGACCGTCGCCGTCGCAGTCGGCGGGTTCGTTCGCGACGATGAATGCCGCCTCGAAGGAACGCAGCGGCATGCGGCAATCCGCCGAACGCCCCGACGAGCCGATCGCCGGCAGCGCGTCGCCGTTCGGAAGCGGCAGCTCGGGGTGGTCGAACGGCGCACGCTCGTCGCGCACGCGCTCGTCGGTGAGCGTCTTCATGAAGGCGACCACCGCGTCGATGTCGGACTCCGAGAGGCGCAGCTCGAACATCTCAGGCGAGAGGTTGAGCAGGTTCGCCTCGTGGAAGTCGCCGCCGCGGTTGTAGAACTCCATGACCTGGCGGAGCGTGGCCTGGCCGCCGTTGTGGAAGTACGGGCCGGTCAACTCGACGTTGCGCAGCGAGGGCGTCTTGAACGCGCCGTCCATCTGGGCGTGGATGTTCGACGGCACGAAGGGAAGCGCGGTCGGCGCGTCGGGCACGGCAAGCCCCTGCTGAACGCGCCGCGCGTACGACAGCGGGACGCCGCCCGCCTGCGTGCCGCCGGCACCGACGTCCTCGAGCGTGGGACGCACGCCGACGTTGTAGTAGCCCAGGTCGTACGCCCCGGAGGCGACGACCTGCGTGGTGGCGCGCACGATGCCGTTCACCTTGACCTGGTAGAGGCCTTCGCGGAATCCCTGGATGCGGACGACCATCGAGGTGCCGCACGAGCCGTTCGGCAGCACGCGTCGCCTGACGATCGTGGAGAAGAGGGCCTCCCGCCCCTGGACCGGCACGGCCTCGCTCCGCGCGACGTCCGTCGGGCAGCCGAGCGCGGTGACGTTCGGAAGCGTGACGGAGGTCTGGAAGGGCGATTCGTCCCCGCCGGGAGCACCAGCTTCGGCATCCGGCGGAAGGATGCGGAAGAGCTCGACGAGCGCGTCGTCGAGCGAGAAGTTCAGCGGCAGCGCGGACGGAATCCCCGCGAGCGGATGGTTCGTGAAGGTCACCTGGGCAACCTGCGCGGACGCGGCCGAGGGCATCAGCTCGACGGCGACGAGGTCGGCGTCGAGCAGCGCGGTCCAGGTGGCGCTCGAGAACGCCGAGCTCGCATGGCACGCGACGCAGTTGCCCACGGGAACGCCGGTGAGCGTGCCCGGATTCACGAAGATGTCGAGCCCTCGGCGCTCCTGCGCGGTCAGCAGCCCGGCTGCGTCGCCTCCGGCCGGCCCGCCCGCGGCGATCCAGCGGTCGTACCGCGAGTCGTCGGAGACGAGCGTGCTCTCGTACATCTGGATCGCGATGCCGAAGATGAGGCTGAAGTTCGCCTCCACCTGCGGCGTCCCGTCCGGCGTCGGGTGGTTCGTTCGCCACTCGGGCCAGAACGCGACGTTGACGAGGTCACGGTAGGTGCCCGAGAGACCGATGCCGTCGGCCATGGCGAGCCGCCCGAGCACGGAGTCGCCGCGCGAGACGCGCTGCGTCGCCAACGGGCGTCGGTCCAGCAGGCGGCGCGCGAGCGTCGGGAACGTCCGACCGGCGCAGCTCATCTCCACCGAACTGAGCACCGGGCCGACCGCCTGCGACGCGAGCGAGGAGCTCGTCAGCGTCACGGGAACGGCCTCGAGCTGGCTCGTCCCGTAGATCTGGCGCCAGACACGCGCGGACGGGTCGAGCGGCCCGAGTCCGTTCACGCCGTTGAACCACGCGTTCGCCCTGCCGTCCCAGAAGTTCCGGACATTGAGGACGGCGTTGATCACCGACGGCGGATTGCGCGCCGTCACCTGGCGCACGTTGCCGCCGCCGTCGTGGAACACGGGGTCGGGCACGTCGTCGCAGAGCTCGATGAGGTTGCCCGAGACGAGTTCCCGGTGGACTCGCTTCAGGACGCCCTGCGAGCCGGCGACGTCGTCGATGTCGCGCAGACGCGCGCTGAAGCGCGACGTGGGGTCGGCGAACACGGTGGTCGGGAAGAACTCGGATCCCTTCGCGGCGCCCGGAAGGATGCCCGCATCGAAGGTGCCGTTTGCGCCCGGGTGCACCACGTTGGTGCGGCGCGGGTCGACGCCCGCGTGTCCGTGGCACGAGGCGCAGGCCGTCTGTCCGTCGCTACCGACGGCGATGTCCCAGAAGAGCGCCTTGCCCAGCGCGATCGCCGCCTGCGGATCGCGCACGTACTCGCGGATGGTGGGCGGTTCGGGGACCGGCTGGCCCCGGAGGCTCGGCGGGTAGACGGGGACCTCGGCCTCCGCGCTCCTCGCCGCGAGGGCGAGGAGCGCGGAGCAGACGGCGATGGGGACGACGATTCGCGAGCGGAGCACTGGTCACCTCTGAACAACTGAGTGGTGGAAGAGCCGACAGCGAACCGCCGTCCCCGTGAACTGCCGAAGCGCCGCGTTCAGCGCCGTCGCCGGGGCGAGACCAGGCCGATGACGCCGAGCAGCGCGAGCGCACCCGGCGCGGGAACGACCTGCAGCGTGAAGGTCTGCTGATCAGCGGATCCGTCCGCGCGGGCAATCGTAGCCCCCATCTTCCAGTCGAGGCTGAGCTCGGTCATGTAGAGCTGGGCCACCATCATGCCCCACGTGCCCGCGGCCGCCGCGGCGTTCGAGCTCGCGACTCGGTTGGTGAGCGACGCAAGGCTCTCGGCCTGCGCGGAGGCGCCCGCAAGGTAGAAGCCCGCCGTCTCCGGCACGGACGCGGTGTTGGGATTCACGAAGCTCGAGTGGCCGAACGCGCCCGAACGGACGCTGAAGCTGTTGGCGGTCTTCCGCACGTTGTTCGGGTCGGTGTACGAGACGTTCCAGACGGGGTCGCCGATCGTCGCGCTGTCGGCGTACCACGCCGTGCCGTCGTTGTACGAGCTGATGGTGAGGAAGCTGTCGAGGGTGTCCCAGCTCTGGAAGGCTTCGGCGGCGAACACGCTCTGCGCGCCGCCGCCCTGCCGGAAGCCGCCGGCCGACGAGGTCCGGATGTATCCGGCGTTCGGCGAGCTGGGGTTCGAGCCGTAGACGTTGAAGAGCCGGTCGGCCGCGGTGCTGGTGACGGCGAACACGTTCACCAGGTATCCGCCGCCGGTGGCGGATCGCACGTTGGCGGTCCAGCCCAGGAAGTCGGCGTTGGCGGTCCCGGCGGCGAGGCCGAGGAAGGCGGGGGCGACGAGGCAGGCGACGTGGCAGTTGGTACGCATCTGAGGCAACTCCTTGGCGAGCGGCGCGGGACACTCCTGTCCGCGACGATCACCGGAACACAACCGAGTCCGTCGGCGAGCGGCCTTTCCCCATGCGCCGACACACGTGGCCGGGCAGTCCCCACTCTCGCGCCATCGGCTTCTTCGCAGAGACATCTCTTTCTCTGGAGAAACAGGTGATGCACCACCGAGAACGGGAAGGAGCGGCCAGCACCATCACGCCGTGAACCCACAAGAGGCGAAAGTCACCCCTAAACGTCTGATAAAAACTGATTCGCGACCAAAAAGCAGCCCGGCGCCACCGAAACTCAAGTGGCGCCGGGCTTCAGGATTGCGGAGTTCAGAGCCTCAGCTCAGAGCCCGCTCCCCCAATGGACGAGCATGACGCCAAGGTCGACGCCGTCGAAGATGCCGTCGCCGTTGCAGTCCGGGATGCCCGGGTTCGGCTGGCCCCACTTCACGAGCATCAGACCGAGGTCGACGCCGTCGACGAACCCGGAGAGATCGAGGTCTCCGATCGCGTACTGGCACTCGTCGAGACGACCGTCGCCGTTGCTGTCCATCGTCGGGCCGGTCTGGCAGGCATCGGACACGCCGTCGTGGTTGCAGTCCGTGTCCGTGTCGCACGCGTCGCCGACGCCGTCCTGATCGCAGTCCGTCTGCAGCGGGTTCGGCACGGACGGGCAGTTGTCGAGCGCATTCGAGACGCCATCGGTGTCCGCGTCCTGGTGGGTCGCGGCCCAGTCGACGCCATGGAGGGTGATCGACCCGTTCCAACGGCCGCTTGCCCACGGCGATCCGTATCCGTTGCCCACGAAGATGGCGAGCGGCGACTTCGCCATCGGGAACGACTGCAGCAGCGGGACCGACCCGACCACCGGCGTGCCGTCACGGAAGAAGTCGCCCGACGGCCACATCGCCCGGGCGCCGAACTCGTTGAGCGGCGTGAAGCCGCCGACCTGCAGCTCCCCTTCCCCGTCGAGGGGCGGGACGTCGAGGTAGACGCAGAGGTCCTGCGCGTACGTCTTCGACACGGAGCCGGTGATCGTGGCGTTCACCGAGATCGCGGTCAGGTCGCCGACGAGCCCGCGCGGAGGCACGATCTGCACGAAGTGCATCCCCTGCATCTGGAAGTCCTTCAGCTGGAGGACGACGTCTGCGGAGGCCGGGGCGCCGAGGGCACACGCCGCACCGGCGGCGAGCGAGAGCGGCAGCATCAATTCACTGGATCGATTCTTCATGGTGAGTTCCTGGGTGGGTCTGCGTCAGCCCTGCGCCGTCAGCGGAGCAGGAGGTGTCCACCCCGGGATGGGGCGTGCGTTGTTGCTGCCTTCGTACTCGGTGCCGACCACCTGCGGCCGGCGGTCGGACGGGAAGAGCCACACCACGCTGCGCGCGATGTTGGCGGGGTTGCCGAGGCCCGGGCACGAGCTCCACTTGTCGAGCCGGTGGTGGCCGAACCGGACCATCCCGGTGTGCGTGGCAGGATCGCCCTGGGTGTCCTCCTCGCCGGCGTCGAAGAAGCCGAACGAGCAGCGGATGTCCCGGATCGCCTCGGGCGAGCCGGTGAGGTACGTCCAGCCCGGCTTGCCGTAGACGCCGCGGAACTCCATGGCCTCGCGCATGTCGGAGGGCGAGTCCTCGGCGAGCGAGAAGCTGTAGAAGCGAACCGGGTTGCCCATCACGCCGCCGAGCAGAGCGGATGCCTCGAGCAGGTTGTTCGAGATGCGGCCGCAGATGCCGCGGCACTTCACGTACCCGAACGATGCCGCGAACACCTGCCCGCGGATGAGGTCGTCGTGGAAGCGAATCTTCCGGCCGTCCTGGTCGTAGAGCACGTGGTTGTGGAACGTGCGCGTGCCGTCGGGCTCGAAGTACGTCCTGCCCCGGTCATTCTCGGGGACCTCGGGCGCCTGCTGGACGAGGCGAGTGGCGGTCGAGCAGCCGCCGAGCACGGCGGCACCCGCGGGGATGAGCAGTGCACGGAGCGCGGAGCGGCGGTCGAGCGCGCCGCCGTCGGCGGCGATGGAGCGTGTCTTGTCTTGCTGGATCATGTCTTGACCTCTTGAACGGATGGGGTCACGGCACCACGTCGATGCGGACCATCATGGCGTGGTCCTCGTGGACGGTGTTGTGGCAGTGCATGGCGTACCGGCCGAGCCAGTCGCGGAACCGGACGTACAGCTCCATCTCGTCACCGGGATAGAGATTGAAGACGTCCTTGCGGCAATTGAGGATTCCGCTGTCGACCGGCTTGCGGTTGTAGGTGAGGATCCGGTTCTCCTCCATGTGGATGTGCACGGGGTGCGCCCATCCGCCGGAGCTGCTGATGCGCCAGATCTCGGCGGTCCCGCGCTTGAAGGTGATGTCCGTCCGATTGTGGTCGAACACGTTGCCGTTCACCGTCCACATGCCGTTTCGCCGGTTAAAGCGCAGATCGCGCGTGCGGACGACGGGCGTGTTCATCTCCGGCAGCGGACGAAGGCTCGACGGAACCTGGCTGTTGTCCGGGACGCCGGTCTCGGGACGGATGATGAACTTGATGAGCTGGCCGCTCTCGGCGAGGGGCAGGATCGTGTCGGTCGGCTTCTCGCCGCTGACCTGCAGGAGGCGGTTCACGAAGTACAGCTCGTTGACGCCCTCCGGCACCTGGCTGAAGTCGACGACGATGTCGGCGCGCTCGGCGACGCCGAGGTCCACGTGGTCGGTCTCGATCGGGTTCGGCAGCATGTTGCCGTCGTTGGCGATGTGCTGGAACGACATGCCGTTCGACATCGCAAACCGATAGAACCGCGACGGACCGCCGTCGAGCAGGCGGAACCGGTACTTGCGGCGCTCGACCTCGAAGTACGGCTGCACGCGGCCGTTCACGAGGTACTTGTCGCCGAGGTGACCGTCCATGTCCATGACGTCCATCACCAGACGACCGTTCGGGTCGAAGCGGCGGTCGGTG